>ENA-OPXH01000446-OPXH01000446.1-human-gut-metagenome-genome-assembly--contig:-NODE-446-length-37350-cov-4.450945_pt1 | contig 37350 bp, 28 predicted proteins | sample MGYA00241521_ERZ502034 | MGnify/ENA primary metagenome ERZ502034 (study PRJEB25962, sample SAMEA2042103) | human gut metagenome | biome: human gut; feature: human-associated habitat; material: faeces... | reverse complement strand
TTTAACTCCCACTGACATAAGCATCCCCCTTACCCACCGCTTAGTGCTCTACGCATTTGAAGCGGGGGAATGCTTATTCTGCGTTCACATCACTGTAATGCAAGAATTCTTCATAATCTGTTAATTATTAACTCCATGATGCACTGGAATCGTATCTTTGGAAATCGGATAAAAAGAATATCCATTATTCTTTCCATAGGTAATGATACTCTGCAATGCGTCTGCAGATGTCTGTTTTGCGGAAGTATCATGCATCAGCACCACATTATTACGATTATGCTTGAATCCACCGGTAACATTTTTAATGATCAGATTGACCGGACGGTTATTTCCTTCCGCATCACCGGAAGATACATTCCAGTCCATATACATCAGGCCACTGTCTGTAACGGTCTGTACCAGCTGGGACATTACACCCACACAATACTTCTCACTGACTGTATTGGAACTTCCACCCGGAAAACGGATCACATAAGCATCATACCCGGTATCTTCCTTCAACTTATTCTTCAACTTGTTGATGTTCTCCATAAAAGCATCATTGGAAGTATAAATCTGACTGTAATCATGGGAATAACCATGAATACCGATCGTGTGTCCCTCATCGATCATTCTTTTGATGATTGGAAGTTTATCTTCATCATAATCGCAGATAAAAAAGGTTGCTTTAATGCCATTTGCCTTCAGTGTATCCAAAACTCGGACTGTCACATCAGAACTCGGACCGTCATCAAAGGTCAGATAAATGGAATCTCCCGGATTGGTCTCCACCTCCTCTACCTTCACAGTCCGTGTAGCCTGTGATACATTTCCGCTGGAGTCTGTTGCCGTATAGGTCACAGTATAGGTGCCCGGCCGGTAGACATCCACATAACCGCTTTTCACCAGATTGGCCGTAATATCACCATCCCGGTCATCCGTTGCTGTTGCACCTGCATCCTCATATTTTTCCAGTTCTTTGACTGTCACGGAAGATTCACCATTTAAAGTAATCTCCGGTGCTGACGTATCCTTCAAAATGATCTGACGATCCATTGAGCCGGTATTACCATGGCTGTCTGTCACCTCATAATGCACCTGCATGGTATAATCATTTACTTTTTCTTTTGTGATCTTGATATCCTTTGACACATCACCGTCACAGCCATCCTGTGCCGTAGCTCCTGCTTCCTGATATTCTTCAAAGCTGCCTACAATTACTGTGGCATCTCCGTTTAACGCGATCACCGGAGCTGCATGATCGATCACCTTAACGATACGCTCTTTGGATACTTTTCGTTTCTTGTATTTCAGCTGATACTCCACATGATAAGTACCAAGCTTTGATGTATCCACATTGCCGGTGGTCATCACCAGGTCACTGATATCCTCATCTTTTGCGGTAGCCTTTACACCCGGATCCACAAATTCACTGCCACATTCCACCAGCATTTCTTCCTCGCCGTTCAATGTGATGATCGGACTGGCACCAACCAGTGGGCTGATGGCCATTATAAAAATACAAAGCCCAATCAGCACCAGCACCGCTGCACCCATCAGGCGTTTTTCCTGTTCACTTTTAAAAGCTCTGCCAATAATCTCCTTTATTTTATCCATTTTGAATTTCCCTTAGTATCTCCTTTTATCTATATGCATCAAACGGGCTTTCATGCGCCCGCTGATTATCATAGCACAGATTTCAGAAAAAAACCTTTAAGTTTATGTTAATTTTTCCTGACACAATATGGGAACATACACAGTTTTTTCCAACACACTTTTTTTGCCATATGTTCACCTTTCACTGTGCGGTAAAATTCAGATACTGTGCCGCATCCTGCACAAATTCTTCCTGGTTCACTGCTCCGCCCAGCAGCTTTCTGGTCAGATTCCGCCAGTTATCACCATCCTCCTTCTCCAACACGGCATACCACAAGGGTGTGTAGTGAACTGCCTGATCCAGCTGCTCATGAAACTGCCGTACAGCCAGTGCTTCCTCTGACGGTGCCTCAAGACCGCTGTCATTTACAAAATCCACATAATCATACTGTGTCACATTGCGCTCATTTACCCGTTTTGCAAATTCCAGGCATAGCTGTGCTGCCTCATCCGGATAGTTTGTATTCGAACTGATACAAAGCCCCGGGGTCAGGGTATGATTGATATCTACCATATATTGTGCATAGGAATCATCATAGGCCGCATTGCAGCTTGGAAACTGTTCCATACTGAGCGCATCTGCCCCCATCTCATCCAGCAAATGATAAACAATGGTTGACTGATGTGGAAAAAGCACAGCTTTCCCATCTGCAAAATTCTGCACTGCTTCTACTTCTCCGATTTCCAGAAATTTTTCAGGGAAAGCATTCATCTCTTTTAGCTGCATCAGTTTTTCTGCTGCCTGAGTAAACACCGGAGCGGAAAAATCCATTTCCCCGAAAGCCAGTTTTTCCTGTGCATAAGGATCAATGCGGTTTACGATCACCGTATAGAGCAATTCTCCCAGCCAGCTGTCCTTGTCCCCCAGTTCTATAGCTGCATATTCTGTCCCATGTGCTTCATTATAAATATTGACCTGCTGCACCAGTGCCACCAGTTCTTCCCATGTATGTGGCACCGTAAGTCCCATCTCCTGCATGAGCTTCTGGTTACAGTAGGTAACGGCATATGCCTCCACCAGACACGGGATGATATAATTGTGTCCATCCTGATAAGGCAGCACATAATTATCTGCAAACTTTGTCTCCGATGCTTCCAGATATTTTTCCACCGGCAGACAGGCATTCGCATCAAACAAAAAATTTGGATAATTTCCTCCCCAGACGGCAAAAACATCCGGCAATTCATCGCATACCAGTGCAATCTTCAGCTTGTCTTTGATCTGTTCTGTGGAATACGTCTTCAATTCAATGTCATAACCATATTCCTCCGCCAGTTCTTCCCACAAATCTACATAATAGGTTCCCGGTGTATTTTCATCAAAAAAAGCCCAGACCGACAGGGATACCTTTTCTCCGGAATCTGTCTGAACATTCGTAGCTTCTGACGTTTTTGGCTGCACTGCAGTTTTGCATCCGCTGCACAGCAGAACTGTTCCAAGCAAAATTACCAACAGCAGAGCTGTAAGCAGCCTTCCCATGATACCATTTTTCTTTTTTACTATGTATTTTTTCATCCTGTTTCCTTTTTTCTTCTTTACTTTATCCGTGCTCACAATACCATCTGACAAATCCCACCATGTTCCGGTCAGCATACGATATCTCATACCGGTGATTGTATCTTTCTGTGCTTTATTTTCACATGAAAGCCCTGCTTCGTCAAGTTCCGATTCGTATTCGAAGCTTCAATGGTAAAAACCCCAGACAACATACATTGCCTGGGGTCCTGTTTCACTTATTTGCTTCACTTTTTTATAGATAACATCAGATTGTTTTTGCAAAAGTCTCTGCTTCTTCGCTGCCTTTTGCTTCCTGTTCTGCAATCCAGTCTGCATTGTATTTGTGATCTTTTACAAATGCGATGATCACAATCACATTAATCAGAGCCAGACATGCATCAATGGCATATGCGTAACGGATGTTTCCACCTGTCATATTCATAACTGCGCCGTTGATGGCAAAGGTCAGTGCTGTAATGATACCCTGGATTGGGAACAGTACCGAATTTACTTTATCAAATCCTTTTCTTCCGAATACAGATGCCGGAAGAGAAGTGGTGAAGTTTGCACTTCCGCCGATACCGATACCGATCATAACGATAGAGATCCAGAAGCCTGCCATCGTATCTGTGAAGTTGAATAATAATGCACATGCATACCAGCATCCAAATACGATCATTGCTTTCTTTGTTCCAAGTTTCTGATCCAGAACACCAATCAGAAAAGATCCGACAACACCTACAATGGCACATGCAGACATAATACTTGCAGCTACGGTAATAGAGAATCCAAATCCGTTTGTCGTACGGTTGATCATCTGTGACATGGTTCCTACGGAGCAGATCTGGAATACACCGGTTACCAGTGCAACAATCCATACCTGATCACATTTTAACAATTTTCCAATTGTCCAGCCGCCATTTTTATCACTGTCTGCCCCATCAGAAGTATCATAAAATTCATCATATACTTCTTTGGATACATGGTCCGGATAATAGCCACGCTCAAACGGAGTATCACGGACAAATAAAATTCCGACAATACCAAGAATGATACATCCGATAGAAATCGGATAACATGCACGGGTTACTCCGAATCTTCCAACCAGGAACAGGATCAGCGGTACATAGATTGCTGTTGCAAGATTGTGTCCCATAGTTGTATATCCCATAACGATTCCTTTTTTCTTAGGAAACCAGTTTGCAACCAGCACACCGCCGCACAGATAACCTGCTGACATGATGGTTCCGCAGGTAACTGCCATCATAATGGTATAAACAACAGGGTTTGGGGCATTCAGTACACCGATATATGTGATGCCGGCGATGATGCAGTTAATACCGGACATATATCTGGAACCGATTTTGCGGTTTAAGATACCGATTACGATAAACAGTGCCACACCTATGATTCCGGCTATGGAATTACAAGTGGAGATCGTTCCTGCCATTTTTGCACTTCCCAGCATATGTTCTGCAATTTTTCCTGCAATATTGTTACTTCCGTCGTTGATCATTCCTACATAAAACCAGAACATCAGCATCATGTAAATAATATGGAACCAACCATGTACGCCAAACGCAACCACTGAATTTTGCTTGTCTTTTTTCTTCATGTTTCAATTTTCCTCCCAATAATAAATACTTTTTCTGCACGAAAAACCCTAACTCCTTCGTGCTCTTCAAACCTCCTTTATTGTATCGGAAACGCCGTTTAAAAATATAAAGAAAATTTCGTTTTTTATTGACTATATTTGGGAAATATAGATTTTCTTTGTCTTATTACATTTTTCTGTTAAAATACTATGGTGTAAGCGTCAATCATATTGAAAAAATATGACTTTCCATCTATAACTTGAGGTAACTTTATGAAAAAAAAATCACTAAACATACATAAACGAGATAATCAGAGTTTCCGACACCGGCTGCTGCTGTCCATTTTCCGGATCGCCGCTCCGGTCACTGCCATCGTCTGTACCGTTTCCATTGTTATGCTGACTCTGAACTACCGCCAAACCGTCATTAATTCCCAGGCAGCCGCTACGGAAAAAGTCCGCAGCGACATAGCACATATTGTCGATAATACACAGATCTTATCCCAGGATATGATCTTCAACAGCGAAATCCAGCAGATTCTTGCCAGCAGTACCGCCGGCGAGCAGTTTCCACAAAATACGGACGTTGCCTACCACATTAACGGTTTTATCGCCAACCGGGATTATATCAACTGTGTGATCCTGACCGGTAACAACCAGACGTTATACTCCACAGAAAAAGCATTTACCAATATTTCCGACTATGATACAATTTTTCATTCCACATGGCTCGCGCAGTTACAAAACAGCCATAAGCCATATCTGTGGTATGTGGATCCGGATTACACACCTTTATCTGCCTATACTTCCAGCTCGGATTCTGCAGATTTGGCAGTATCGGAATCAGCTTCCTCTCATACCACTCCGGGCAGTCAACAACATATTATGATGGCACGTCCCGTATACAGTATGTCGGACTACACGACCCTGCTTGGTTACCTTATGCTGTATCTGGATGATACTTTTTTACAAGACCTAATGGGAGAATTTGACTTCGGTCACACGACAAATATCTGGCTGGTAAACAAGAATGGAACCGCCATCCTGCAAAATAATTCTTCTGCTGATTATTCTTATTTATTAGAAGATTTTTCTCCGCAGGAAAAAGGCTCGATTCTGTCCTCTCATGGCAAACGTTTTGTCCTGAACATCCGGCCGGTTACAGAAAACGGATGGTATCTATATACCGCCACTCCATTCCGGGAAGTTTCGGAACCGCTGACAATTTTTGTCCTGCAGGCGATTTTACTGGGCGCAGCCATGGTAGCGATCCTGTTTTTCCTGTCCCGGCGGACAGCCTCCTCCCTGTCAGATCCTATCATCCATCTGGCACATACTATGGATCACTACCGCAGCGATATGAAACCAATGGTCTTTCCCGGACGGACTCCGGTTTTGGATAAAGATGCTGATGATGATACTGGTTTGACATCTGACACCACAAATACGGTGGCTGTGAATGCTCCGGATCGTTCTTCTGTATCCTTTTCAAATATACAACCAGCGGATCCGGAAGATTTCTCCTTTGAAGGACAGCCGGACGAAATCATTCAGATCTATCGTTCCTACCAGCAAATGGTCAACCGAATGGATACTCTGATCCGGGAAAATTTTGTAAAAAATCTGGAAAAAAAGGATGCGGAACTTGCCCTGCTGCAAAGCCAGATCAATCCACATTTTCTATACAATACGCTCGACTCTATCAACTGGCTGGCCATCGCCAATGACGAAGATGAAATCAGTGAAATGGTCACCGCTCTGTCAGATATGTTCCGGCTCAGCCTGACAAAAAGCCACAGTTCCTACATCCGGGTGGCGCAGGAAATGGAATATGTACGGAGTTACCTGGTATTACAGCAGTTCCGCTACGAAGACTGTCTGAGCGTATCGATCACGATTCCGGATACAGTCGCAGAACTCTACATTCCCCGTTTTACCCTGCAGCCGCTGGTGGAAAATGCCATCAAACACGGTATGATCTCCCCGGATGATCCATTCGCCATTGATCTTGAGATTTTTATCCGGGAACATACACTGCATATCCGGATTGGAAATGACGGCACCCGCATCTCTCTGGAACAGATGAAAAAGTTGCTGGATTTTGATGCTTCCAGACAGGAACTGCTGGATTTTGACCAGAAAAGCTACGGTGTGCAAAATATACAGCGCCGCATACAAATCCTCTGTGGAATTTCCTATGGTCTTTCCTACGAGATACGAAACAACCGTACCTGGTGTGATCTGACGCTTCCGGTTCTTGAACATGATCCATCAGAAAAGACAGAGGATTTGCAATAAAAGAAGCACTCACACGGAGCATTGCTCATTTTCTGAGTTTCCCCTCCTGTGGGTGCTTTTTATGTATATAATCTTTTCAGTTTATTTCTTACTTCCTGCCTTTTTGCGGAATTCCGAAAGGGTTTCCCCTGTATTCCGCTTGAAGATCTGTGAAAAATAAGTGTAGTCGTTGTAACCGACTTCCACGGAAATCTCATACATCTTCATATCTGTATGTAGCAGCAGTTCTTTTGCTTTCTCAATACGCAGATTTGTCATATACTGAAGAATCGTCACTTTCTGCTCTTTCTTGAACACATCGCACAGATAACTTTTATTCACATTGATATGCTCCGCAACGTCCGTCAGGGAAATGTTCTCATTGTAATGTCTGCGGATGTAGTACAGGGCATCCCGCACAATCTTCGTGGGCGACTGCTCGCCTTCCTTCGCCAGTACACCGGGGCGCTGCGCCACATTGGCCGGCTGTACGGAAGAAACGGCATGCTTCACTTCCTCTTCTCCCACAAGTCCTCTGGCATATCCATCCAGCACCTGATAATAGGCTGCCTGTCCGATTTTTGCCTCCAGACGTTCATACATCCGGTGCAGCATATCACCAAAATCCGTCTTTTTGATAGGTTTTAACAGATAGTCACTGACTCCGATCTGCATGGCAGTCTGCGCATAGGAAAAATCACGATACCCGGACAAAATCACAATTTCGCTCTCCGGCAGGATTTCCTTGGCCCTTCTTGCAAATTCCAGACCATCCATCTGAGGCATCCGCACATCGGTAATGATTAGATGCGGACGCAGACCCGGCAATGCATCCAATGCTTTCAAAGAGTCCACAAAGGCTCCCTTGATCACAAATCCAAAATCTTCCTTCTGACAAAGCTTCTGGATTCCCTGTAATACGATTTTTTCATCATCCAGTATTACCATTGAATACATACCGTCACATCCTCGTACAATATCTTATAACCAGTTCTCCCCGTCTATAATCCGGCAAAAAATAACTCGTAGAAATCCTGTAAGTTTTCTGTCGATCAGCCATTCAGATCTTTCAGGTTCTGGAACAGCTCAATATCTGACTGCTGTACACGCATATTTGTCGTCATCGGCTCCTCTCCCGGTCTCGTGACAGTAATCTCAATCACAGTGCCTTCCTGTACCCCACCGGTTAAGACATTTCTGAAAAATGCCGCAAATTTCGGATGGTTGCTCACAAACTGATTTTTTGCTTTCATTACTTTCATAGCTGCTGCCGGGTTTATCATACTCTGTTTCCTTCTTTCTTCATTTATTTCAAATCCTATCATTTTCCACTGGAAAAGTCAATTTTCTCAACATAATATTCCGCCCCGTCCACTTCCATCACCACCATGGTGACAGCACCGCCAAACCGGGGATATCCGCAACTTCCGGGATTCAGCCAGAGCAGGTGTCCCGCTTGTTCCGCAAAATATTTATGAGTATGACCAAATACCGCCACATTCGTTCCTTCCGTCTGTCCGATCAGATGCCGCCATTCATGCGCCATTACAAAAGAAACGCCCTCGATCTGAAATGTCAAAACTTTTGCGATTCCCCTAGCCCAGTCTCCATCATTGTTTCCACGCACCACATACAGATTGCCCAGAAAACGAATCTGATCCAGCAGAGATTCCTTCGTCACATCCCCAGCATGCAGGATACAGTCACAGCCTTTCAGGATTTCCAGTACCTCCGGCCGCAGAAGATTATGCGTATCTGATATAATTCCAATCCTTTTTGCCATACGATTACGCTCCCAGTTCTTCTCTCATCCTTTATTCCATAATACCAAAAGCCCATAACCATTTTTCTGCCACTTCATCACGCTTCCACAGCAGCTGATGGCATGCTTTTGTTGAACTTCCGGTAAAACAGGTATCCTGCCAGTGTCGTGATGGAATCCGTCACCGGAAATGTCAGCCAGAACCAGTTCAGGCCGAATCTCGAAAACAGATAAGCCAGTGGAATAAATAAAAATACGGTCCGGATAATCGTCAGGATTGAGCTTGTCGCCGCATGCCCCAGTGCCTGGAAAAATACCGGGAATGTCAATGAACTTACCAATGGCACAAAGCTGATTCCGATAAACCGGAAAGCCACGACTCCGATCCGGATAACTTCCAGGTCATGTGAAAACACATGAAGCATCTGTCCCGGAATTGTTTCAAATAAGACAACACCGATCATCATCAGGGCGACACCGAATCCAATGGCCACCTTCAGTGTCTTTTTGCAACGCTCATATTTTCCGGCGGCGAAATTGTAACTCACCACAGGTACGATACAAGTCTGCATCGCACCAAGCGGAATAAAGAAAAATGCCTGCCATTTATAATACAATCCCAATACCGTAACTGCCTGATCTGAAAAAGTTGCAAGGAGCAGATTCAGCCCAAATATGTAAAACGTATACGCCGACTGCATCAGGATGTTTGGAATACCGAGTTTATAAATCCGTTTGATCTGATGTGGAAATACCACTAACTTCGGTATTTTCCGACATCCCCCTTTCATAACAATCACAGCCGCTGCGATCTGCCCCACCACGGTAGCTGTAGCAGCTCCTGCGATTCCCATTTTCGGCAGACCGCATAATCCGAAGATCAGGAATGGATCCAATACGATATTCACCACTGCACCTACAATTTGTGCGATCATGGGCACCCTCATATTTCCCTCTGCCTGATGCACTTTTGTCCATACGCTCTCTAAAAACAGTCCGATGCTGAGCACGCAAACGATTCTTCCGTAGCTGACTACCATCGCAATGACTTCCTCTGAAGATGTATTCATCCTCGCATATGCCGGCATCAGGAAAAAGCAGACCCCTGCAAAAAGAACCCACATCACAAGTGCCAGAGGTGTACCGATTCCTGCCGTATCATCCGAGCGTTTCTTTTTGCCGATTCCCAGATTATACGCCATCTCGGTGTTAATGCCCACACCGGTTCCAACTGCCAGGGCGATCATGAGCAGCTGGATCGGATAAATAATTGAGAGTGCCGTCAGACCACTCTCAGAGTAACGGCCGACAAAGAAACTGTCCACCACATTATATAACGCCTGTATCAGCTGAGCCAGCATCACAGGCGGTGCCATTTTCATTAATATCTTTGCTATTTTTTCTGTCCCAAAAAAATTGCTTTCCACATTATTTCCCCCACATTTCTATTAATGATTACCCCTTTAGCATAATAGTATATTTCTGAGAGAAAATCCAGCACAATTTTACGATGCCAGTTTCCAGATCCAATACACCAGTCCCAACAGCCAGCTGGTAAAAATACCATACAAAATGACCGGACCACCGATGGAAAAAATCTGACTGCCGATACCAAAGACCTGCCCCTCTTTTTTAAACTCTATCGCCGGTGCTGCCACGCCATTTGCAAATCCCGTGATAGGAACCAGTGCGCCCGCACCACCGAATTTTGCAATCGTAGGATAGATATTCAGCCCGGTAAGGATTACACTGATCAGCACCAGGATCACACTGGTCCATTTCCCGGCGTTCATCTGATCCAGTCCCCGGCTCATGGCAAAATTCATAATGCCCTGGCCGATGCAGCAAATGATGCCGCCCACGAGGAACGCTTTCAGCATATTCAGCGTCAGACTGTAAGACGGCGTCACCTGGCTGACATAAGCATGATAGGCATTTTTCCGTGCCTCTTTTTCTTCCTCGGTTCTGGCATTCTCCTGTCCGGAAATTTCCTGCATCAGTTCCTCCCGGGAAATATTCTTATATTCCGCCTTCGTCTTCTGCCGTTTTTCCTGTCCATTCTTTTGTCCCATCTTCTTTTCCATCCTTTCTGCTCAAACTTTTTCACTCAAGTCGAACGCACGTGTGACGTGGTGCACCTTCGCGGAGCGTTTATCTGGCAACACAGAAAAAATAAACCAGTCCGCCTGCAACCTTTCCGAATGCAAAGAAAGTAATCAGTATCTCAAGACCGGTTTTGATTCCCATTCTGCGAAACAGCACCGGAAATACGTTGAGCACTTCCGCCAGTGCAACGGACAGACAGCCTGAAAATACGCCGGAGGCCAGTCCATACACACCCAGGAACCATGTTCCAACCGGAAATGGAAGATCCGGGAAAACAGCCAGCACACAGCCAAAGATTCCTCCGGCAATCAGTCCGTTTTCCAGTGCAGGCACATAGGCCGCCACACTGGTTTTTCCCGCCATACGTGGCACCATGCCAAGACTTGCCACCAGCGCAAAGACTCCAGCTGCCACACCAATGCCACACAACAATCCCAATGCGCCAAGCAGAAGCTGATAAGTGACCATCTTACCGACCTCCTTTCTTTCCGATGCAAACAATCTTATATCACATTCTTTTTCTGCCTTCTCTATTCAGGAATGCATTCACACTTTCTTACTTTTCCCTTTCCGGCTGCTGGTCTCGATATAAGTGGTATCCACATCCTGCTCGTATTTGCGCATTGCCACCTGGATCGGTGTCGGATCATCTGTGATCTTCTTCGTTCCGACATGATTGTAGAAAACCATGATACCGATGGCAAGACCGATACAAAAGCAGATTTCCAGTACTCCCGCTCCGTCGGATACCTGTCCGGTGACTCTTGTATACAGAGCATTAAATACTTTATTGACAGAAACATCCTCGATAAATGTCATGATGGTAAATGCGGAACCGAAAAACAGAATCACGCAGACCAACGCTGTCTTTAAATATTGCACGGATTTTTTCTCCGGATCCGGCACATAACGAATCACAAAATCCGGTTCTCCAATGTTTTCAACCTCCAACATCGGATATTTTTCATGAATTTTCCGGATGACATCTAAGACCGAAAAAACCTGTACCAAGCTGCTTTTCTCATTCCCGGAAAAATAATATACCTGTTCCTGCAACACCTGACGGAGGATCCCCACATCGGTACATTCCACCGATGCGATATCCTGCAGCGTTACACTCCGCTTGTATACAATACAGTTCTGTTCTATTTTCAGATATAAAATCTGTCCTGCCGCACTCATACAGATTCCTTTTCTTCCGAAGTTTCTTCATCCTCTTTAAATACTGCCTGTGCAGATTCTTTCATCTCAGACATATCTGCTTTAATCTCACTGGCAGCATTACGCACTGCTTCACCCGCATGTTTCCAGCTGTCCTTCATCTCATCTGCGGAATACTCTGCCGCAAATTTCACTTCCCTTGCAATATCTTCTCCCTGCGCTTTCATGCATTCACAGGCCTGCTTAACTTTTTCTCTTTTAGATCGGAGTTTTTTCCCCAGATACCCGTTCTCCTGTATAACTTCGCCTTTTAATCCGCATAAAAAATAAAAAACCGCTCCCGTGATCATTGCGATCACTACTATACAGCAACACTTTTTCATCAATTTACAACACATGCAAATTTCCTCCTTCTGTGCAGAAACGCTTACAATCTCATGTATCATACATATCTGTTCAGATATCACTGACCTGATGACAATTATCTGATACGTTCTGTCACTTTATTTTGCTGTTAGTATGGAGCGATTTTTTATAATTATTCTATTTTTTTATGGATTCTATTTTATTTTTTTAATCTGCCAGTTTTCTGACTGTTATTGTGGCAGATACAGTTTTATACTTCCCCTTTTACTTCAGAATTTAAAATTGCACCTGTCCGTTTACAACGCGATAATTTGTGCCATAGTAATTTACAATGCCGGTGAAACCAAAGTCTACCATACCGCCGGTTACCTTCCACCAGCTTCCGCCGTACGGAACAAGGCTGTTGTAACCAAAGTTGACCGCACCGCCTTCTACATACCACCAGCCATAAGTGCTGTCATATATAAGACCTGTGTAACCGAAGTTTACGGCTCCGCCTGTTACATACCACCAGCCATAAGTGCTGTCGTATACAAGTCCTGTGTAACCAAAGTTTACGGCTCCGCCTGTTACATACCACCAGCCGTAGTTGCTATCGTATACAAGTCCTGTGTAACCAAAGTCGATGGCACTTCCGTTCACATACCACCAGCCATAGTTGCTGTCATATACAAGTCCTGTTGCTGCGAAGCTGATCGCACCGTTCTGTACATACCACCAGCCGGATTCGTTCTGTACAAGACCTGTGTAAGAGAAATCTACTTTACCGTCTTTTACATAGAACCAGCCGTTTGCGTTTGCTGCAAGCCCTGTCATCTCTTCGTCTACATCACCGTCTGTGTAATAATACCAGTTACCGTCAGCTGCTGCCTCATTTGCAAGACCCGTGAATTTATTTACCTTCTCCAGTTCTGCAATGGCAGCGTTCAGATGTGCCGTTGACTCATCAATACTCTCCTGACTGGTTTTTCCTGTCGGAACGGTTGCCAGATCTTTTTTTGCCTCTGCTAATTCAGCTTCCAGATTGCTCCAGGACGCTTCTGTATAATCCTCTTTATTCAGTGCTTCCGCTGCTTTGATCGCTGCCTCCAGTTTGCTTGTATCGCTGACCGGTGTTGCAATATGGATATCATCTGCTGTCACATTGACTTCTACTTTTGTATCTGTATAACCAAGTGCATGGATCGTAAGTACCCATTTTCCGGTTCCATCCGTTCCCTGCGGAAGCTGGCATCTCAGGGAATCTGTCAGTCCCAGCTGGATTCCCATAGATTTGTGCATCCAGTTATCTGCCGCAAATTTTGTTCCGTAAGTTGCAAGTGCTGTATCACCGCTTCCATAATAAGTCCACTCTACGGATTGCATTGCGGAACCAAGATCGCCATAGTTCTTTTTCAGATCCACACGCAGGAAATCGCCAAACTTACTGCTGTCCACTACTTCAACACCCATATTTGCAACATCTGCTGTTTTCAGTTCGGTATCTTTTAATCCGGATGCCGTACCTGTCTGTGCCGCACTGAAACTGAATGTACCATCAGCATTCAGAGAAACTTTCTTCAGACCATTTGTATTTTTGTTTACATCTGCAACCGCTGTATAACTCTTCAGATTATTCTCAGAATAACCACCGGACAGTGTCTCTCCGTTTTCTGTTACACTATATGCTGCCTTAAATGCTTCCAGATTTTTTGATTTCACTTTTACCGGAACATATTTGATTCCTTTGATCACATAATGGTCATATGTACTTGTTTTTCCATCGACTGTTAAAGTCGTGATTCCTGTTGCTCTGTCAGATGCTTTTACCAGTGTTTTTCCATTTGATAAAATGGCAGTATTTCCATCCGTCCAGGAAATCGGCTCATAAGTATTTCCATCCGTATCATAGATTACAACATCCTGCTGGAAACTTCCTCTGTGCAGACCATGGTTTGCTGTTGCACGGGTTACGGTATCAAATGCACCCTTGTCATACTCTCCGTTTGTATCCATCACATCGGAAGATGCTGCAGATCCCGCATTCTGTACATCTTCATTCGCATAATACTCAGCGTAAGGAACAGATGCGTAGACATAAGTATATTCAGGTGCTACATAGGTAAATGAGAAATCATTTGCATATCCGGTTGCCTTTACAGAAATTTCAAATTCGTCTCCTGCTTTTGCGTCTTTAAATGGAGCTGCCTCCTCATTCAACGTTCCGTCTTCATTCACAATTTTTACAGAACCTTTTCCGGAGGCATTGTATGCTTTTCCGTTAACAGTTACTGTTTTTATATTTTTAATGTAAGACGTTACTTCATCTGCGGAAGCTCCCTCTGCTGCCACCAGACTGTCACTTGCATTATCATATGAGACCACTGTTTTATCTGTTGTCAGTTCAAAGCTTGCAGATAATTCCACATATTTAGCATTTTTATCTGCAACACGCAACGTATACTGTCCCGGTGCAGCTGAATCCTTATCAAATGTCAGGATTCCATTTTTAACCTCTACATTTTTTAAACCTTCTACGGTATACTGAGCATCATAATCTTTTGGAAGACCGGTAATAGTAACTGTTGTCTTTCCTGCATCTGCAGATGCATTTTCAACAGCTATCGTATTTGTAAATTTCACCGGAACATACTGGTTCATCGGAATTTCATAAACACCCGCATCGGTATAATAAGTCACTTTGTTGATCGTCTGTCCCATCATAGATACATAATCTGCATAAGAAAGCTTACTTCCGTGAGCCTCCGTCACAAATCCAGTACTCCATGCAAGTTTTGTTTTTTTCCAGATATTTTCCACATGACGTAATCCGTAACTGTCACCTTCTTTTGTACTGATTGTGACCCCATAGACAGTGTTGATCGCATCCGGAAGTCCATCCAGATTCAACTGATAATCACCATATTTGGAAGAAGTAGAAAAACTGCCTGTCACATCTGTCAGTGTTGTTGCTTCTGTTCCTTTTACCGTTCCAAAACTGAAAGAACCGTCTTCATTCACCGTCAGCTCTTTATAGTAGGATGGTGCCTCAGATAATACATAGTAGGAATAATTTCCACTTTCAAACAAAGCATCTTTTCCACTGTAAGTAGTCGTAGATTCTTTTCCTTTGATGCTGGTTGTAATATCTACTTTACTCTCATCTGTAATCTGTGTATATTTCCCGGTCAAAGCAGCCAGATCACTGACTTTTACCGGAAAAGTAATTCCACTGATATCCGTTCCATCACTGTTTACATGATAAGAACCTGCTGCAAGCGATGCTCTTGTCTTCATTTTTGTTGCAGAAGAAACAGCATCTACATCTGCATCTCCTTCTGCTGCATAAAAATCAGCATATGGAATGTTCATCAGCACATACGCTTCCTGCGCGGTTGATGCTTCCGGGGCACCCTGGATTGCTTCCAGTGCTGCCTCTTTGATGGCTTTGGAAGTACGGGTAGCTCCGGATACCGTAGACCATCCGTTAATGGTATCTTCCGTAGCATCCTTTCCTGTCAGTAATGTCTTGATTCCGTTTTTCTTACTGTAAGCTTTGCTGAAATAACTGCTGTTGTCAGCTTCCACGTAGCCATTTTTCGGTGTGGCTGTAATATCAGAGATTTTTCCATCCTTTACAGATACCGTGACATCCACATCATACTCATTCCACTCATCGTCTGTATCCTCGATGGTTCTGTAAACATGCCTGGTAGCTGTATAGGTTCCATCTGCTGCCACTTTATCAGCAGTTACTGCAAATGCTGCTGTCGGGCAGGTGCTCATTACCATAGCTGCTGCCATGATAGAAGCCCATACTTTTGCTGAAATCTTTTTTCTTTTCATAAAATATAAAATCCTCCTTGCTGTTTTTATTCTAAAAAAGGCAAAAAAACCGGGTTAGTTTCACTAATTTTTTTTACATGTCAGCAACTTTGTATAACAATATGCAAACATTATTAGTACTATCTAACGCCGGTTATTTTAGCATCACCTTTTTTTTTCGTCAACAAAGATGTGGGAATTTTATACTTATTGACTTTTTTTCATCAATATTATTGAGAATCCATCTCATTCAAGTCGAACGCACGTGAGACTTGGTGCGTGATTCTGGTCAGCGAAAGCTGACATATTCTTCTCAGAATCACTGCACATCCTCGCGGAGCGTTTATCTCAGTCGGAGATTGTACTCCCACTGAGAAAGACTTGTTATTACTCACCACTTGCAGAAGTGGGAGTCTTCTCGACTGAGATAAACACATATTTATATCTCAGCCGAACTATAACCTCCGACTGAGATATAATGCTCCATATAATTACACAATGATTCTCTTTCTCAGACTAGAACACAACTTTTCCGTTTACGACATTCCATACACCGTATTCATTTGCCGCTGTGCCGGTATAGTCAAAATCTACTTTTTCGTTCGCTACTTTGAACCAGCCATTTTCGTTTGCTGCAAGTCCTGTATAGTCAAAGTCTACTTTTCCGTTGGTCACTTTGAACCAGCCATTCTCGTTTGCTGCAAGTCCCGTATAGTCAAAATCTACTTTTCCATTCGTCACTTTGAACCAGCCGTTTTCGTTTGCTGCAAGTCCTATATAGTCAAAGTCTACTTTTCCGTTCGTCACCTTGAACCAGCCGTTTTCGTTTGCTGCAAGTCCTGTATAGTCAAAGTCTACTTTTCCGTTCGTTACTTTGAGCCAGCCATATTCATTTGCCGCAAGTCCGCTGATCTCGGTTGCAATCTGACCATCTTTATAGTAATACCAGTTTCCATCCTCTGCCGGTGCAAGTCCATCCGGAATAATAACCGGAGTCTCTGCATCCTGTGCCACTGCTTTTGTAACAATGTCCTGATAATTATCACTGACAATTGTGATCGTATATTCGGTTCCAATGGTCGGTGCTTTCTCCAGTGTAAAATTCAGTGCTTCCAGCGTTCCTTCTGCAAATACGGCAGAACCTCTTCCCTGACGATAGCTGATGGTATAAGTCGGATTCTCCAGATTTGCCAGTGTTTTTCCATCTAATGTTACAGATACATCCGTTCCTTTAATGGCTGTTGTCGCAGATATGCTCTCATAAGTAGCTTTTACTTTTGAAATCAGCTCCTCGATCAGCTCTGCTGCCTCCGCTGAAGAAGCAGTTTTATTTGCGATCATTTCCTCAGCTTCACCGACATGCTCTTTCAGATCAGCATTGCTGTCATATCCGTTTGCTGCTTTTGCTTTATCCACCCATTTCTGAAGCTCTGTGATCTGCTCTTTAATAACCGGTGTGGACATGGTTCTTGTGATATCCGGATAGTTGGAACTGCTGATGGTCAGTGTATAAGTCGTTCCGGCTGTCGGTGCTGTCTTCAATGCAACCTTTCCATCTTTGATCTCTGCATTCTCTGCCAGTCCGCCGGATACGGAAATTCTTACGTTTTCCAGATCAGATGGAACACCGCTGATACTCAGTTCTGTGGAATCATCTTTAATGCCATACTGCAGACTGCTGAGATCTCCCTCATAGTATTTTGTCAGTTCCAGGCCATTCTCTCCGCAAGGCACTTCGATAATACCGAGGTCTGTGAGCAATGTTACACTCTTTAATGTCTTTCCGTTCATATCACTGAACTGATAGAATGCATCCCCTTTTCCGTGTGCCCGTTTCAATCCCTGACCTTCTTTGATGGACCATGCGATTTCAACGTTTGGTGTCTTTGTTCCAACCCAGGTATTCTCCAAGCAGGTCATACCATAGGATTTACCCTCCGTTGTATTCAGGATTGCACCGTACAGGGTATACGGAACGGTCTCATCCTCACCCACTTTCAGGTTATTGCTTGTTCCAACACCTTCCAGCGTGATCTGATAATCACCATATCCGCCATTGAGATCCAGATCTGTAACAGACAGATATTTATTCGTTACGGCTGCTTCCTGCAACTTGCTAAAACTATATGTACCATCCGTATTTACAGTCAGTGTGCTGTATGCTGCCGGTGTGCTGTCCAGATCTGTCATGTAATAATTGTCATTCTCTGTCAGATTTTTTGCTTTTAATGTTTCATAAGTGCCTTCCGGAACTGCCACTGCCATAGTCACACCCATAATGAATTTGCCATTGTTATAAGTGCCCTTTGCCAGTCCTGTTGTTCCTTTGAATTTATTGGTTGTAGCTGTGGAAACCGCATCCAGACCTTCTTCCACCTGCCATACTGCTTTATCGGTCAGGTCATATGCAGCGTACAGATCTGTATACGGCACATTCATGGTCACATATCTGACCTCTTCATCCTGATCCCCGTCTGCTTCCGGAGCTTCTGCAATCGCCTCTGTAATAGCTTTTTTGAAATAAGAGCTGTTTCCATCGTCATATCCATTTCCAGGTGTTACAGTCACAGACTCAAATTTTCCGTCCTTTACTTCAAAACCAACGCTGATGGAATAGCTCTGCCATTCTCCAACTTCATCATTTTCCGCTACCACAGGATCAGAAGCATCTACATAGGCCTCTTTCGTGTATGTTCCATCTTTCACGGCATTCGCTCCTGTTGCCGCAAATGCACTCACCGGCATAGTTCCGGCTGTCATAGCTACTACCATGGCTCCTGCAAGCATTTTTGTCAGAAATTCCCGTCTCTTTTTCATTGTGATTCTCCTTTCCCATAAGCCATTGCCTAACTTCCTTTATTCCTGTACCTGTCACATCCAGAAACCGTTTTTTCCGTCAGACAAAAAAAGAGACTTCACCTACATATGCGTCCTGTGCCGCATGCGGGAGAAGTCTCTACCAAGTCCACAGACAGTTTTATCTCCGTCTGAAAACTCAGACTTGACAGCAACTGACCTGTGAATTTCAATGTTCAATTTTGATGGCATTTTTATTAGTGTTTCCTAACGACGGTTACTTTAACATTACAACACCCCATTTGTCAACCGCTTTTTTTCCATTTTCTTTTAACTGAAACTTTTTCTCAACTTTCATTCCCCTTAAAGCCCGATAAATTTGAACAGCACCAGCAGCACTACTGCCCGCAGCACGGTAAACCAGATTTCATTTCCTTTCAGACTGCGGATACCGGTATGTATATTCCCTTTCGGACAGGTATCGATACACTTCTGACACTGGAAGCAGTCCCCGGAAAGTTCCGGAGCTGTATCCGGTGCCAGTTCAATATCAGACGGGCATTTCATGGTACATGCACGACAGCCTCTGATACACTCGGAACGGTCTCTGCGCAGGGTAAACAGCGGCAATACCGGAAGCATGGAAAATACCGCTCCCATCGGGCACAGCACACGACAGAAAAAGCGTTCCTGAAATGCCATACCGACCAGGATCAGCACCAAAAGTACCAGCCCTACGATATAGCCGCCCAGTTTGAAATTACCGGCATGCAGCATGGAAAATACATCCCATGGGCTCATGCCCCGCGTCTTACTGTATACTCCGGTATAACAGCTTACTACCAGAAGCACCAGCACAACATACTTCACTGCCTGCAGATATTTTACCACCGATGCTTTCATCGTCACCGGTTTCTTTTTCCGTTTCTTGCAGATAAACACATAAAATGCGCGCACTGCATCCCCAAGACTTCCGAAGGCACAGGCAAACCCGCAGAAAAATCTGCCGAATACAACCGTAAACAGGCAGAGAGCGATCAGTGTAACCACAAAGGACGTCAGCTCCAGGTGGCTCTTTGCCCCCATCTGGGTAAAAATGTATTTTACACCGTTAAAAGCGGCTGTATAGGCAGACGGAATAAACAGAAAATACAGTAACTGTATCACTGCCCGCACCCACACATGCACTTTCTTCAGCGTCTTTTTATCCATCTGTTTCATTTATCTGGCACCGCCTTTCGCAAGAGCTTGTGCCGTTGCATTTTTGATTCCGGTGGAGCTGAAAGTCGCACCGCTGATGGTATCCACATCCGCGCTCTGTGCATCCAGAATCTCCGGAATGATATCGTTTGCCATCGTCAGATAGGCACTGTCTTCTTTTTCTGCAGACAGGATATCCACAGCGGCGATCCTGCCATCTGTAATGGTCACTTCCACTGTGATATCACCGCCAAAACCGGTGGCTGTGCCCTGATAGATTCCGTCTGTATAGGAACCGCCTGTCTCCCCGGCCTCTGCTGCAATTTCCGCATTTTTACGGTCTGCCTCGGCTTTGGCCGCGGCATCCGTCTGTTCATGAGCCAGTGTCACTTTACTATATCCGATCAATGCTGCCACAATGACGCATACATTGATCGTCCGTATCCAAAATTTTTTCATTCTGCGCTATCCTCTCTGTCTTTGTTCCGGGCAGACTCAGTCTCTGTCAGGAATTTTTCCCTTGCCTGACGCAATGCTTCACGGCAGGCTTCTTTGATGGATTTTGACGTACAGGTCGCACGGGAAACGGTATCCATCTCAGTCAGGTTCTGATCTACCTGCGCACCCGCATTTTCTCCACTCATATCTATCACTGCCATACCGATAATACGGGATACCATACCGGTCATGCCGGAAGTACCGCTCACCGCACGTTTGATGTAAGAATTGTTTCCGCTGTCTCCGTCTCCGGTCACATTATTGATTTCTGCCACCCGGTCGTTTTTGATCACAACGCTTGCGGACAGATGATACGGTTCAAAGTCCTCATCCTCATCCGGCTCACACAGAACCGTTACCGGATAGGTTCCATCTGCATAGTATACGGATTTTTTATCTGTATCAGATCCATCGTTTCCGTTATCGGTATTTCCATTATTATCATTGCCATTGTTTCCGCTATCACCTGCATTTCCATGGTCCGGGGTCACCGGCTGGGATGGATTTGCAGCTGATTTTGCAGCATCCAGTGCCGCCTGGATCGCATTGATGATACCTCTGGAACTGTATGTCGCTCCGGACACGGTATCTACCCCTGTTGTCTGCTGATTAACCACACGGTTTGCCACTACTTTTGCACGGTCAAAATATGCCGCATCATCCTCATTGGACAGAATCTCCACGGACTGAATGGTCTGATTTTGGATTACAACCGCTACGGTAATGTCACCCAGATATCCTTCGGCTGTTCCATAATAAGTGCCATCCGGATACGGGAATTTGCCGCTGACCATCGGAACTGCCGGGACATCCTCTGCTTTCTGCTCCGGCAATTCAGGCACGATCAGATCCTGCTGTCCGCCCTCACCCGGATTCACGGCAGCCTGTGCCAGTGCATTTCGTACCGCATTGATAATTCCCACGGAACTGTAGGTCGCTCCGGACACCGTGTCTACATTGGTACTCTGGGAAGCCACGATTTTTCCGGTAATGGAAGATGCTTTACTGATATAACTGCTTCCGTCGGAAGTCTCCACAATCTCAACAGACGCAATTTTCCCATCTGTGATCACGACTTTGACCTTGATCGGTCCCGCAAATCCGGTGGCACTTCCGTAATACACACCGTCTTTGTATGAACCTGCGTCCATGGATGCTGCCAGCGTGGTGGATCCCTGTCCCTGACTCGGATTTTCTGCGGTCTTTCCGCTGTCCTTTTCACCGGTCAGCGCATTTTTGACCGCACTGATGATACCTCTCGAACTGTAAGTCGCTCCGGAGACTACATCCACATCCAGATTCTGTGACTGGATGATCCGGTCAATCACCCCTTTGGCACGGTTGAAAAATGCCGCGTCATCTGCTTCTACATTTAAAATTGTAATCGCTACGATTTTTTTATCTTTGATTTCAACAGCTACTGTGATCTTTCCTGCAAATCCGGTACCTGTTCCTTCATAAATACCATCCGACAGATCAAATACCTGACCTTCCAGATTCATCTCCTCTGCGGTAGTATCTTCCACCGTATCGGACTCCGTGGCTTTTGGCGCTGCTTTCTGTACGGCATATACCTTTGGTGTATACGCTGCCACGGATGCTCCTGCGCAGGCAACTACCAGAATGGCAGATAATGCCGGAGCCATTGAACCAAGCTTTACGGATTTTTTTTCTTTCTGCCGGTCATTGTTTTTCACATCTGGCTCTGTCTTTTTATTTTCTTTCTTCATCATCGCTCTCCCGACCTTTCTAAAAAATATGCTGCCACACATTTTTTAATTTCCTCTCACAAAAAATGCCATCATAATATACATTAGGCTTTTCTAACGCACGTTATGATAGCATTACTTTTTTTCACAAGTCAAATATTTTTTTCTCATTTTCTCAATAAAGCGTCTTCTTGAGAAATAATGTGCAATATCTTTTCTTTTTTCTCAACTGAGCGCATGAAATAAGCCTTGCTTCGTGAAAATCCATAAAAAAAAATTTCACGCCTCGTTCTTTTTATGATATTGCAGATTTTTCCACGAATGGCTGTTTTACCCTCTAATGGGCGCTGTCAGCTGCATAAGCCCGTCTGACTGCCGGCAGAATGACTCTGGATACGATGCCGATCAGCAGACCGGTAACAAATCCGGAGATCAGCAGCACCGGAACATAAAAGATCAGTTTCAGATTTTCCACCACAAGGATCGCCACGATCAGCTGTCCGATATTGTGGCAGATTCCGCCAAGTACGCTGACTGCCAGAATGGACAGTTTATCTGTTTTTTTCAGAATAAGCATCACTGCCAGGCTCAACAGACCGCCTGCCAGACTGTACATGATAGAAGCCAGATTTCCAAACATAAATCCACTCAAAAAAATACGCACAACAGAAACCAGAAATGCCTCTTTGCCGCCGATCAGATAAAGTGCAGCCACAATCACCAGGTTTGCCAGGCCAAGCTTCACGCCCGGAATCCCGAAATTGATCGGAATCAGTGTTTCCACATAACTGAACACCAGTGCCAGCGCAATCATCATCGCCAGAAGTGCCACTGTTTTTGCAGATATCTTTTGTTTTTTCATACTTCCTTACCGCCCTATGTTTACTTTGTCTTGATTTCCTGAATATTTGCCGTATTGTTCATATTGATAAAATCATCCATGATGCCATCGGTAATATACAGTTTTCCGTCCTCATCCTCCATAATTGCGTCAAATCCGTCTTCTGCACAATGTTCCTCGCAGTATGCAATGGCATCCTCCGTGCCCAGTACAAACAGAGACGTGGACAGTCCATCCGCCAGTGTACTGTCAGCACTGACAATGGTGACTGAAATCAGTCCGTTATTGGCTGAATATCCGGTCTTCGGATCGATGATATGATGATATTTCACACCGGTTGCCTCATCTACAAAATAGCGCTCATAACCACCGGAAGTGATGATAGCTTTATCTCTGACACTGACGCCTCCCAGATAACCGTTCGTATCATTCGGATCCTGAATACCGACTTTCCATGCAGAACCATCTGGCTTGGAACCCAGCACATGCGCATTGCCCCCCAGATTGATCACGGCACTCTCAATACCATAACGTTTCATGACTTCCATAACTCTTCCAGATGTGTAGCCTTTGGCGATTCCACCCAGGTCAATTTCCATCCCTTCCGGAAGGGTAATGGATGATACACCGTTGTCCTCCGTCAGACTGATCCTGCCGGCATTCACCAGTGCAAGTTTTGCAGCCAGATCTTCCTTCGAAGGAACGGCAAAATCACCGGTAGTAAATCCCCAGAGCTGCATCACCGGATAAATACTGATATCAAAAGCACCCTGTGTACTCTGATAAATAGCGAGGGCACGTTTTACCAGATAGTCCGTATCCTCAGACAGTGTACCGCCCCCATTTTGATTGATCTGCGCCACTTCACTGTTCGCATCTCCGGTAGACAGCAGTGCATCCAGTCTCTGGATCTCCGCTATCCCGGCTTCCACCGCCTCTTTTGCATTCTCACCGTAAGCAGTCAATGTCATATAAGTATCCATGGCAAATACTTCACTGGTGTACTCCGCATTGCTGTTTTTTGTTGTTTTATGATCTGACGCCGCTTCACTCTGTACCGATCCTGTGTCCGCATCGGCCCGGTTTATACCGCAGCCTCCCAGCGGGAAACAGACCAGTGCACCGCACAGCAGCATCATCCAGATTTTTTTCTTCATCTGCGATTATCCTCCGTACTTTCAGATCTTTTATATTCTCCTTACCCACCGCTTAGTACTCTATGCACTTGATGCGGAGAGATGCTTATTCTGTGTTCGAATTAGCACATGCTAACGTATATTCTATTACATCCACATTTGTTATGCAAGAACTTTTATTGAATATTTTTTATCATCAACTGCATACTGTAACAAAATATTATGCTCTCTCGCGCAATTTCGCAAGCAGTTTTTTCTCCCTTCTGGAAATCTGTACCTGTGTGGTACCCATGATTTTTGCCACCTCGGACTGCGTTTTTTCCTCCACATAACGCAGATAGATCAGCTGTTGCTCTTTCGCTTCCAGTGTATCCAGCAGCTGTTCCAGAAACAGATGGTCGGTACGTTCTTCAATCTCGTTATGCCGGTCACAAATCTGTTCTCCCAATGTGATTTCTTTCCCCTGATTGCCCGGAATCGACCGGTGCAGAGAGTCCACTTCTGTATTTGCTGCCAGCGACTGCACAATTTCTTCCTTCCGGATGCCTGTCTTTTCTGAGAGTTCTTCCAGTGTTGGCTCCCGCCCCACCGTATTCTGCCAGTCTGCTTCTGCCTTTCGAACTTTCCACGCAGTCTCCTTCAGAGAACGGCTGACTTTCAACATGCCATCATCCCGCAGATAACGGCGGATCTCACCGATGATGAGTGGTACGGCATAAGTGGAAAACTTCACTTCATATGCAGTATCGAACCGGTCAATGGCTTTCAGTAAGCCGATGCTTCCAATCTGAAACAGATCCTCCGGCTCATACCCCCGGTTGGAAAACCGACGCACAATGCTCCATACCAGTGGCATATTTTCCTGTACCAGCCTGTCTCTGGCTGCTTTATCTCCCTGGTGTGCCCGTTTAATTGTTTCCAACACCTGATCCATATGTAACTATCTGATCTCCTTTTTCATGACAACCCGTGTCCCTTTTCCTGGAGAAGATTCCACTTCCACAACATCCATAAAGGCTTCCATAAAAGAAAATCCCATGCCGGAACGTTCCAGATCCGGTCGTGTCGTAAACAATGGTTCCAGCGCCTGTTTGATGTCTCTGATTCCGCGTCCCTCGTCCGTAACCGCCACATACAACGTCCGTCCTGACAGGCTTGCCTCCAGCCAGATCGTGCCGCCTTTCAGATTGTAACCATGAATAATACAATTCGTCACTGCCTCAGACACAGCGGTTTTGATATCCGCCAGTTCATCGATGGTCGGATCCAGACAGCTGACAAATGCCGCCACTGCCGTGCGGGCAAATCCTTCATTTTCTGATTGTGCTGCAAACGCAATCTGCATCCAATTTTCTCCCTGTTCCTGCGTTTCTGCCTGTGACTGTTTTTCTTTTTCCTGTATCATGCGCTTTATTCCTCCTCCATCAAGTGTTCCATGCCGGACATCGCAAATATTTTTTTCATCCGCTCATTTAAATGTACGGCATATACATGGCCACCGGACAGTTTCATGTTTTTATACCGCCCAAGAATGACACCGATGCCGGAACTGTCCATCCAGTCAGTGCCGGAAAAGTCAAATATAATCGTTCTGATAAAATGTGTCTCCACCATAAGATCTGCTTCTTCCCGCAGTCTGGCAGATACATGATGATCCAGCTCCTGCGGCAGAAAAATGCGCAGCGTGGTTCCTTTGATCTGATATTCACACTCCATGTTTTTGTCTCCTTTTTGGGTTTTATGTCTTCATATTTTTAGATACAAAAAAAGACAGTATCGGAAAGATATAAGTATACCGAATTTCGGCATATTTATTTTATCTTTCGTATACTGTCTTCTACTTTCTAAAAATGCCTGCGGCATAATTCATTACTCGTTATCAGTATTGTTATCCGAGTTGTCCGCAGTTGTATTATCTGCCGCAGATCCGTCGGGAGTTCCGCCTGCCTGTGTACCGGTACTGCCGCTTGCATCCGGTACGGTAATACCGCGGGATTGCATATCATCGATCATTTCCTTACAGGTATTGCGCACGCTGGAGGAGTTTGTATGATTTTTTGCGATCTGGAACCATTTCAATGCATTGCTCTCATCTTTCTGATAGTTATAGGCAAAGGCCAGATAGTAGGCCGCTTTTCCTTCCTGATAACCTTCGTCAGTCTGTACGATGGATTCAAATTTTGTAATAGCTTCACTGTAATTGTTCTTTTCATACAGATCCAGTGCTTCATTCATATCCGCTTCCAACATGGCACTTTTTACATCTGTCAGCATGTTATCATAAATCTGCTGTGCATTTTCACTGAGCAGATCACGGTTGACGTTTGCCAGGCTCTCGCCGGCTTTTACATTTTCTTTTGCCGCATAAGCCACGTAGGCGTTCAGCAGAGCTTCATAAGATGTGTTTTTCTCCCCGGCAGAACTTGTCTCTGTCTGTGCGTCCGCTACGGTCTGCTGCAGACTGGAAATTTCGTCCTCAAGGCTCTTTATGCTCTGCTCTCTGGTTGCAATGGTTTCATTTGCTTTGACCAGCTGGGATGCCGCGTTTGTATTGGCATTTTTCCGGATACCGGGTACGATCAGGAAACACACTACTGCGATTCCGATGGCGGCACCCACCAGCAGATTGACCACTGTCAGAACAGCGGTATTATCGGTAAACTTCGCCGGACGGATGATCAGATCATTGCCGCTCTGATAACTTACCGTATCTTTTTCCTTTGTTTTAACTTTTCCATTGGCTTTCAGATGTTCATGGCATTCCTTTTTGTAACGCATGGTATTCGCATCACCGACATCTATTTTTTCTGCATTTTTTAATGCACGCAGTGCAAGATCATAGCGTTCTTCTTTCATGTATAACAGTGCCAGCAGCTGATGACCTTTCACCAGCTTTGGATTCAATGCCAGTACTTTTTTCAGCTGGATCAGTGCCAGATCCGTATTGCCGTCTTTGCAGTAAGTCAATGACTGGTTAAATTTTTTGATGGTCTGGTTCAGGTTGTCCAGACGGGCAGAACTTTTCTGGATATCTGCCAGATAAGCGGTTGCCGGATTATCCTCTCCCTGCAGACTTTTACTGATGACCCACTCGCTCAGTGCTTTCACGGATTCACCCATCTCAAAGTAAACCAGTCCCAGCAGGTTACGGGCATTGGTGTTCATTTTGTTATAGCGGAGGCTCATTTTCAGATATTCAACGGCTCCGCTCAGATCACGAACCTGTGCGCGCTCCAGTCCGTCATTGTAAAGTTTGTTGGAAATACTGGCAATCTTTTTCCAGATTTTCACATCTGCTTCACAGTTCGGACAGGTATCCATAGAATCCAGGTACGCACCACAATAATAACAATTCATCTGTGCCCTCCTATCTTCTGCTCTCTTTCAACATTTCCTGTAAAATATCCATCATATCTGTCAGATCACGATTGTAGATCGCATCTTCTGCATCTTCCACTTCCATACTTGGTTCAAATTTCTTTAATTCTTCCTCGAAATCAATCATCACAGTTCTCCTTCCACGCTTCCATCAATGCACCGATAAAATAGAGGGAACCCGTACAGAATAACTTCTGTCCCGGCTTCTTCTTATTTTTCATTACCCGGAGTGCTTCCCGATAATCAGCAAAACCGATGATCGGATGCTCTGCATCAGACCGACATCCTGTTTTCGGATTCACTGTTTTCTCAGAAATATCGTCCGATGTCTGCTCCATCGCCTGTTCTTTTAACTTGTATTCAAATAGTTTCTGCAATTTTTCAAAAGATATGCCACGCTCATTCGGAATCGTTGTTACTGCCATCTCATCCCATACAATATCGCTGGTCAGCATATCGATCGACGTACTGTAATCCTTTTCTTTTACCATGGAAAACAGTAGCAGCGGACGATAACTGTCCGCAGCAGTCAGTCGCTTCACTGCTTCGGTAAACATACCGATGCCGGAGGTGTTATGCGCCCCGTCAAAATAAATCTCCGGTGCGATCTCCTGCATCCTTCCCGGCCAGAACGCTGCTTTCATGCCTGAATGAAGCTGCTGTTCAAAAGAATCACCGGAAAATGCTGACGGATACTGCTGCTGCAGAATGCGCATGGCAAGAATCGCCAGTGCCGCATTTTCCACCTGATAATCTGCTGCTCCCGGAATCGTCCATCTTGTTTCCTTATCATACGCAGTCGAAAGCGAAAAATCAATAAAATTATTCTTAAATTCCAACATCCGGTACATTTTCTTCTCAAGGGCTGTGCAGGGACTGTGTAATTCCCGCGCACGGTCTGCAATAACTGCTGCTGCCTCAGATTCATTAGCATCAAAGACAACCGGTACGCCCGTTTTGATAATTCCCGCTTTTTCCCCGGCAATCTGTGCAATGGTATCTCCCAGAATCTCCGTATGCTCCAGGCTGATAGACGTAATGATGCAAAGCACCGGATGTGCAACGCTGTTTGTGGCATCCAGTCTGCCGCCAAGTCCTGTCTCCAGTACGATATACTCCACTCCGGCCTCTTCAAAAATTACCATGCCCATGGCAAAAATAAACTCGAAAAATGTCGGATAGCCCAGACCTTTCCGTTCCAGTTCCTCTGCAGTCTTTTTTACCCGGGCATAGGCAGACAGAAACTGATCCTCACCGCATAAATCACCATTTAACTGAAAACGTTCCCGCACATCGATCAGATGCGGAGATGTGAACAGTCCTGCGGTTTTTCCCTCAGAAAGCAACATATGGTAAAGGAAGCAGCAGACGCTTCCTTTACCATTACTTCCTGCCACATGAATGACTTTGCAGCGATTACCAGGGTTGCCAAGCAGCTCCATGAAATGCTGTGTATGTGCAAGGCTGTGTTTTTTGGTAAACTTTGGAATTCCATACAAAAATTCCACCGCTTGTTTCATGTTTTCACTCATATTATTTTAACTGTGCCAGACGATTTTCCACGTCTTCCATCATCTGTTTATATTTTTCAAGTTTTGCTTTCTCCTCATCCACTTTTGCCTGAGGTGCTTTGCTTAAGAATTTTTCATTATTCAGCATACCGTTGGAACGAGCCAGCTCTTTTGCAAGTTTTGCTTTCTCTTTCTCCAGTCGTTCCCGTTCTTTTGCCATATCTACCAGCTCCTCTAACGGAATGTATACAACAGCATTCGGGATAACAACGGATACAGCATCCTCCGGAATTCCTGCTTTATCTGCCTGTACGTCGATCTCACTTGCAGAAATCAGCTGACTGTAAATATCTTTGTGGGAAGCAAACAGCTCACACAGGTCTGCATCCGGAGATACAATGAAGTATTTTGCTTTGCGGCTTGGTGGAACATTCATCTCGGAACGGATATTACGGATACCCTTAACCAGTACTTTGATGGTTTCCACATCTGCCTCTTCTTTTGCAAAATTCCACTCTTCGGTGTATTCCGGCCACGGAGCCAGCATAATGGTCTCTTCTTCCGGACAAAGCGTACAGAAGATTTCCTCTGTGATAAACGGCATATATGGATGCAACATCTTTAATGCATTAGCCAGTACTGTTTTCAGAACCCACAGTGCCGCATTGGCAGCTTTTGGATCTTCTTCTTTCTTGTACAGACGCACTTTTGCGATCTCAATATACCAGTCACAGAACTCTTCCCAGATGAAATCATAGACTTTCTGAACTGCAATTCCCAGCTCGTATTTATCCATATTCTCTGTCACATCTTTTGCCAGTGTATTTACTTTCGATAAAATCCAGCGGTCAACCGGCAACAGATCTGCTGCTTCCGGTTTGGTCGGCTGCTCGTCACCCAGGTTCATCATAATGAATCGGGATGCATTCCATACTTTGTTTGCAAAGTTACGGCTGGACTCTACACGCTCCCAGTAGAAACGCATATCGTTTCCAGGCGCATTACCGGTGATCAGGGTCAGACGCAGGGCATCTGCACCATATTTATCAATAACCTCTAACGGATCGATACCGTTTCCAAGGGATTTACTCATCTTACGTCCCTGGGAATCACGAACCAGACCATGGATCAGTACCGTGTGGAACGGCTCTGTGCCGGTCTGCTCCAGAGCAGAGAATACCATACGGATAACCCAGAAGAAGATGATATCATATCCGGTGACAAGTACATCGGTCGGATAGAAATAATCCAGTTCTTCTGTCTTGTTCGGCCAGCCAAGTGTGGAGAATGGCCACAGGGCAGAGGAGAACCAGGTATCCAGTGTATCCTCATCCTGTTTTAAATGACTGCAGCCGCATTTCGGGCATTTCTCCGGCATATCACGGGAAACAACCATCTCACCACATTCTTCACAGTAATAAGCCGGGATTCTGTGTCCCCACCAGAGCTGTCTGGAAATACACCAGTCACGGATATTGTCAGTCCAGTTAAAGTATGTTTTCTCCATACGTTTTGGAAGTAACTGGATGTCTCCGTTTTTCACTGCTTCCACAGCCGGTTTGATCAGTTCGTCCATCTTTACAAACCACTGCTGTTTTACCATCGGCTCAACGGTTGTGCCGCAGCGGTCATGGGTTCCTACGTTGTGGGAATGCGGCTCTACTTTTACAAGCAGTCCCTGTTTTTCAAGATCCTCCACCAGTGCTTTTCTGCACTCGTAGCGGTCCATGCCCTCATATTTTCCGGCATAATGGTTCATTGTTGCATCGTCGTTGATGACGGTGATCTCCTCTAAGTTGTGACGTTTTCCAACCTCAAAGTCGTTCGGGTCATGTGCCGGTGTGATCTTTACACATCCGGTTCCGAACTCTTTGTCAACATAAGCGTCTGCGATCACCGGGATCTCGCGGTCTGTCATCGGAAGTTTTAACATCTTTCCGACGATGTCTTTGTAGCGGTCGTCGTCCGGGTTCACTGCAACTGCGGTATCACCAAACAATGTCTCCGGTCTTGTCGTTGCGATCTCAACAAATCTTCCCTCTTCGCCGACAACCGGATAGTTGATGTGCCAGAAGAATCCGTCCTGCTCTTCGTGCTCTACCTCGGCATCTGAGATGGAAGTCTTACATACCGGACACCAGTTGACGATACGGGAACCTTTGTAGATCAGCCCTTTTTCATATAATTTTACAAATACCTCAAGTACTGCCTCAGAGCAGCCCTTGTCCATCGTAAAACGCTCTCTCTCCCAGTCTGCGGAAGATCCCATTTTCTTTAACTGGTTGATGATGCGGCTGCCGTACTCGTCACGCCACTCCCAGCATTTTTCTAAGAATCCTTCTCTTCCAAGATCACGCTTGTCGATGCCCTGTTTTTTCAGGTTCTCGATTACCTTTACCTCAGTTGCAATGGACGCATGGTCTGTACCCGGCTGCCATAACGCGTTGTAACCCTGCATTCTCTTATAACGTGTTAAAATATCCTGCATGGTGTTGTCGAGGGCATGTCCCATGTGAAGCTGTCCTGTGATGTTTGGCGGCGGCATCACGATGGTAAACGGCTTTTTGCTGCGGTCAACTTCGGCGTGGAAATAGCCGTTGTCTTCCCATTTTTTGTATAAACGGTCTTCAATGCTTTTTGGATCGTAGGTCTTTGCTAATTCTTTGCTGCAATTCTGACACATAATCTGTTCTCCTTTTTTAGTTCTGATAGATAGGCGTTTTTGATTCACAGGACGTAATTTCCTATGAATTAAAAAAAGCCCTTCGTATTCCATACGGAATACAAAGGGCGAATATGATCGCGGTACCACCTTTGTTGGTGCTCATGTCCAGCCAGTTCCATATCTGACCGGTCATCCTGTAACGTGGATGAGTCGTGAATACCTGTGCATATCTGCAATGCCTGTTCTTATATCCTGTCATACAGCTATGCTTTCTCAGCATTCCGGTTCAAAAGCTACCTTCCACATATCTTTCTCTGGGATGTCTTTCAGCCGGTGAACTTCCCTCTCTGCAAAGAGTTTATGTGTACTCCTCTTTCTCACAACCTTTGTTTTTTGCTGTTTTTATCATACGAGGGGACGCGGGGTTTGTCAACTGTTTTTTTAGATCTCTTCCTCCACCATACTCTTGTTCCTCGTAAACAGATCATAGATACAAGGCACCACGATCAGTGTCAGCAGTGTTCCATATAACATACCTCCCTCAGTCACGATCGCCATCGGCTGCATCATCTCTGAACCGCTTCCAAGTCCCATCGCCATCGTGGACATTGCAAGGATCGTGGTCAGTGCCGTCATTAAGATCGGGCGCAGTCTCGTTCTTCCGGCTGTGACAATCGCCTCCTTTTTATCCATGCCCTCTCTTCTCAGCTGATTGATATAATCGACTAACACGATTCCGTTATTGACGATGACACCCGCTAACATGACAAATCCGATCATGGATACCACGCCGACTTCATTGTCTGTCACAAACAGAGCAAAGAAACCTCCCGTAAATGCAAGCGGAATCGTGAACATAATAATAAAAGGCGACAAAAATGACTGGAACTGTGCAACCATGATAAGATAAATAAATACCACCGCTAAGATCAGCATCAGATACAATTGGTTCATCGCATCCCGGATCGTCTCATCCTCCCCGGTCATGGAGATCTCATATCCATCCGGCAGCTTGATCTTATCTAATTCTTTCTGGATCTGGTTACTTACCAGCGTCACATTGTGATCTTCATCCACACCGGCTGTCACGCTGATATAGCGCGTCTGCGAGCTTCTGTTTATCACATTTAAGGACTCACCTTCCTCAAACTCTGCGATATCTTTCAGGGGAATATCTGTTGTCTCTCCGCTGATACGGTCTGTATAAGGAAATGTCAGCTTACGGATATCCCCTGGCGTGACATCCGCCTGTTCCCCACTCTGCACATATACTTTATAGTCTTTTAAATCCGTCGAGATCGTTGTGGATGACGTATTCGATGCAAGCTGTTTATAGACAAGCTGATACACCTGCGCTGTTGTCATGCCATATTTTGCAGCTTTTTCTTTGTCCACTTTTACCGTGAAAGACGGTGTCGTATCTCCAAGACCATCGTCCACATCTACAGTGCCCTCCGTCTTTTCCACGACTTCTGCGATCTGCCCTGCGAGTTTCTGCAGCTTATCTAAATCTTTTCCGCTGACCCGCACGGAAATACCGCTTCCGAAAAAGGAACTCATATCCGACGCAGAGCTGTCCGTATTCACGTCGCAGTCAAGATCCGCTGTAAGCGCCTGTATCGAGGCAGTGATCTCACTGCCAGTCGCCCCGGAATCATCGATGAGCACGTACATGGTCACACTGTCCGTACTGCCCATCGACATGATTCCACCGCCGCCTGCCATGGCTCCGATCGAATCCACACCGGAGATGCCAGAGATCTTATCCACAACCTCATCCGCGCGCTCCGTCAGTTCCTCAAATGTCAGCTTTTCATCCTCTTTCGCTGAAACCGTGACCGTGAGCTGCTCTGTCTCCATATTCATGTCCATAAAGGTAAATCCTTTGGAAACGGAAAGCGTCACACTTGCCACCAGAAAAACTACCACACAGATCAGTACGATCGGTTTAAACCGCAGTGCCACACGCAGAACTTTTTCATATCCATCTAAAATGCGGTCAAACCACGGATGTTTGATTTCTCTGGTATTCTTCAGCGCACCGGATGCCATCATCGGTACAAACGTCAGCGCCACAATCAGACTTGCAGCTAACGTATAGGCGATCGTGAGTGCAATATCCACAAACAGCTGCCTTGTGATACCCTCCGTAAAAATAATCGGTGCAAACACGCAGACCGTCGTGAGTGTGGATGCAAAGATCGCACCTGCCACCTGTCCTGCTCCCTCGACTGCTGCCTTCCGGATCGAAAATCCCTGATTCCTGAGACGGTAAATATTTTCGATCACGACGATCGAGTTATCCACGAGCATGCCGACACCGAGCGCCAAACCGGACAGTGAAATGATATTTAACGATATTCCGGTAAAATACATCAAAACGATCGCAAAAACCACACTGAGCGGGATAGAACACGCGATCACCAGTGTCGGTTTGATATCCTTTAAAAATAAGATCAAAATGAGCACGGCAAGGATCGCACCCAAGATCATATTTTCCATGACAGACTGCACAATGGTATCAATATAGACGCCCTGATTCATCAATATCGTCATGTGAAGTTTGTCATTTTCTTTTTCCAACGACTCAAATCGTGTCTTGATCCGCTTTGTCACATCTCCGGTGGAGTATCCGGTCTGCTTTTCAATGGAAAGCATGATCGCCGGATTTCCATTTACTTTGGAATAGGAATCCCCTGTATCATCCACCACTTCTGTCTTTGCAACATCTGATAAACGGATCGGCGCGATTCCATCCATTCCGACATCCACCAGCACAAGATTTTCAAGTTCTTCCACGGATGAAACCTCGTCGCCGACACGCACTAAATACTGTTTCTTATTTTCATTGACATAACCTGCCGGCATGGAAAAATTCTGTGCTGTCAGAATTTGGCCTAATGTTTCCACCGACAGGATCTGATTCAGATCCGCAGACTCAAGTGCACTCTGTTTTGACTCTTCTAATTTTTCCTGTCCCTGCTCTAACCGGGCTTCCCCGACCGCAAGCTGTGCAGACGCTTCACTCATCTCTAAGATCCCGTCGATCTCCATCCGGTTTAACGTTACATACGCATCATCTAAGGTAGTTTTTCCATCTGTAACCTGTTCCTGTGCAGTCTGCAGAGCTGCCATTGCTGTTTGGATCTCAACCTGTTTTTGTGACAGCTGCGTAATCACCTGCGGAATATCATCGATCGAACTAAGACTCACATTTAACGCTGCTAACTGATCTGCCCACTGCTGATTTAAGGATGTATTCAGTTCTAACAGTTCTTCCTGTAATAATTCCAGACGTTTTCCTGCTTCCGCAATGCTCTCCTGATTTTCCCCGGTCATCGCAAGGATCTGATTGATCTGTTCCTGATCTCCGGAAATCTTCGCCTCCTCTAAAAGTTCTTCTATACGTCTGCTTCCATCGTCACTGTTCATCTGGGCTTCTTTTTGTGCCTGTTCAATGTCTGCTTTTAATCCCATTCCCTGTTCATAAATACTCTGGAGTTCCGGGATTGCCCGCTTTATCAGCTCATCGGTCGCTTTCAATACTGTATAATTCTGACTCAGATCTGATTCTGCCACAAACGCCTGCGACTTACCATTGATCACTTCATTTTCTGCCTGTCCAAGCTGGTTTGCAAGCTGATCTTTTCCGCTTTCCATCTGCCTGCGTCCACTCTCCACCTGCTCGGCAGCCTGATCGAGCTGTTCCTGCGGTTCAGTAAACTGTTCCTCGATCTTACTCTGGATCTTCTGATTCAGTGCATCGATTTTATCCTGATCTAATGTGACATGAATGTTCTCTTCCACAGTTCCGGTTGTAGAAACAGATGCCACACCGTCGATACTCTCAAGCACCGGCGAAAGTTCATTTTCCACATAATCCGAAATCTCTGACTGCGTCATGCCTTCCACATCGGCAGATGCCACCATTACAGGCATCATATCCGGGTCGATCTGCATGATCATCGGCTTCCCGGCACCATCCGGAAAACTGCCCTCTAACTGGTCTAATTTCTGCTGGATCTCGATAATGACCGAATCCATATTGGCATTCTGCTCATACTCTAAGATCACCATCGAATAATTATCGTAGGAGGCAGAACTCACATTTTTGATGCTCGAAGTCGTCGCCATGGATGCCTCGACAGGTGCTGTCACATCGGATTCCACTTCCTCCGGGCTTGCCCCCATATCCGTCGTAATGACTAAGGCATATGGCAGACTCATATCCGGCAGTAGATCTGTGGTCATTTTGGTTAGGGATACGGCTCCTAACACAATGACTAAGATCACGCCTACGATCACAGTATACGGTTTCTTCACACTTAATTTTGACAACACTCTCTTTTGTCCCTCCACCTGAATACGCAAGACATTTGTAATAAACACCTGGCAGCAAATATTTTGCCACAATATATTTAGTTTACCTGTTTCAAAATGGATTGCAAGACTTTCGTACCAGTTTATATTTTTTTAGATTGCTGATTAAGGCAGAATCCTGTGCACAAAAAAGCCCCTGTCAGCTATACACCTATACCAAACTGACAAGAGGCTTTTCTCTTATACCTGCTGTATTCCTACTCTTCCTCTGATTCCTCATCATCCACGATCGCTGCCGTAGCACCTGATACTGCTGACACTACTGCAACCACAGTCGCTATGATGACTACTACAAGTAAACAAATCAGAAAAATCCATAATCCTGTCTCTGTCATATTCCTCTCCATTTCTATGTGTATTTTACAAAGATCCAGCCTGTCCGTTCTTGTCTGCACCCATGTACCCCAACACATCCGATCCTTTATTTCTACTAATCATAGATAATAGTATAGCACACAACCGGCTTATTTACCAGTGACATTGTCAAAGATTTTCATCAAAAATAAGAGTTAAAAAATGAGACCACCCATATGGCAGTCTCATTTTTATGTAGTACAGCAATCCGTTTATTAACCCTTTACGCTTCCAAGTGCAACACCCTGTACGATGTGTTTGGATAAGATCAGATATACAATGATAACCGGGAAGATGGAAAATGCGATCATCACATATACCTGCCCCATATCAAACTTGAGCCAGTCAGCCGCACGCAGCTGTGCGATTAAGATAGGCAGTGTTTTTTTCTTGTCATCATGTAAGATCAATGCCGGTGTGAAGTAGTTGTTCCAGCTGCTTACGAATGTGAAGATCATCTGCACAGCAATTGCCGGTTTCATCAGTGGCATTACAATTGCATTGAAGGTACGGAATTCACCGGAACCATCGATACGTGCTGCCTCGATCAGTGACAACGGCAGTGTACTCTCCATATACTGTTTCATATAGAAAAATGTAACCGGAGCCGCAATCGTCGGCACGATCAGAGGTATAAAGGAATCCTCTAAGTTCATGTTGGAAACAAGTTTGATAAATC
>ENA-OPXH01000440-OPXH01000440.1-human-gut-metagenome-genome-assembly--contig:-NODE-440-length-37757-cov-9.035277_pt1 | contig 37757 bp, 25 predicted proteins | sample MGYA00241521_ERZ502034 | MGnify/ENA primary metagenome ERZ502034 (study PRJEB25962, sample SAMEA2042103) | human gut metagenome | biome: human gut; feature: human-associated habitat; material: faeces... | reverse complement strand
TAGGACAGAATGTTGATGCAGGAACAAATATTAACTTTAAAAATATTAAGATTGAAGATTTAACAGTTGAAACAACAAAGGAACCAACGCCAACAACAGTAGCACCGACAACAGAGGCACCGACTGCAATTGGACCAACAACAGTAGTACCTACAACAACAGTAGCACCAACAACGGTAGCACCAACAACGGTAGTACCTACTACAGCAGCGCCAACAACAGTAGCGCCAACAACGGTAGCACCGACAACAGTGGCACCAACAACAGTGGCACCTACAACAGTGGCACCTACTACGGCAGCACCAACAACAGAGGCACCAATCACAACAGTAGCCCCTACAACAACAGTTGATGAGGATGCAGTTCCTACTCCAATAGGATTAATATATGCAGGAAATGAAACACTGCCATACTACTTTATATGGCAGGCACCGGCAAGTGATATAGAAAGTTACAATGTGTACGTTGATGGAAAACTTGTTGCAGCATCAGGCACACCATCTATCAATTTAACAGCAGACGCTTTTGCAAGTGGAAACGGTGACTATACAGTATCAGTAAAATCAGTTAGAAATGGTAAGGAATCAAAGGCAACATCAATTACTTACACATATACAGGTGGAACAGTAGATAAGCCAACAACAGTAGCACCTACAACACAGAGTGAAACTTCAACAGCAGCAATTGGAGAAGGAAGCAATGCAGGTAAGGTTGACAGCGAAATACTTAACTGCAGGAATGATAAGGATTTAGCAGGATCTACTTTCGGAAAACTTTGTGTAAAGGTTAAGAAGAGCAAGAAGAAAGCTATCAGTCTTACATGGAAGAAAATACAGGTTGCTAAGACATATGTTATATATGGTGCAAAATGTGGAACTTCATATAAGAAGATTGCAACTGTTCACAGCAAGACATTTACAGATAAGAAGCTCAGGAAAGGTACTTACTATAAGTACATGGTTGTAGCATTAAATGAAAAGGGCGAAGTGGTAGCAATATCCAAGTTAATTCATGTGGCAACAAAGGGTGGAAAAGTAGGTAACTGTAAGAAGCTTAAAGTGAACAAGTCAAAGGTTAACTTAAAGCAGGGTAAGAAGTTTAAGTTAAAAGTTAAACAGATTGCTGAATCAAAGAAGGTTAAATTAAAGAAACATAGAAAGATAGCCTTCGAATCAGATAATCAGGATGTGGCTGTTGTATCTAAGAAAGGTATAATTACAGCAAAGAAGAAAGGCAAATGTTCAGTTTATGTTTATGCACAGAATGGTGTATATAAAAAAATAAAAATTAGAGTTAACTAGAAACATAGTAAAGGACTATTAGTCTGGAAAAATGTTCTCTGTTAAATAATAAAACTAAAAGGGATGCTATCACACTAATAATAGTTAGTGTGGTAGCATATATATATATATATATATATATTGTTTGCTGGAAGTTGAAGAACGTGATGGATTATACATTTAAAAATTTTGCCGTAAGTGTTTACAAAAACAATTAAATAAGGGCTAAAAGTATTATCTGTCCCAACTGAAAAATGGTGTGCATTTTTCAGAAATAGTAACCAAATTTTATATTTTATTGAGCCTTAATTTGTAAGGTGATAGCCTATAAAAAAGAGTGTAAATAGGAGGGAAACATGCTAAAAAGATTTATTTCAATTTTGCTAACAGTAGTTATGGTTAGCACGTTGGGGGGAGGTATGAATATTGGTCAAAATGTTGAAGTAAAAGCTGCAACTGCAGGGATAACTAATGGTGCAACTTATACAATTGTATCGGCATATAATGGTAAGGCAATAACACAGACCGACCTTTCGACATTTTATGCAAATTGTGTGGTTTGGAACACAGATGCAATGAGCGATTTGGCAAGATGGACATTAAAGGAAACAGGGGATTATTATAATATCACCAATGTAGTATCGGGTAAGAGTATAAAAATAACCGGTAAAAACAGTGGTGATAATATGGACTTAAATGGTAATGATAATTCCAATAATTACAGATGGAAGTTAGTGCCAATTACATCAGGAACATATTCCGGATGTTACTATATTGTTTCAGCTGTAAAAAATGATAATGGTGAAGAAGAATATGCTGAAATTATCAGTGATGATGACAAAAAAGATAAGGATGGCGCACAGGTCAGATTATGGACAAAGGCAAAAAGTGTAGATTATGAGCCTCGTCAGATTTGGAGAATACAAAAGAGTGATGCTGAGAATTTATCATTTACTGAAGCAATGGCGGACAAGGCTTTAGAAGCATTTAAGAACAAGTATTATGTTAAAAATTCAACAACAGGATATGACAGCCTGGGTGGTGGATTCTGGGGAATTGCAGAAGTTATGGAGGCTATGCTTGATGGATATGAAACAACAGGAAAACCAATTTACAGGGATATGTTTCAAAATACATATAAGGATTTTATAGCAAGAAATGGAGATTATTGGTCAAATAATGATTTTAATGATGATATAGCCTGGGCAGTGCTTGATTCCGTAAGAGCATATTTGTTGTTTGGTGATCAGAGTTACTTAGACATTGCCAAGAAAAACTGGGACTTTATGTATAAAAGAGGAACAGAAGGAAGAACAGACGGACTGATTAGATGGTCTCATGAAAATGGTAGAGGCGACGGAACAACGTCATGTATTAACGGACCTGCAACAGTAGGTGCATGTTATCTGGCAATTGCCACAGGCGATGACAGTTATTATACAAAAGCTAAAAGTGTATTTGACGCATGGAGAAATAGTTCACTGTATGTAAGAGAAGGTGACGATGCAGGACATGTGTGGGATAGTGCAGGAAATAACTGGCGTTCTACTTATAATCAGGGAACTTTCCTTGGAGCAGCAATCATGCTTTATGAAAAGTATGGAACACAGCAGTATTATGATGATGCATGCAATGTTATGGCAAATACAGTAAAACACTTATGCTATAACAATATTTTAAAAGAAGAGAATACAAATTCAGGTGACCTTTCAGGTATGAGAGGAATTCTCATGAGGTATATGAGAAAATTCATTGTAGATTTTAATAAGGGTGAGTATCTTTCATTCTTTAAAGATAATGCAAGAGTTGCATGGATGAATAGTAATTCAAAAGGAATTATGCAATGTTCATGGCAGAAAAAAGCATCTGAAGACGCAACATGGGATTCATTTGCGGCTTATAACGCCATTTCACTTATGGCGAACATGCCGACATATGCGAATAATTTACAAAGGGATGCTTATTCAAATATTGAATCAGAAGATTTAGATTATTGTAAAGGGCTTATTTCGGAAAATTCCGGCGGAACCAGTGGTGGCAGAAGTCTTGGTGGTGTAAAGAACGGAAATTATGCTGCTTACTACAATATTGATTTTGGTGAGACAGGTGCATCAAAACTTACATTTAAATATTCAAGAAGTACTGAAAAAGAAGATGCAAATGGAACATTGGAATTTAGACTTGGAAGCACAACAGGACCACTTATTGCAAAGGCAAGCATTGAAAATACAGGAACATGGCAGAACTGGAAGGAAGTTACAATTGATACAGCCCGCATTACCGGAGTGCAGAACGTATACATAGTGTTTAAGTCAGATACATCACATGTATGTAATTTTGATTACTTTAAATTTACTAAGGCAACAAAGGACGATCAGGGATACTTTTTCCTAAAGTCAGATGCATCAAATCAGTATGCAAAGTGTAAAAACGGAAGCAGTGATACAACAATTGTTGCAACAAGTGATAATAGAGATGAGTGGGAACAGTTTAAAATAATTAAAAATGATGATGGAACAGTTTCTTTCAAATCATTAGTATCAGGAAAATATATATGTATGGTAAGTGAAGGAGCATATCTTACAGCAAGCACCTCCGCAATATATAACGGAGAAAAATTTGTTATAGAAAGATACGCGGAAGATACAAGTAAAAATAAACAGTTTGCTATTAGGTCAATTGCAAATGGAAAGTATTTGTGCGTTGATCCAAGTGGCGACAAGGCGGTTCTTTCAACTTCAACTACGATAGGTGGCTTATGGGAAACTTTCCATATGGAAACCGTAAATGGAGAATGGATAGTGCCTGACGGAACTGTTCTTGCGGATAGTGCATATAGAGATGCATTTTCAAAAATTGAAGCAGAGAGCACAGATGACTTTAATGGAACAATTAATTATGATACATACCTAGGAAATACTAATGACGGTGAATGGGCAAGATATGATAGTGTAAGATTTACCAAAACCGCAAAGAGTATTATAATGAATTACTCTGTAAGAGGTAAGATTGCCACAGGAAAAGTATCATTGTATTTAGATAGTTTGGATACGACACCTGTTGGAGAATTGTATCTGACTGAAACTGCTGAAGACAGTTGGGATACATATGTAGAAAAACAGTTTGCTTTGGAAAAAGAGATAAGTGCAGGAGTTCATAATGTATATCTTAAATTTACCCCTGACAGCGGAAAGACATATGTTGGAAATATCGATTATTTCTTATTTAGTGAAGAGGCATATGAAGAACCAACAACAGTAGCATCAACAACAGTAGCACCAACAACAGTAGCGCCAACCACAACAGTGGCACCTACTACGACGGTTGCACCAACTACAACAGTGGCACCAACCACAACAGTAGCGCCAACCACAGTGGCACCAACAACAAAGGTAGTTCCTACAACAACAGTTGATGAGGATGCAGTTCCTGCTCCAATAGGATTAACATACGCAGGAAATGAAACACTTCCATACTACTTTGCATGGCAGGCACCTACAAGTGACATAGACAGCTATAATGTATATGTTGATGGAAGACTAGCAGCAACATCAAATATAGCAGCTATTAATTTAACAGCAGATGTATTTAAGGATGGAAAAAAGGATTATACAATATCAGTAAAATCTGTTAAAAATGGTAAGGAATCAGAAGCAACATCAATTACATATAGCTTTAAGGATGATGTGACAACAACGGTAGCACCTACCACAATAGTGGCACCAACAACAACAGTAGCACCTACTACAGTAGCACCTACAACGGTAGCACCAACAACGGTAGCACCAACAACAGTGACACCAACGACAGTAGCGCCTACAACAGAGGTACCAACAACGGTAGCACCTACAACAGAGGCACCGACAACAATGGCGCCTACAACACAGAGTGAAACTTCAACAGTAGCAATTGGAGAAGGAAGCAATGCAGGTAAGGTTGACAGCGAAATACTTAACTGCAGGAATGATAAGGATTTAGCAGGATCTACTTTCGGAAAACTTTGTGTAAAGGTTAAGAAGAGCAAGAAGAAAGCTATCAGTCTTACATGGAAGAAAATACAGGTTGCTAAGACATATGTTATATATGGTGCAAAATGTGGAACTTCATATAAGAAGATTGCAACTGTTCACAGCAAGACATTTACAGATAAGAAGCTCAGGAAAGGTACTTACTATAAGTACATGGTTGTAGCATTAAATGAAAAGGGCGAAGTGGTAGCAATATCCAAGTTAATTCATGTGGCAACAAAGGGTGGAAAAGTAGGTAACTGTAAGAAGCTTAAAGTGAACAAGTCAAAGGTTAACTTAAAGCAGGGTAAGAAGTTTAAGTTAAAAGTTAAACAGATTGCTGAATCAAAGAAGGTTAAATTAAAGAAACATAGAAAGATAGCCTTCGAATCAGATAATCAGGATGTGGCTGTTGTATCTAAGAAAGGTATAATTACAGCAAAGAAGAAAGGCACATGTTCAGTTTATGTTTATGCACAGAATGGTGTATATAAACAAGTGAAAGTTACAGTTAAATAAAATATAAAATAAAAATCAATTATAATACCTCCAAGGTAGAAATGGTAAATAACCGGAGTATGCTTTGGAGGTATTTTTGTGTTTCAAAAAAATAATTGAAATTGGTGTAAAATAAAAAAGTAATATAAAAAGTGTCACAAGTATAATATTATATTATTTATAGTTATAGGTAGAAAAATAGTTAATTACAGAAGAGAGTGATACAAATGGAGTATTATTTTATAATTAATCCTATAAGTGGAAAAATTAACAAACAATTATTAGAAAAGAATATAAGAGAGGCATGTCTTAAAAGACAGGTTTATGTACACAAAGAAAACAGGTGATGCACAGTATCTGGCAAAAAAATACCTGATGAGGAATGTGTAGTTTTTTCCGTTGGTGGTGACGGCAATTTAAACGAAGTGCTTAACGGAATTGCAAAATCTGAAAACAAGATTCTTGGAAATATTCCAACAGGCAGTGGAAATGATTTTGATAAAACCCTAAAGCAGTATCAAAATGGGATACTGAATATTGACTTAGGAAAAATCAATAACAGATTTTTTATAAATGTGGCGTGTCTTGGACTGGATGCAGATGTGGCAAATAACATATCATTTATAAGAAAGAAAAAATGGATTCCGGTTTCTCAAAGATACAATGCAAGTCTTGTATACTCTTATTTTAAATATAAGTTTAAGGACTTAAAAATAACAATGGGAGAAACTCAGGTAGAAAATTCATGCACAATTCTTGCAGTTGGAAATGGACAGTATTATGGTGGCGGTTTTAGAATTGCACCTCATGCTTTATTGGAAGATGGTATGTTTGACATATATTTTGTTGAAAAATTGCCTAAACCTAAGATTATTCCAATTTTAATTAAACTGTTAAGAGGAAAACACGAAAATTCAGAGTACGTTACAAGATTTTCAGGAAATAAGATTATAATAGATACTGATGAGTTATGTACTTTTAATGTTGATGGAGAAAAAATGACGTCAAATCATTTTGAAATCATTAATATTTCAGGTGGCATAAAAGTATATAACGACAGGAATTTTATTGATGAAATTTTGCAGAAGGAAGAGAAAAAATAGTTTATCAGATAAATGAGTACAAATAATTTAGTTTATAAATGATTCGGTTTATAAATGAGTACCAACAGATTGGTATATAAATTAGTACAAGAGGGAGTTTTATTACTAAACACAGTTTTGACTGTTAGAGCACATCAGGCAAATTATGTTAAATGATAATGTAAAAGCGAGAGTTATGGATTATAATGGAGAATATCATAAAAAAGTAACGGATGCCAAACCGCTGAATTCACAGGAATATTTCTTTGCGGAAGCATATTGTGAGTTAGGTAGATAATGAACAAACAGTGTGGGACATGATAAAAATAAAACCGATTTTACTAATTTAAAAAAGCAGTTTTGGGCTAGCGTAAATTTTTAGTCGGAAAATAAAACAAAAAAATAAGAGGAACCCCTTACTTTGTGATAAAGTATTAATTACTACAAAAAACTTTAAAAGAAAGGTATCCTCTTATGAAAGAAATTATACAGTATTTTAACGAAGTTTGCATCAATGAATTATTAAAAGTTTCCGAAAATTTATACAGAGATCCAAGCAAGTTTGCTGAATACATTGAAGAACTAAAAGAAACATTAAATAAACTCGGAGTAGAGATTATCAAAGAAACTCTCGAAGAGATGGATATGGCAATAAAAAACAGTGTAAAAAGAAAGATGAACTGGCATGTTGAGAAGAAAGATTGCGAGAAAGATTTAATTACAACTCTTGGTACTGTATCTTTTATGAAAACACTTTATGTATCAAAAGAAAAGAATGAAGATGGGAAGTTTGAGATGTGCTATCTTCTAGATAAGGTAATGGGATTTGAAGAAAATCAACGGCTTACAGAAGATGCAATGGTAAAAGTATACGAAGAAGCTGTACAGACTTCTTATAGACGTGGAGGTGAGTCTGTAAACGAATCGGACAGTATAAGCAAAACCGCGGTAAAAGATATGCTTCACAAAACAAAATTTCCTGAAATAATACCGGAAGAGCCGGAGAAAAAGAAAGTGGATTATCTTTATATTGATGCAGATGAGGACCACTACGCTCTGCAATTCCAAGAGAAAAAAGGCGACCTGGAAGTAAGTGAAAATGGAAGAAAAAAGAATGGAGCAATAACAAAACTCGTATATGTGTATGAGGGAGTTGCGCCTGAAGCACCGGGAAGCAAACGAAATAAGTTGATAAACACAAAATATTTTTGCAGTGGATGTGATGAATCAAACAAAGAATTCTGGGCAAGGATAAGACGCTATGTTTATACAGCATATGATATGGAAGGCATAAAGAAAATTTATATTAATTCAGATGGTGGAGCATGGATTAAAGAGGGAATGAACCAGCTCGGAAGCATAGAGTATGTATTGGATGAATTTCATCTAAGCAAATATGTGTTAAAAATGACATCACATATGTTGGACAGCAAAGAAGATGCAAGAGTCGGAGTATGCAAAATCATAAGAGATGGAACAAAGAAAGAATTCGATGAAATAGTAGAAAGATTAGAAGGATGCGCAAAAACAGAGAGTCAGCTCAAAAGAATTCAGGAAGCTGCAAAGCATATCAAAAATAACTGGACAGCGGCCAAAAGACGACTTTGGAGAAGAAATGGCGTGTGTGCATGCAGTGCCGAAGGGCATGTAAGTCATGTATTGTCATCGCGAATGAGTACACTTGCTCTGGGTTGGAGCAGACTGGGTGCATCAAAAATGGCAAGACTCAGAGAGTGGCATTATAACAAGAACAGTATGCTGGAACTTGTAAGAAGTCAGCAAGTCAGATAAAATACAGCCAAGCAGAACAAAAAGATATTTTTGACAATAAATGTCAGTTGGATTATCATAGATAGTGTTCTAGTACTTCGATACAAACATGGGGAATTCTCTATCATGTATTTTCCGACAACAAATTTACGCGACCGACGAATTAATATATTCTTGAAACAGTTAGAATATTACAGTAAAATATGATTACAGTGTTCCAAAATCCTAACCACTTGCGCTTGCACAAAGGTGGGAAAAATACTTTGTAATCATAATTTGGGAAATACAGACAAAAAATCAAATTAAAAAACTTAGATATAAATAGAACAGAGGATATATATAAATATGAAAAAAATCACTTTAGGAATTTTAGCACACGTTGATAGTGGTAAAACTACTTTATCGGAAGCTTTTTTATATGCAACAGGAAAAATAAGAAAGTTAGGCCGTGTGGACCATAAAGATGCTTTTTTAGACAACTTTGATTTAGAAAAACAAAGAGGAATAACTATTTTTTCTAAACAGGCTGAACTTGAATATGCAGACACAAAAATCACATTATTAGATACACCGGGACATGTGGACTTTTCTGCTGAAATGGAAAGAACTTTACAGGTTTTGGATTACGCGGTTTTGGTTGTAAGCGGAAGTGAAGGTGTTCAGGGGCATACTGAAACGTTATGGAAATTATTAAATAAGTATAATATTCCAACATTTATTTTTGTAAATAAGATGGATATGCCGGGAACTAACAAGGAGTTTGCCTTAACCAATATAAGGAACAAATTTGGGGATGGTGTGATTGATCTTTCAGTGGAAGAAAAAGATATGGAAGCCATTGCAGTTTGTGACGAGGATGTACTTGAAATGTATATGGAATCAGGCGAAATTTCAGATGAAACTATTGCTGACTTAGTTTATGAAAGAAAGCTTTTCCCATGTTATTTTGGTTCAGCATTAAAGAATGAAGGTATTGATAAGTTACTTGATGGAATTAACAGATATTCTTTTGAACCTGTTTATCATGAAGAATTCGGGGCAAAGGTTTTTAAGATAGTTAAAGAAAACGGCATAAGATTAACTTATATGAAAATAACAGGTGGCTTCATAAAAGTTAAGGATATACTTAGTGGAATTACAGATGGAAATCAGTGGTCTGAAAAGATTAATGACATAAGAGTTTATTCAGGAGAAAAGTTTAAGAGTATTAGTGAGGCAGATGCCGGATGTATCTGTGCAATTTCAGGTCTTAATAATACATATCCGGGACAGGGACTTGGCTTTGAAATGCAGTCTGAGAGTCCCAATCTTCAGCCTGTACTTTCATACCAGATTATTATACCTGAAAATGTAAATATTAATCAGGCTTATAAGATGTTAAAAGAGTTAGAAGAAGAGGATCCTACTTTAAGTTTAAAATGGAATGAAGAAACGAAAGAAATAATAGCCAACGTTATGGGGCCTATTCAGATTCAGGTGCTAAAACATATTATAAAAGAACGTTTCGATATGGATGTTGAGTTTGGAACAGGCTCTATTTTGTACAAAGAAACTATAAATAACATAGTGGAAGGTGTAGGACATTTTGAGCCGCTTAAACATTATGCGGAAGTTCATTTATTAATGGAACCGGGACAGCTTGGAAGTGGAATTACATTTGAATCTAATTTAAATGAAAGTCTTTTAAGTCGTAACTGGCAGAGACTTATTATGACACATTTGGCAGAGAAGGAGCATAAAGGTGTTTTAACAGGTTCGCCTATAACAGACATTCATTTTACTCTTGTAGCAGGAAAGGCTCATCTTAAGCATACGGAAGGTGGAGATTTTAGAGAGGCAACATATAGAGCTATAAGGCAGGGATTAAAGAAGGCAGAGTCAGTATTGCTTGAACCGTATTATAATTTTACTTTGAAAATTCCTCCAGAAAATATAGGCAGGGCAATGACAGACATTGATCAAATGAGTGGCAATATTAATCAGCCTGAAACAGAAGGAGAAATGAGTGTAATAACAGGCTTTGCACCTGCGGCAACAATTGGGGATTACATTAATACTGTTAATGAATATACTCATGGAACCGGGACATTGTCTCTTGATTACAAAGGATATGGTCCGTGCCACAACAGTGAGGAAATAATAGCTGAAAAAGCCTATGACAGTGAGGCAGATATTGCAAATCCTACAGGTTCGGTTTTTTGTTCGCATGGTGCAGGATTTGTTGTTCCGTGGGATCAGGTTGAACAATATATGCATGTGAAAACAGATTCTAAAAATGGTGAAATGTATGATATTGAAAATGTACCTGTAATAAGAAGCGCAAGCAATGCATACAGAGATTCCTATGCAACAGATAAGGAATTAGAAGAAATCTTTGAAAAAACATTCGGACCAATAAAAAGAAAGAAGTATACTGAGAAAAAAGTAAGACAGTATAGTGAAAATAAACAAAAAGCCACACATAAAAAAGTCTTACCTCAGTGTCTTTTAGTAGATGGTTATAATATTGTTTTTGCATGGGATGAATTAAAGGAAATTGCAAAAACAAACATTGATGGAGCAAGAGACAGACTTTTAGATATAATGTGTAATTATCAGGGGTATAAAGGTAATACAGTTATTGTTGTTTTTGATGCTTATAATGTAAAAAAACATGTAGAAACTGTTTCGAAATATCATAATATCTATGTAGTATATACTAAAGAGGCTGAAACAGCAGATATGTATATAGCAAAAACAACTCACAAACTTGCCAATAAGTTTCAGGTTACAGTTGCAACGTCAGATGCTTTAGAACAGCTCATAATAATGGGACATGGGGCACTTAGAATGTCGGCGTCTAACTTTAAGGAAGAAGTGGACAATGTAAATAAAGCAATTTCAGAACAAATAAATAAAACCAGTCGATTGGAAAATTATGTTTTAAAATAATTAAAAATAAGAGGCTTTATCACTAATTATGATAACAAAAGGATCGTTATGTCAGTAGTGCTAAAGCCTCTTATTTTAAAGATTGTATTTACGTAACATATAACTGATTTGTAGCACATATGCAAGCATTTGTGGACCAGCCATTAGCTGGCCATACCATGGTTTTCCATAGTCTTTTGGACTGTTTATAAATTTAATTAGTTTGTTGTAATCAATATATTTCTGTAATTTATTATTAGATTTATATTCTTCAATAACCATAGTTCCGAGAAGTTTTTCGTAAGTCGGATCATAGGTTTTAGGATACGGGCTTTTTTTTCGGTAAAGAATTTCAGGTGGAAGATATTTTTTCCCACATTCAACAAGAAGACTTTTTACCTGATTATTATAACATTTGTATTCCCATGGAACATTAAAAACATATTCCAGTATGCGGTAATCTGCGAAAGGAACTCTTGCTTCAAGTCCTGAATACATACTGCATCTGTCCATCCTATTTAAAAGAGTCATCATAAACCAACGGATGTTTAACCAGGAAATCTTTCTATGGTTGTATTCAGTTATGGTTTCGCCGTCTGTATGAGGGCATTGGTTAATTGAAGTCTCATAAGCGTCATTTACATATTCTTTTAATGGCAGTGAATTAATGAAATCATCTTTAAACAAAACAATTCTAGGGCTTAAATCGTAAGACCATGGAAATGTGTTTTGCATATACATTTCTTTCCTGTGAAACCACGGATAGCCACCGAATATTTCATCGGCACATTCTCCGGTTAAAGTTACACGGCATTCTTTAGAAACAAGATTACAGAAATAAAGCATGGATGATTCAACATCAGCCATATTTGGAATATCTCTTGCATCAACTGCTTTAAAAAGACAATCAATTTGATTAGAATTATTGCATTCTAAATATTTATGTTTACTATTTATGTGGTTAACCATAATATCCACGAAAGGTTTATCCCTTGAAATTTGAAAAGAATTAGACTTAAAATTAATATCATTGTCTACAAAGTCAAAAGAGTAAGTATTTAAATTCTTATCAGGCAGGTTATCCTGCACAATGGCAGAAACAAGACTTGAATCTAATCCACCTGATAAAAAAGTACAAATAGGAATATCTGAAACCATTTGCTTTTGTATGCTGTCAGTTATAAGATAGCTGCATTTATCTACAGTAGTATTATAGTCGTCAATATGTGGCTTTGCTTTAAGTTTCCAATAACATAAATCTTTAACTTTAACATTATGATGGTAGTCAGTTGTTACAGTTAGATAATGTCCCGGCAGAACTTCCTTAATATCTTTAAAAACTCCGTTTCCAAGAGTATGAGCAGGACCTAATCCGATTATTTCACACCAACTATCGGAATTTATCATAGGTTTAATACCATAAGCGAAAATTCCTTTAGGCTCAGATGAAAAAACAAATTCCCTATTATTATGGTAGTAGAACAATGGTTTTACTCCAATGTGATCTCTAACAACAATCGCTGTGTCATTGTCATAGATTACAAAGGAGAAAATACCATTTAATTCCTTGAAAATATCTGTTCCAAAAACTAAATAGCAGTATAGGATTATTTCTGTGTCACCGGTTGTTTCAAAACTAATATTAAAAGAAGATAACATTTTACATAAATAATCAGTATTGTATATTTCGCCATTATAAACAATTGTAGCTTTGTGATTTTTGTAAGCCCGTGTCATTGGCTGATGTCCGCCTTTAATGTCACGGATTGAAAGCCTTGAATGGGCAAAACCTACAAAACCACCAATAATATTATTTGGAAACTCTGTTTTATCAGAGAACCCATTGTTGTTAAGAAAACCTGAAAGATAAATATCGTCATCATCAGGCCCCCTGTGTTTTATGGCATTTTTCATTTTTTCTAGTTTGTTTTTGAGAAAATAGTAAGTCTGTTCGTTTGAAATGTTATATTTAGTCTGAAAAAAACCTGCAATTCCGCACATAAAAAACTCCATTCTACAATTTAATTAGGGTAAATAATATTTGTAAGAATACTTATAAAAAATTACAAAATTGTTACGTGTGGACTTTTAATTACCGGTTGAATCTGCCTGCCCCCAAGGGCCTTTTCAATTGTATCTTCAATTAAGTCCACATGAGCAATCATTGAATTAGGTTTGGATAAATAATTATCCTGACCGAAAGGAACAAAAAATATATTTTTGGTATTAAGTAGAATACCGATATTTTTCAAATTCATACCTAATGCATCATTGGTACTTAAAAAAATAACTAAAGGTCGGTTGTTTCTTAAATGAGCCTTGGCAGCCATAAGCACAGGAGTGTCAGAAATGCCATTGGCAAGTTTAGACAGGGTATTTCCTGTACACGGTGCAATAATAAGAAGGTCTAGCATAGATTTTGGACCTATAGGTTCTGCATCGGGAATTGTGGTTATAGGCGGTTTTCCACTTATTTCTTCAGCAAGTTTCAGAAAATCTTTACATTTACCAAAACGGCTGTCAGTAGAAGAGGCGTTGTCTGAAAAAATAGTAAACAGATTAGCCTGTGTATCGGCAAGCCGTCTTAATTCTTCAAAAACTTTTTTGTAGGTACAGTATGAACCTGTAATGCCTACGCCAATGTTTTTATCCTTAAAGTTGTGTGCCATTTTCCCCAGTCCTTTCTAAATAAGAAATAATACTTTTTGCAATTAATTCCCCGGCACTTTTAGGAGCAGTTTTCCCGGGAAGTCCGGGGCATGTAACAAGGGATAATCTATATTTTTTAACAAGTTCATTGTTTATTCCATAAGGTTTTGACGCAACTTCAAAAAGAACACAGTCTTTTTTTACTAAGCTTAAAAGATTCTCAGTCAAAACTTCACAAGGAACAGTGTTAATTATTATGTTAAAGTCACTAATACATTCAATCAGATTATCAAAAGTGGAAGTATTTAATCCGTAAGAAGAGGCCTGGCATAAATGAATTGGAGTGTGGTCATAAATAGTTACACACACGTTTAACGCCTTTAATTTAAGTGCAGTGTTTATGCCACACCTGCCAAAACCTATAATCAAAGCTTTAGCTGTATCAAGTGCAAAAGGGGTATTATTTATTATATTGCTAATTAATCCTTCAGCCGTTAGCATTGCGTTGGACCAGACAACTTTTTCATCTTTAAGAAAATCAAAATAGTTGATATTTTTCTTTTTAAGAGAAGTTGTTACATCGTTTGAAATATTTCCGGCAAAAACTGTTTGCCCCGGCTTTAATAAAGCAATAAAAGTGCTTATTGGAAAACTGGAATATAAATCACAGTTTAAATACAAACTATCTTTGGAAAAAGGAGTGCCACATAAAATGTAAGCATCTTCATTAAAATCAAAATTGTTTTTTATATAGGAACAAAATCCATTATTATTTAAGTAGGAATTTGCATATATTTGTCTTTTGTCACCGGATAATACAGCTATATTTTTCATAATCGCCTCCTCTTACAATAAAATATGCATTGCAGAAGAAATTGTGACTTACTTCTTTTTATTTTTTAAGAGAAATGATATACTTGTAGATGTTATTATTTTTGCGAAAGATAAGGCAGAAAATCAGAAGAAATTTTGCAAAAAAAAAATGGAGGAAAATATGGAAAAAAATAAAATCAAAAAAATAGCGTTAATTTTTAATATTTTACAGGTAATTGCACTTGCAGTATTTGAGGTAGTGCTTTTCAGACTTGTATCATACAAAAATAAACTAATATTAGATTATGTACCTGCTAAATATTTTATAATCTTAGAAGTTGTTCTTGTGGCAATAACTATTATTCCTTTTCTAATAAGAAAGGGAAAGAAAACATCAATTATTTCTATGGTTATATCTATATTAATGGCAATAGTGTTATTTGCAACTTCAATTTGGGGAGTGGTTTATGATAAGGATATTAAAAATGTTTTAAACAAGGCAGATCAGACCATAGATGATGTGGTAGAAAACTCTAAACTTTCAACTGAGGAATATGGTGTATATATTCTAAAGAGTGATAAGGCAGAAGAACTAAAGGATATTGAAAATTATAATTTAGGATATAACCTATCTTATGCAAAAGACGAAACAGATTCAGTATTAAAAAACGTTCTCGCAAAAGCTAACAATAAGCTTATTGCCAATGAATATGACGATTTACTTAAAATGGCAGATGAACTTTTGAATACTGAAAAAACTGCATTTATTTTTAATCAGGCAATGTTAGATCTTATTGAAAATGCAGGCGATGATACAAATGATGGTAAGAATAATGGAATTTATAAAAACTTTACCAACAAGATTAAATGTATTTATGTAGTAAATGTAAAAACTGCCGTAAAGGAATATGGTGGAGATAAGAATGTTACAAAAGAATGCTTTAATGTGTATATTAGCGGTATAGACACAGAAGGGGATGTAACAGCAAAGAGTAGAAGTGATGTTAATATTATAATGTCAATTAATCCTGTTACACATCAGGTATTGTTACTTTCGACACCTAGAGATTATTATGTGCCATTATCCATTTCTAATGGAGTAAAGGACAAACTTACTCATGCAGGAAATTATGGAATAAATGTCTCAATGGATACTCTTGAAATGTTTTATGATATTAAGCTGGATTATTTTATTCGATTAAACTTTACAGGCTTTGTAGATATTATTGATGCTCTTGGAGGCATTGATGTTGTGTCAGATTATTCTTTCTCAACACATGGATATAGCTATAGTGAAGGATTAAACAGTAATTTAAGTGGTATTCAGGCATTGTGGTTTGCAAGAGAAAGACATGCGTTTGCAGAGGGCGATAAACAAAGAGGACGTGATCAGATGAAAGTTATTGAGGCAGTTATTAAGAAAGCCCAGTCATCAGCGTTACTTAACAATTATGATGAGATTTTTGCAAATATAAGCAAGAGTTTCCAAACTAATATGCCTAAAAAAGACATTAAGGCTCTTGTAAAATATCAGCTTAATGAAACACCTAATTGGAAAGTTGTTTCTACAAGTGTTACAGGAACAGGAAGATCAGATGTAACATATTCAGTTCCAAATTCAAGAGCATATGTAATGGATCCTGATGCAAATTCTGTAAATGAAGCAAAGAAGTTATTACAGAAGATTCGGAATAACAAAAAAATAAAAGTTAAAACAACAACTGAATAATAAAAGTTGTTTTTGGAATCAAATATTAGCCCCCCCTTTTTATAATATTTGATTTATAAAGGTACTATAGATTTAATCTTAAGATTTATGTTTTGCTAGAAACATAGCGCAGGAGGAAAAATATGAATAAAGATTACATTGAAAACTTTGACGATTTTAGTGATAAAGAAGAAATCAAATTGATTTCAACTAAAGCTAATACACTTAAAGTTTTGGAAGAAAGAATTACTAAGGCTAAAGTTGAGCCTATGCTAATTATTATTGCCCGGGATTATCGTATGAATAAAAGCGAGATGGCAAACGAAATCAGTAAGACTTTCAAAGGCGAAAAGATAGTTATCAGAAGTTCATCAACCAATGAAGACTGTCTGAAAAAATCTAATGCAGGCCATTATACAAGTGTATTGGATGTGGATTCATCTGATACTTCAAATATAATAAGCGCTATTGATATTGTGTTGGAATCTTATTTTTCTGATATGGATGATATATCAGAACAGCAGGTTTTAATACAGCACCAGGCAGTTGACGTGGCATATTGTGGTGTTTTGTTTACCTATGATATTCAGGGACAAAGACCATATTATCTTATTAATTATGATGACACCGGTTCCACAGATTTAGTAACAAGTGGTAGGGGTGGAAAAACATTATGGATTGCCAGAAATATTGAACTTTCACAGCTTGAAGAGCAGTGGAGAAATCTTATTGTTGCAATAGATGAAATTGAGAATATTTTTAAAATTCCCCTTGATATTGAGTTTGCGGTAAATAAGAATAATGAAGTTATCATTTTTCAGGCAAGACCTTTGGTTGCCAATTTCTCGAATATTAAGAATGTTCAGGGAACAATTAAGAATTTTTATGGAAAAATAGAAGATTTAAAATGTGAATATAAAGATATAAAAAGCGTAATTGATGGTAAAAATATGATGTTTTCCGATATGGCTTTTTGGAATCCTTCTGAGATTATAGGTACAAGTCCCCGTACTTTGGACTATTCATTGTACAGATATATTATTACTTCAGAAGCTTGGAACCAGGGGCTTGTTCCGATGGGATACAGACAGCTTAATGATGAGTTAATGTATCAGATAGGAATTAAGCCATACATTAGTCTTGATTATTCTTTTTATTCATTAACACCTTCAAAGATAGACGAAAAACTTGCCACAAAACTTGTGGAATTCTATAAGAAGAAGCTGAAAAAGGATACAACGGCACATGATAAAATTGAGTTTGAAATTGTTTATTCAAACTTTGATTTTAACACTGAAAACAGAACAAAAGAATTGCTGGATAACGGTTTTTCAAAAGAAGAAAGACAGCAGATTTTAGAGTCATTAAAAGAACTTACGGTAACAAACATTAAGAATCATAAACAGATTTCAGAAAGTGATAATGAAGACATTAAACACTTAGAAAAAACCCGTAAACACATTGTTGAAAACGATATGGAATCAGAGGATGTTAACAAGATAGTTGAAGATATTCTTGAACTTTTGGAAGATATTAGAATTTATGGAACACCTCAGTTTACAAGACAGGCAAGAATGGCATTTATTGCAAGAGCTTTTTGCAGTTCATTAGTTGATTCAGGATGGTTTACAAAGAATGAAATAGATCAGTTTATGAAATCTATTGCAACTGTATCTTCTAAGTTTGAACAGGATTATCAGAAGTTCTCAGTTGGGAAAATGAGCCGAAATGAATTTAATAATAAATACGGACATTTAAGAAGCGGCACTTATGATATTAGAACAGATAGTTATAACCAGATGGTTTTCAGACCGGCAGTAGGTCATAATAAAGTTCAGAAAGTTAAAGAAGAATTTGAAGGACTTAACAGCGAAAAACTTGAAGAAGCTTTAAAATCAATAGGTTTAGATGTTACACCTAAAGATTTTAATCTGTTTTTAAGAACTTCAATTGAAGGCAGAGAATTCTTTAAGTTTGAATTTACTAAGTCACTAAGTTTAGTACTTGATTTAATACAGATGTTAGGTAAACTCCTTGACATTGACAGAAAAGATTTATCATGGATTTCAGCTTATGATTTTAAAGAATGTTTTTACTTGAATAATGAACAAATGGGTAAAAAGTTAAATGCTATTATTGTTAATAATAAAAAACATTATGATAAATATTTAAACGCTATTTTGCCTGATGTTATTCTTGATATTACAAGTGTTTCTGTTATTCCTGTTAATGAGGCACGTCCTAACTTTATTACCTCTAAAAAGGTTGAAGGTGAAGTTGTTAATCTTGAACTTGAAACAGATGAAGACCTTATGGACAAGATTGTTATGATTCCTAAAGCTGATCCGGGATATGAATGGATTTTTACAAAGGGAATCAAAGGCTTTATTACAAAGTATGGCGGTGTGGCATCACACATGGCAATACGTTGCGCTGAGTTTGAAATTCCCGCAGCAATTGGATGTGGTGAGAAGATTTACGATTATGCGTCAAAAATCAACTATATGGAACTTGATTGTGCTAACGGTATAATTAAAGAAGGTTTACAATGTGAGGATTTAAGAGCACTTATTACCCAGCGTGAAGGTGTAAATCAGTATGGAGATCCTACAGATGTATTGGAAGCAGCATATATAAGGTTCTATGAGCTACTTGGTTTTATTCCACAGCCTGCTTCTAACCACGTTAAAAACGTCGGCAAGCTATTTGAACGTCAGTGTGATTTATTAATTGTAGCCGGTGGAGGTGCTCTTCCTGTGAAATATTATGACAGACCTCATAATGAAGAACTACAGCCATACAGAGATGTAATGGAAGAAAAACTTATAAAACATTGTATTGGGGAAGGTATTCCTATTATTGCAACCTGTAGGGGAATGCAGTATATGAATGTTTTGTTTGGAGGAAAATTATTGTATCATCCTGAATTAAAGGTTGAGAGACCACGTTCAGTAGACCATGAGGTTTATCTTGTTGAAGAAGACAGAACAATATGGGTTAATAATTTCCATAAAGATGTTATTCCGATAGATGGGCTGGCATCTTGTTTTAAACCACTTGCAATTGACAGGGAAAATCAGACAATTGAAGCTTTCGGTTCTGATGAGATGAAAGTTTTGGCATTGCAGTGGCATCCTGAAAGAAAATTTGAAACAGCAAATGCTTTGGAAGAAACAAGAAAGTTAGTTGTTAATTTTATTCAGAAACACATTAAATAGTATTTTATTCAGATTATATTTTGATATTTTTAAAGCTCCATTTGAAAAAGTGGGGCTTTTGTAATATATTTACATAAAAGCGATTAAAAATGAAAGATTGGAGAATTTATGGAAGAAAAATTAAAATACTGGAGTAAAAGATATAAATTAAAAGATTTAGTAATATGTGGATATCAGGGAGGATATCCTATGATACAGTTTAAAAGAGAAGAGGATATGAGTGTTCCACATATGTCAAAATATGAGATTAATAAAGTTTTGCGAAGCGCTGAAATGAAAGGTGGAGTAAGACTTGGTGTAGCATTTAACCTTAGAAGAACTGCTTTTTTACTTGTTAATGAAGATACTATTGTAATATGTGGTCATGAATATGTTTTAGATGTTATTCTTGAAAAATTATTTGGATAGAAAATCGACAAAAAGGTTAAAAAAATATTGCATAAGACATATGAATGTAACATATTTGTAACATTCTCTTGACATTCTGTAACAGTTGGTGTATATTTATACTCGCAAGCCACAAAAGTGGAAAGAAAAGGAGTATAGATATGAGAAAAATAAGACTCATTGCTGAGGCTGTTTGTCTAATCACATCAATGACAATTACACCTGTTGTAACGTCAGTTGAGAAGAATGACAGTATGGTAGTGGAAACTGTAGCAGAAGCTAGTCATACACCGGTGCTTAAATCAGCAAATGTGATACCAATCTTACAATCAGAAGATACTACTAATTCTCTTAAACTTAAAGGTCTTGATAATGATCAGGTTAATACAGAGATTGTAAAAGAAACAATTGGAGGTTCAGCATTTATTTTGAAAGCATCTGAAGATGATGCGAATGAAACTTCAGAAGAAACAAACAAACTTGAGAATGAAAACAAATCCAATAATAAGGATGCAAACAATAAAAAGTCTAAGAAAGACGGAAAGAAATCTAAAAAGAAGAAGTCTAAGAAGAAATCTTCTTCAAAATCTAAATCAAAATATAAAAGTCTTGGAACTTTTAAAATAACAGGTTATTGCTCATGTGCAGCATGCTGTGGGAAGACAACAGGTATTACGGCATCAGGAACAAGAGCAACAGCAGGCAGAACAATTGCTGCTGACACTTCAAGATTTCCTTTTGGAACAAAGTTGAAGTTCAATGGAAACACTTACACAGTTGAAGACAGAGGTGGAGCAATTAGAGGAAACAGAATTGACCTTTATTTCAGTTCACATAGTGAAGCTCTTGCCTGGGGTGTAAGATATATGGAAGTTTTAGTAGAAAAATAAATTAGTAGTTAAAAGATAAACTTTTATAAGATGTAATATTCGTATAAAGTTAAAATTAAAGAGAATTAAAAGTTAATAAAAGAGGTTTTACTTTAAAGTGAGTTTGGCTTTGGGTAAAGCTTCTTTTTGCATTACATTATTATTTCAGGCAAACATATTGAAAAAACAGCATATTTATTGTATAATTCAATAATTGTGAAAAAATATAATTAACCCGGAGGCTAAAATGGAATTAGAAAACGAAAAGATTGAATCAAAAAATTTTATAGAATTAATAATTGATAAAGATTTAGAGGAAGGAAGATTTGACCATGTGCAGACTAGATTTCCACCAGAGCCTAACGGTTATCTTCATATAGGACATGCTAAATCTATTCTTTTAAACTATGGTTTAGCAAAGAAGTACAATGGAAAGTTTAATATGAGATTTGATGATACTAATCCTATTAAAGAGAAGGAAGAGTTCGTGGAATCAATTTTAAAAGATATTAAGTGGCTTGGTGCTGATTGGGAAGACAGATTATTCTTTGCTTCAAATTATTTTGAGCAGATGTATGAAGCAGCTATTAAGTTAATTAAGAAAGGTAAAGCATATGTTTGTGACCTTTCTCCTGAAGAAATCAGAGAATACCGTGGTACATTAACTGAGCCGGGTAAGGATAGTCCATACAGAAACAGATCTGTAGAAGAGAACTTAGAGTTATTTGATAACATGAAAAAGGGTGTTTATAAAGACGGTGAAAAAGTATTAAGAGCTAAGATTGATATGACATCACCTAACATTAACATGAGAGATCCAATTATCTATAGAGTTGCTCATATGACACATCATAAAACAGGAGATAAATGGTGCATCTATCCAATGTACGATTTTGCTCATCCAATAGAAGATGCTATTGAGGGGGTAACACATTCTATTTGTACATTAGAGTTTGAAGATCATAGACCTTTGTATGACTGGGTAGTTAGAGAATTGGAATATCCTAATCCACCTAGACAGATTGAGTTTGCTAAGTTATATGTAACAAATGTTGTTACAGGAAAAAGATATATTAAGAAATTAGTTGAAGACGGAATAGTTGACGGATGGGATGACCCAAGACTTGTTTCTATTGCAGCATTGAGAAGACGTGGATTTACTCCTGAGTCAATTAAGATGTTTGTTGACTTATGTGGAATTTCAAAGAGCCAGAGTTCAGTTGACTATGCAATGCTTGAATATTGTATTAGAGAAGACTTGAAGGCTAAGAAACCAAGACTTATGGCTGTTCTTGATCCAATTAAGGTTATAATTGACAACTATCCTGAAGATCAGGTTGAATGGTTTGATGTGGTTAACAATGTAGAATGTCCTGAACTTGGAACAAGAAAGGTTCCTTTCTGTAAGGAGATTTACATTGATAGAGAAGATTTTATGGAAGAACCACCAAAGAAATACTTTAGATTATTCCCTGGTAACGAAGTAAGACTTATGAATGCATATTTTGTTAAATGTGTAGATTATAAGAAAGACGAAAATGGAAATGTTACAGAGATTCATTGTACTTATGATCCTGAAACAAGAAGTGGAAGTGGCTTTACAGGACGTAAAGTTAAGGGAACAATCCATTGGGTATCAGCAAGACATGGTGTTAAGTCAGAAGTCAGATTATATGAAAATATTGTTGATGAAGAAAAAGGCAAGTTAAATGAAGATGGAACACTTAACTTAAATCCTAATTCATTAACTGTATTAAAAGACTGCTATGTAGAGCCAAATATTGCAGATGTTAAGCCGGAAGACAAATTCCAGTTTGTAAGACAGGGATACTTCTGTGCAGACTTAAAAGATTATACAAAAGAGAAACCTGTATTTAACAGAATTGTTTCACTTAAAAGTTCATTTAAGCTACCTAAATAAAAAGCTTGGACAAAACCAGAGTAAATTGTAAACAGTACTGTGAATTTTGAAAAGGAGCCACACCGAGGTGTAGCTCCTTTTCAAATAAAAGAAACGTATGAAAAAAAATAAAGCATCCAATTAAGAGTAGTTATTTAATTCTCATCAAATAAGTGTATTTCTATAAATCTTCAACCTCGTCTTTAAGTAGGTCATCACCTTCGCCAAGGTCTACGTCATCTTCTGTTTCAACATCTTCATTTACAGCGTCTTCGTCTACGAAATCATCTTCATTAAAATCATGTGTGTAAACTTCTTCGTAGTCATCTTTTCCAACAAATTCCGAAACAATGTCTTTTGCCTGATTTACAACATTTTTAACTTTGTCCTTTGCCATCTGAATGTTTTCTTCACCAACTTTTTCTACAAAAACGTCTTTGGCATCCATTGCTTTATCTTTGGCTTCGTCTACCTTATCCATTACCTTTTCGATATTTTCTTCACCAACTTTTTCAGTAACAATGTCTTTAACCTTATCAGTTACATCTGCAACCTTGTCAACAGCTTTATCAGTTACATCTTTAGCTTTTCTTCTGTTAAAGGTAATTGTGACTTTCTTGTTGCCATCATTGTCATTGCCGGTGTTTACCTGAAAGATTTTTTCGTCATCAAAATCTTCAAAGCCTTCATTTTCGTCTTTTTTATTTTTTACATATAAAGCTCCACCAACTGCAGCACCGGCAACTGCTGCCGCACCTATTATTTTCTTAAAGAATCCCATAGCTATATCCTCCATTTCGGTAAATTGTTAAGATAATTATAATACTATTTTTAACTAAAATAAAGCAATAATACACAATTTTAGAAAAAAACATTGCCACAAATTGTTGAAATAGCAGGACAAAAATGTTAGTCTACTAAATGGTGAATAAAAACAAGTAAAAAAGAAATTTTTCAGAGAAAAATCAACTCTTTTATAAAAAATCATAAATTGAATTTTATTATAAAAGTGAGAATAAAAGTAAATTAGATAAAAATAAGAAAGGATGAAGAATGTATGGATACAAAGATTGTATTTTTTGACATTGACGGTACGATTTACAGCTATGAAAAGGGGATTCCAAAAGATACGGCAAAGGCCATTGAGCTTTTGAAGGCTAATGGGCACATACCGGTTATTTGCACAGGAAGAACAAAATGCATGATTTACCCTGATTTTATAAACTTAGGATTTGATAACATAATTGCAGGTGCAGGAACTTACTGCGAGACAAATGGAAAAGAACTTTACTATAAGAAGCTTGAGGATGCTGAAGCAAGAAGAGTTATTGACGGTTTCCTTGAATATGGATTTTTTCCATTGGCAGAAGGAAAAGAATATATTTATGTTGGAACTGATACTTCTAATCTTATTCATGCAAACGTACAGTATATGGACGTACATTATGAGAAAAATCCTAATTCAATTAAAACAGTAGAAGAAAAACATATTGAAATTTCCAAGGTAACCGGTGGCTTTCAGAATGATAGTGATATGAAAGCTTTTAGTGAAAAGTTTAAGAACGACTACTCGATTATTAACCATAACAATATGCTTCTTGAATTTATTCCAAAGGGATACAATAAAGCAGTTGGAATTGACAGACTTATTAAAGAAATAGGCATTCCAAAAGAGGACACATATGCCTTCGGAGACAGCTTTAATGACATTGATATGCTTAACTATGTTGAATACGGTTGCTTAATGGGCAATGGTAATCAGGAACTTAAAAATAAAGTAGAATACAAAACAGACAGATTTGATGAAGGTGGAATTTATAACGGCTTAAAGAAGTTTGAATTAATTTAGAAAAGAAATGGTAAACGAAAAAAATAATGGATAATACATTTGGAGAAAAAAGCAGACAAAATTTTAGAATAGAAATAGAAAACAAAAATACAATTATAAAAGAGATTACAGATTTTGACTTGGAGCAGACTTTAGAATGTGGCCAGTGCTTTAGATTTTACAAGCAGGATGAAGAAGATTATGTTGTGGTTGCTTTTAATAAGTTGCTTCATATTAAACAAAGTGGTAATCAATTAATTTTTTTTAATACTGAAAAGCCTGATGTGGAAAACATATGGATTCCATATTTTGACCTTGAAAGAGATTATAATGAAATTAAATCTTTCCTTTTAAAAAAAGATAGTAAATTAGAAGAAGCTATTAAGGAAAAGTGGGGAATACGTATTCTTAATCAGGAATTTTACGAGACATTAATATCTTTTATTATTTCCCAAAATAAACAAATACCACATATTAAGCAGTTGGTTAGAAGAATAAGTGAGGAATACGGTGAGTATTTAGGAGAAGTAAACGGTGAGAGATATTATTCTTTTCCTGATGTGAAAACTCTTGGAACAATAACTGAGGAAGCTTTTAGAGAGATGAAAACAGGGTTCAGGGCACCATATCTTTACGATGCGGCACAGAAACTTGCAACAGGTGTGATTTCCATGGAAACATTAAAAGGATTAAATGAAAATGAAACCAGAGATAAACTAATTAGCATAAAGGGCGTAGGCGAAAAAGTGGCCAACTGTGTAATGTTGTTTTCTTTAGGCTTTCGAGAAGCATTCCCAGTAGATGTTTGGATAAAGAGAATAATGGAAAGCGTTTATTTTAATGGAGAGGATACACCAAAAGACCAAATTCAGCTTTTTGCAAAAGAACAGTATGGAGAATATGGCGGTTATGCACAGCAATACCTTTTTTGTTTTGGAAGAGAAAACAAGGTTGGAACGAAGAAATAATTGGCAAAAAATATAATCAGCAACAGAATAATTTATAAAGTTTTGATGACAAAATATTAAATAATTGTAAAAAATCAGATTTACTATTGCATTAATTCCAAAAAGTGTTAATATAGTTCATAGTTGATTGGCACTCAAAGAAGATGAGTGCTAACAAAGAAATATGACAGAATAGATGGAGGTTTTAAAATGAAATTAGTACCATTAGCAGACAGAGTAGTATTAAAGCAGAGCACTCCTGAAGAAAAAACAAAGTCAGGAATAATTTTAACAAGTCAGACACAGGAAAAACCACAACAGGCAGAAGTTGTTGCAGTAGGTCCCGGTGGAGTAATTGATGGAAAAGAAGTAACAATGACAGTTAAGGTTGGAGATAAGGTTATCTTTTCAAAATATGCAGGAAATGAAGTTAAGCTAGACGAAGAAGAATTTATTATTGTAAAACAGTCTGACATTCTTGCTGTTGTTGAAGACTAATAAAGGGTTAAAGCCCTAAATTATATAACCAGTTTGGAGGTAATTTAAAATGGCTAAGGAAATTAAATATGGAGCAGAAGCCAGAAAGGCTTTAGAAGCCGGCGTAAATCAGTTGGCAGATACAGTAAAGGTTACATTAGGACCTAAAGGAAGAAATGTAGTATTGGATAAATCTTTTGGTGCACCTTTAATTACAAATGATGGTGTTACAATTGCAAAGGAAATCGAATTAGAAGATTCTTTTGAAAACATGGGCGCACAGCTTGTAAAAGAAGTTGCTACAAAGACTAACGATGTAGCAGGTGACGGTACAACAACAGCTACAGTTTTGGCTCAGGCAATGATTAATGCAGGTATGAAGAACCTTGCTGCAGGAGCTAATCCTATTATCTTAAGAAAAGGTATGAAGAAGGCTACAGATTGTGCTGTAGAAGCAATTGCTGACATGAGCAGTGTTGTAACAGGAAAAGAACAGATTGCCAAGGTTGCAGCTATTTCAGCAGGTGATGAAGAAGTTGGTAATATGGTTGCAGATGCAATGGAAAAGGTTTCTAACGACGGTGTTATTACTATTGAAGAATCAAAGACGATGAAGACTGAACTTGACCTTGTAGAAGGTATGCAGTTTGACAGAGGATATATTTCAGCATATATGGCAACAGATATGGAAAAGATGGAAGCTACACTTGATGATCCATATATTCTTATTACAGATAAGAAGATTTCAAATATTCAGGAAATCCTTCCTGTTCTTGAACAGATTGTTCAGTCAGGAGCTAAGCTTCTTATAATTGCTGAAGATGTTGAAGGTGAAGCATTAACAACATTAATCGTTAACAAGTTAAGAGGAACATTTAATGTTGTAGCTGTTAAGGCACCTGGATATGGTGACAGACGTAAAGAGATGTTAAAGGACATTGCAATCCTTACAGGTGGTCAGGTTATTTCAGAAGAATTAGGTCTTTCACTTGCAGATACTAAGATTGAAGATTTAGGTAGAGCTAAATCAGTTAAGGTTGCAAAAGAAAATACAATCATTGTTGACGGTCTTGGCAATTCAGAAGAAATTGCAGGCAGAGTTGCACAGATTAAGGCTCAACTTGAAGAAACAACATCTGAATTTGACAAAGAAAAATTACAGGAAAGACTTGCTAAGTTAGCAGGTGGTGTTGCAGTTATCAGAGTTGGTGCAGCAACAGAACCTGAAATGCAGGAAAATAAACTTAGAATGGAAGATGCTTTAAATGCTACAAGAGCTGCAGTCGAAGAAGGTATTATTGCAGGTGGTGGTTCAGCATATATCCATGCTTCTAAGAAGGTTGCTGAATTAGTAGAAAGTTTAGAAGGAGATGAGAAGACAGGTGCTTCTATTATCCTTAAAGCACTTGAAGCACCATTATTTACTATTTCACACAATGCAGGACTTGAAGGTTCAGTTATTGTAAACAAAGTTCGTGAATCAGAACCTGGTACAGGATTCGATGCATTACACGGAGAATATGTAAAAATGGTTGATGCAGGTATTCTTGATCCGGCTAAGGTTACAAGAAGTGCATTACAGAATGCTACAAGTGTTGCAAGTACATTACTTACAACAGAATCAGTTGTAGCTAATATTAAAGAAGATACACCAGCCATGCCACAAATGAATCCAGGCATGGGAATGTAATATATATTCTGATAAATAATTTAAAGGTCTACAGAATGAAATCTGTAGGCCTTTATTTTTTTGAATAACTGGAATTTTGAAAGACTTATTATCTAAAAAAGTGAGAAAAATCTAATTTAATCAAATATTTATAAAATATGGATAAAAAATATATAAATATACCAATTTAATGGTAAAAATAGCCAAAAACCATTGCCTAATATTGTACATTTAGTTTAAAAACATTTTTTTACCGTTAATTATTTGGAATAGGGTTTATACTATGGTAAAATAATTGAAACGATTTAAATTATTTTATGGGAATGAAAAAGGAGAAAATAATGAAAGGATTAAAAGATTTTAAAAAGAAATTTTTGGTTGTAACATTAGTGACAGCAGTTACTTTTTCAGGCATAAATCTGCCGGTTACAACAGTTAATGCGGCAACTGCTGTAGCTCCAAGTGTATTATCTTTTGTAGAACAGGATGATAGTACATGCACAATCAAGTGGAGTAGTGTTCAGGGAGCAACTTATAATGTTTACAAGGCTAAAAGCCGTTATGCAACATATAACAAGGTTGCTACAGTAGACACTAACTCATATACTGACACAGCATATGATGGTGAATATTATAAGGTTACATCTGTAGTTAATGGTGTAGAATCTTCTATGTCACTTGCAACATCATATGAAATTGAAACATTTGGTTATAATACTAATATTTTTGAACCAACAGATAACAATTCAGAAATTCAAAGTTACGTAAACAATGTTTATAAGACAACAGAATCAGGTCAGTTTGGTAGTGACAGATATGCATTTCTTTTTGCACCTGGAACATATTCTGACAGCTTAAATGTTGAAATTGGATTTTATACTCAGGTTGCAGGACTTGGATTAACTCCAACAGAAACAACAGTTGGAAATGTTCGTTCTAAGGCTGAATGGATGAAAGGCAGAAAGTATGATGGTGGTGTAAACTATAATGCATTATGTAACTTCTGGCGTTCAGTAGAAAACTTAACAACAACATCTAAGTCTACAATTTGGGCTGTTTCTCAGGCAACATCAATGAGAAGAATGAATATAAAAGGAAATTTATATTTACATCAGGATGGAGGTTATGCCAGCGGTGGTTTCCTTGCAGATACAAAGGTGGCAGGAACAGTTTCAGGTGGTTCACAGCAACAGTGGCTTACAAGAAACTCTGAAATGAGTAATTTTGAAGGTGTTGTTTGGAACAATGTTTTAGTTGGGTGTGGCAGCAACGTTAAAGGAGTGGAAAAAGGCTGGCCATATGCAGCTAACACAGTAGTAGAAAAAACTCCTGAAGAAGTAGAAAAACCATTCCTTACAGTAAATGACGGTAAATACAGTGTTTTTGTTCCTAAAGTAAAAAACAATACAGTAGGTGTTTCATGGTCAGGGGATAAGGTTGACGGTGAGTTTATTGATTTAGATAAATTTTATGTTGCAAAACCTGGCGATAGTGTTGCAAAGATTAATAGTCAGCTTAATGCAGGAAAGAATTTAATCTTAACACCTGGTATCTATTCATTAGATGCACCTATTGAAATCAAGAATGAAGACACAATAGTTTTAGGACTTGGATATGCAACATTAAAGCCAACAAATGGCAATGAATGTATGAAAGTTGCTGATGTTGGTGGCGTTTCCATTGCAGGTGTTTTATTTGATGCCGGACAGGTTAATTCATCAACATTTTTAACTGTTGGTACAGCAGGAAATAAGACAAGCCACAAGGATAATCCTATTACTCTTTGCGATACATTCTATAGAGTAGGTGGAGCAGATGAAACTCCGGGTAAGGCAACAACTTGCGTCATAATTAATAGTAGTGATGTAATTGGAGATAACTTCTGGGTATGGAGAGCAGACCACGGTAAAGGTGTAGCATGGACAAAGAATACAGCAGATCACGGTGTAATTATTAACGGTGATAATGTTACAACATACGGTTTAATGGTTGAACATTTCCAGAAATACCAGACAATGTGGAATGGTAACGGTGGAAAATGTTATATGTATCAGAGCGAACTTCCGTACGATATTCCTAATCAGAGTTCATGGAATGCATCTGGAAGTTATGGATATACAGACTATAAGGTTGCCGATAATGTAACAAGTCATGAAGGATATGGAATAGGCATTTACTCATGTTATCAGGCAGGAACATGTTTCCTTAAGTCAGCAATTGAATGTCCTGACACACCAAATGTTAAGTTTACAAATGTATGTACATATAGTTTGAGTGGAAATGGTGGTATAGATTATGCCATTAATAACAGTGGTTATGCTGTTATGGCAAACGGTGAAATGTGTAAAGTAATGTCATACAACAATGGCAATGCAGCACAGGACAAGACATATGAAAATGCCAGAAAATATATTTGGGGTACAACAGTTGACATTAAAGGGAAGACAGATTTATTCTCAGATACATTTAAAGCAACATATACAGGTAAGAACATTACCCCTAAGGTAACAGTAAAATATAAAAACATTACTTTAAGAGAAGGCATTGACTATAAAGTTGTTTACAAGAACAACAAAAAAATCGGCACAGCAAAGATTTATGTAATTGGTCTTAATAATTTTAAAGACAGCAATACATATAAGATGAAAATTATTCCAGCTAAGACAAAGATAACAAAGAAGAAAGCTACAAAGAAAAAAATCACTTTAAAACTTAAAAAAGTTAAAGGTGCAACAGGCTATCAGGTTGTGTATTCTCTTAAAAAGAACTTTAAGGGCAAGAAAAAAATTAACACAAAGAAGAGAACTGTTGTTATTAAGAGAAAGAAATCAGGTAAGTATTATGTAAAGGTTAGAGCTTACAAAAAAATTGGTAAGAAATATGTATATGGAAATTATACAAAGAGAATAACAATTAAATAAAGAAGCTGTCAAAAAGTTTTCAATTTGATTTTTTAAGAAAAGGACTATTTACGTATTAAGATTATGCAAATAGTCCTTTTTATATGGCAATAGGACTTTTTCTATGATAAAATAACCTGTAGCTTTACATAATGATTAGCTTTGGAGAATAAAATGGATTTAAATAATTTGAAAGGTATTGGAGAAAAAACTGAAAAATTATTTTATAAGGCAGGTGTTGAAAAGGTTAATGACCTTTTAAGATACTATCCAAGATATTATGATGTTTTTGAAGAGCCTGTTTTAATAAGAGATTTGGAATGTGACAGAACTCAGGCAATTAAGGGAACTGTCGTAAGAGAAGTTTCTGTTAAACGTGTGCGAAATCTTCAGGTTGTTACAGGGTATCTTAGAGATGAAAGAGGGGACGCCATTAAGGCCACATGGTTTAACTCACCTTATTTAAAGGGAAAGCTTACAATTGGAAGTACTTTTATTTTTAGAGGATTTGTAAAAGAAAACTATAGCAACTTTTCTATTGAGCAACCTAAAATCTTTGGCATTGCAGAATACAATAAGAAAAAAGGTGAAATGCAACCTGTATATCCATTAGTTTCAGGGTTAACAAATAATATGGTTCAAAAAGCTGTTAAGCAGGCGCTTAAACTAGTTGAAACAGAAGAATTTCTTCCAGAGAAAATCAGGAATAAATATGGCTTGGAGGGTTTACAGCAGGCAATAGAGCATATTCATTATCCTACAGACAAAAATCAGTTATACAGTGCAAGAAAAAGACTGATTTTTGATGAGTTCTTTATGTTTATTTATAACATTCGTAATTTAAAGGATAAAAATACCGAAATTCATAACCGGCATATATTGGAGGAACCAAAAGAAGTTAAAACTTTAATAAATAATCTTCCATATGAACTTACAAATGCGCAAAAACGTACCTGGGAAGAGATTAAAAGAGATATATCTTCAACTAAGGTTATGAACCGATTGATACAGGGAGATGTAGGTTCAGGAAAAACAATTATAGCTTTTTTTGCATTAATAACTGCTGCATTAAATAATGGTCAGGGGGCGATGATGGCTCCAACTGAAGTTCTTGCAAGACAGCACTATGATAACCTTATAGAATTGATTAAGGAACATAACATTAATGTGAATCCGGTAGTTCTTGTAGGATCAATGACAGCAAAAGAAAAAAGAGAAGCTTATAAAGTTATCGAATCAGGAGATGCAGATATAATAATTGGAACTCATGCCTTAATTCAGGAAAAAGTTAATTACAATAATTTGACAATGGTAGTAACTGACGAACAGCACAGGTTTGGTGTAAGACAAAGAGAAGCCATTTCTGAAAAAGGTGAACATCCACACATTATGGTAATGAGCGCAACTCCAATTCCAAGAACATTAGCAATAATAATGTATGGTGATTTGGATATTTCCGTAATTGATGAACTTCCGGCTAACAGACTTCCTATAGCTAACTGTGTTGTTGGAACAGATTACAGACCTAACGCATATGATTTTATGACTAAGCAGATAGCAAAGGGCCGACAGGTTTATGTTATCTGTCCTACTGTTGAATATAGTGAAGCTGTTGAAGGTGAGAATGTTATTGAATATGCAGAAAAATTAAAAAGAATAATGCCTGTATCAGTAAACATTGAATTCCTTCACGGAAGAATGAAACCGGCAGAAAAAAATGAGATTATGGATAGATTTGCCAATAATCAGATTCAAATACTTGTTTCTACAACGGTAGTTGAAGTAGGGGTTAATGTGCCTAATGCAACTGTAATGATGGTGGAAAATGCTGAACGATTCGGTCTTGCCCAACTTCATCAGCTTAGAGGACGTGTAGGTCGAGGAAAATATCAGTCTTACTGCATTTTTATTAATGGTTCAGGAAAGAAAGAAGCATTAGAAAGACTAAATATTCTTTGCAAGTCAAATGATGGCTTCTTAATAGCCAATGAGGACTTAAAATTGCGAGGTCCCGGAGACTTCTTCGGTGTAAGACAAAGTGGTGATTTTGAGTTTAGACTAGGAGATATAATGAACGATGCAAATATATTAAAGCAGGCATCAGAGGCTGTCGAATTAATTTTAAATGAAGAGGTTGAAATTTCTGACAAACAGCGTAAAATAATCATAGAATATGAAAACGATTCTATCAATATATAAAATATTTGGTGTTACATAAAGTAACGGAATGGAGTTTAAAATGAATATAGTAGTTCTTTGTGGTGGAAACAGCACAGAAAGAGAAGTATCAATTAATTCAGGATCAATGGTTTGTGAAGCTTTAAGAAAGAAGAATCATAATGCTATTCTGATGGATGTATACTTTGGACTTGAAGATATAGATATTTTTGAAAAATCAGCTAGCGAATATGATGTTGAAAGTGTAAAGAAGAACATTCAGTCATTATCAGATAAGGTTAGCGAAGACAGAAGAAGTTTCTTTGGTAATAATGTTATTGAAATTTGCCAGAAAGCTGATATTGTTTTTATGGCTCTTCACGGAAAGAATGGTGAAGACGGAAAGTGTCAGGCAGCTTTTGATTTATATGGTATTAAATATACAGGTTCAGGCCATCTTGCAAGTGCAATAGGAATGGACAAAGGCGTTACAAAACAGATTTTTATGTCAAAAGGTGTTCCAACAGCTAAGAGTGTGTGGATTAAAAAAGGCGAAAGCACAGACCTTAAAGACTATGGAATGAAAGTTCCTGTTGTAGTTAAAGCATGTAATGGTGGTTCAAGCGTTGGCGTTGTTCTTGTTCACCAAGAAAGTGAATATGAAGATGCAGTAAAAACCTGTTTTGAATTAGATAATCAGATCCTTGTGGAAGACTTTATTAAAGGCAGAGAGTTTTCCATTGGAGTTATTAATAAAAAAGCCCTTCCTGTAGTTGAAATTATTCCAAGAGATGGATGGTATGATTACAAGAATAAATATAACGGAGCTACAGAAGAAGTCTGTCCTGCCAATCTTAATGATGAATTAACAAAGAAGATTCAAAAGGTAGCTGAGGATGCATGTAATGCTATTGGCTGTGAACCTTATGCAAGAGCAGATGTTATGATGGATGCTGATGGCAATATGTTCTGTCTTGAAGTTAATACCTTGCCGGGCATGACAGCAACATCACTTGTACCACAGGAAGCAAAGGCAGTAGGTATGGATTTCCCTACATTGTGTGATTATCTTGTAGAGTTATCATTAAAAAAGAATAACTAAAATATTTTAATTAAACAATTTTGAACTGAAAATAAGGAATATACTTTTATGAAAAATATGACTTTGGAAAACATTGCGAAAGCCTGCAATGGTATTTATGTTGGAGATGAAGATTTAAAATCAAAAGAAATAACAGGTGTGGAAAAAGATAGCCGACTTATTGAAGACGGTTATTTGTATCTTCCTTTTGTGGGAGCAAGAGTGGATGGTCACGATTTTATACCACAGGTTTTTGATAAAGGGGCTTTGTGTACTTTATCAGAAAAGAATTTGGATAATCCTAAGGGACCTTATATTAAGGTAGAATCAGTTGCAACAGCCCTTAAAGATATTGCTGAATTCTATAGAAAACAACTTAGTTGTAAGATTATCGGAATAACAGGAAGTGTTGGAAAAACAAGCACAAAAGAGATTATTGCGTCTGTTTTGGAAGAAAAATTTAAAGTTTTAAAAACTGAGGGCAATTACAATAACGAAATTGGTGAACCTCTTACAATTTTAAAAATAAGAGATGAACATGAAGTTGCTGTTATAGAAATGGGCATTAGTGATTTTGAGGAAATGCACAGATTAGCTAAAGTTTCAAGACCTGATGTTTGTGTAATTACCAATATTGGAACATGTCATCTTGAAAACTTAGGAGATAGAGATGGTGTATTTAAGGCAAAGACAGAAATGTTTGATTATGCATCTAAAGATTGCTTTGTTGTACTTAATGGTGATGACGATAAGTTATCTAATGTTAAGGAAGTTAATGGACATGCTCCTGTTTTTTTTGGAATTGACACGGACAGAGATGTTATGGCAATAAAATACGAAAGTCTTGGTATCCGGGGAACAAAGGTTAAAATTAAATATTTTGATAAGGAATTAGATACAGTAATCCCTATTCCAGGCTATCATATGATTTATAATGCAATGGCCGCAGTTTGCATTGGCTCTTATTTTGGAATGACTTTAGATGAAATAGATTCAGGAATCAGAAATCTTAAAGCAATTGGTGGTAGAAATAATATTTTTACAACAAACGGAATAACTGTAATAGATGATTGTTATAATGCAAATCCAATGTCAATGAAAGCTTCAATTAATGTTTTATCACAGGCTAATGGCAGAAAAGTTGCTATTTTAGGTGATATGTTTGAATTAGGCGAAAACTCAAAAGAATTACATAAAGAAGTTGGACAGGCTACTGTTGGAAAAGTAGACATACTTGTATGTATTGGAAATCTTTCAAAAGACATTGCAGAAGCAGCAATAGAAGGCGGATGTAATACATTGTATTTCCCTAATAAAGCAGATTTCGAGGAAAATCTTTCTGCATACATTAAAGAAGGAGATACTGTTTTAATTAAAGCTTCCAATGGTATGAAGTTTAAAACAATAGTTGAAAAATTAAAAGGTTAATTATAGACAAGAGATTAGACATAAAGTTAGGGGCTGTCGCAAAAGCGGCGGCCCCTTTATTTACTTAATAAGAAATTCCTTTGGAATTTCTATTAAGTAAAAATCCTATTAAATAATTAAATTATGATTATTTACCGCTCATCTGTCTTTCCTGAGCTTCAATCATCTTCTTAACCATCTGTCCACCCACAGAACCTGCCTGGGCTGATGTTAAGTTTCCGTTATAACCATCTGTAAGCTGAACGCCTACTTCTGATGCACATTCCATTTTGAATCTGTTCATAGCACCCTTTGCTTCAGGAACATTAACTTTGTTAGTGTTACTCATTACTCATTACCTCCAACAATTAAATTATTTAGTAACTAAGTTCATATGAAGTTGTTACACTAATATTATGTGGAAGTTTTATTTTTATAAACTGGTAACTTGTTGCTAATATGACAAAAAAAACCATCTTTCATAAAAAATAAGACGTCAAATCAATGTGCAGATTTATTTATTATTTTTCAAATAATCTAATATAATGTGGCTATATTCAGTAATAGTATTATCGTTAATACTGTCAGCCTTAATATATTGATTCTTATCCTTATATTCTAATTTAAAACAATTTTCAAAATTCTTAGACTTTGAATCAAATATAGGAAGAAAACTTCCTGAAAACTTTTCATAACATGTGGAAGCAGTGGCAGCCTTTCGAAACTTTTTATCCATAAATTCTCCGATACTTTTGTGAATAGCACGGTCTTCCAATGGAAGAAAATAATAATCCTTATAATTTTTAAAGAAATACTTAAATGTGCCGTTACATAAATTAATTGAAATGTTTAAAGTGTTATTCTGAATATTTAAGTGAATGCCATTAAAGTTATGTGAAATATTAACAGGCACAGCATTGTTTAAAGTTATACTAACAAGTAATTCCTGTTGAATGTCCCCGTCAAAATTCTTATATTCATGAATTTCGTAAGAATTAACCTTATACTTATATTCAAAAATATCAGATATGGAAAGTAAATCCGTTAAAACACCCATATTCCAAACATCTTCTTTATTATGTAAAAGAAGTGGGAATAGTAAACGTTCATCTTTAGATTCCACATAATGCTTAAAGACTTCAATTAAATCTCCACCTGAAAAAGGATCACTTCTGTTAATTCCAAGAAGTTTCTCAAAAGATTTCTGTTTATTGTTTTCCATTTTAAGAATGTGATTAAGCTTTGAAACCGGTTTGTAAATATCAATACTTTGGTAATTATCAAAGTCAAATTCTAAATTGTATTTTTTACCCCTTTCTGTTACAAACGGTATGTCAAAACTGTTACCATTAAAATGAATAACAGTATCGAAATCCTTTATGAACTTATTAAATGCCATAAGAACATTGGCTTCATCATTAAAATTTTCTGCAAGCCATTGAGTATAACAAAGTTTATCTCCTGAATAGTACATACAGCCGATTAAGTAGACAATACAGTACTTTCTTGAAAAACCTGTTGTTTCAATATCAAAAAAAAGATTATTATCTTCCAGGAGTTGTTTTCTTATAAACAAGCATCCTATATGGAATCTGACCTTTTTATAAAAAAAATCGAAAAGTAAAGACCCTTCATTAAAATCTGTATTTATAGGTGAGTAAGTAACACCATTTTTTATATGATGGCCATAAAGCCCACAATAAATCGCATCCCCTCCCGTCTCATGTTGTCTGGAATACATCTTCAGCAGATAGTTAGGATCTATCTCATCATCATCATCCATAAAACATATAAACTGTCCTTGCGCCTTGCGGATACCTGTATTCCTGGCAGACGAAACACCGCCATTTTCTTTATTGATAATAATTAATCGAGAGTGGGTTAACCCATACTCTCTCAAAACACTTGATGTGTTATCTTTAGAACCATCATTAACAATAACAATTTCAAAATTTGGGTAAGTTTGTTTTTCTAATTTCGTTAGAGTTTCAGTAATGTAATCAGATGAATTATACGTCGGTATTATTATGGATACTAAAGGGTAATCATTGCTCATCGTGTTCTCTTGCCTGAACTAATAAAATATTATAGTACTCATCCTTAATTATTATTGTAACTCAGACATCCATGATTTTTATTATTGCCCAAATAGTTTTCTTTTATACTTATTTAATTTGAATTTAATGAAGTAAATAAAAGC
>ENA-OPXH01000434-OPXH01000434.1-human-gut-metagenome-genome-assembly--contig:-NODE-434-length-38012-cov-65.355060_pt1 | contig 38012 bp, 38 predicted proteins | sample MGYA00241521_ERZ502034 | MGnify/ENA primary metagenome ERZ502034 (study PRJEB25962, sample SAMEA2042103) | human gut metagenome | biome: human gut; feature: human-associated habitat; material: faeces... | reverse complement strand
CTATACATAATGCACCCCAAAAGTTTTGTGTCTAACTTTTGGGGTGCACTTCAAATGATCGGACGGGGCTTTTTGTATGCTAGTGTGAATGTTTATCGCAGGTCGATGACTTCTGCATTTGGATATTTTTTCTTGTCGAAACGGAAGTCGGAGATACTCAAATTACGGTTTGTTTGATATGAGGTAATATTAAACTCCTGAGTTTCTCCATTGGAGAGACTGATGCCGATATACAAAGGTTCGTACGCTGCCGAAACTGTGAGAGTAATCGATTTGATATCTCCAGTCTGACGTGGAGTGAGAAGAACTTCCTGTCCTTGCTTTCCGTTACGGTTTTTTGAGCCGATATAACGGTAATTGAACTTTGTTTTGTATGAAGTGATCAATGCATATGGATTGACACTTTGTATTTCTTCAGGACTGGGAGTTGAAAGTGTTACTTCATCGTTTTGCTGTGCATAGCTCCACTGTGTTTTTCCATCGAACCAGCTTTTTATGCCGGCACAGTCAAGGTAGAAACAAGATTCTTTCAATAATAGCGTTCCTTGCTGTGTCCCTCCAAAAGTGATGGCTATGCCTCCTGCTTTTTGGTAGGCTGCTGCTGTCTTGTCCAATATGGCCTGAGCTTTAGCTTCACGTTGTCCGAACACAGTGTGTACGGTTGCTGCAAGCATCAGTATAAAAAAGGTAAATCGTTTCATTTTCATGTTATTGGTTTTTTAAGTTATTCAGACGCATATCCAAATCGTTTTCGTCCATGCAAAGCACGTCACGCGCCTTACTGCCGTTTGCCGGACCTACTATACCAGCACGTTCCAGCTGGTCCATAATTCTTCCAGCACGGTTGTATCCGATAGAAAATTTACGCTGGATCAGAGATGTTGAACCTTGCTGATGGTAGATTACCAGACGGGCAGCTTCTTCAAACAAGGGGTCGAGCCTGTTCATGTCAACATCTGCTGCACTACTGCTTTCTGCATTTTCATCAACATATTCGGGCAAGATGAAAGCTGTAGGATATCCTTGCTGGTGACTGATGTATTCGGCTATTTTCTCTACTTCTGGGGTATCGACAAATGCACATTGTACACGTACAGGATCATTTCCCTGTAAATAAAGCATGTCACCTTTTCCAATCAGCTGCTGTGCTCCCGGGCGGTCGAGAATGGTACGTGAGTCCATCATAGAAGCAACGCGGAAAGCTACACGGGCAGGGAAGTTGGCCTTTATCGTACCGGTAATAATGTTGGTCGTAGGACGCTGTGTCGCAATAATGGCATGTATTCCTACAGCACGTGCCAGCTGGGCAATTCGGCAAATAGGCAATTCAACTTCTTTACCGGCAGTCATGATCAAATCACCAAACTCATCGATGATAATGACGATGTAAGGCATAAAACGATGTCCGTTTTCCGGATTTAGCTGTCGGCTGGTAAACTTGGCATTGTACTCTTTAATGTTACGGCAACCAGCTTTTCGCAATAAGTCGTAACGAGTATCCATCTCAACACAGAGTGAATTTAAAGTCTGTACTACTTTCGATACATCGGTGATGATAGCATCGGATGCATCGGGCAGTTTGGCCAGAAAATGTTTTTCGATTGGAGCATAGATCGCAAATTCTACTTTTTTCGGGTCGATGATGACAAACTTCAGTTCACTGGGGTGCTTCTTGTAAAGCAGCGATGTAACGATAGCGTTTAGTCCTACAGATTTCCCTTGTCCGGTTGCACCAGCTACCAGCATGTGTGGGGCTTTAGTAAGGTCGACCATAAACACCTCGTTTGTGATAGTTTTACCTAAAGCAACAGGCAAATCGAATGTTGTTTCCTGAAATTTCTTGCTTGCCAGAATGGAACTCATAGGCACAATACGTGGATTAGCATTTGGCACTTCGATACCAATTGTTCCTTTTCCTGGAATTGGAGCAATGATACGAATTCCCAAGGCAGAAAGGCTAAGGGCTATGTCGTCTTCCAGGTTACGTATTTTCGAAATACGTACTCCCTCGGCTGGCGTTATCTCATATAGAGTGATAGTCGGACCTACGCTTGCTTTAATAGAACTGATCTCAATGCCAAAACTGCGTAGTACCTGAATGATACGGTTTTTGTTGGCATTTTGCTCTTCCATGTCGATGGTAGGTTCGTGATCACCATAGGAATTGAGAAGATCTAAAGTTGGAAATTTATAATGTTCCAGATCCAGACGAGGATTATAGGGCTGGTTTATGTTTCCACGATATTCTTCATCCTCTTCTTTTCGTTCGTTGTTTATCTCGAATGCTGGTTCACTATATTCGTTTTCGTCTTCCTCCTCCTTGTTTGTTTCTACGGGAGCAGGAGTTGAAATAGGTTTACTTGTTTCTACCTGAAGGGGAGCTGTTGTCTCTACTGGTTCTAATTCGATCTCTACAGGTTTGGAATCCTCGTATGTGTCAGTCTCGTCTGTCTGCTCCGAAACAGCATTCTCTACCGGCTCGTTTTTTGTTTCTTTATTGTTCTTTACCTGATATTCTGCTGGAGACTCTTGTTTATCAGACAACGTTTCAGAATCTTTGTTTTCGTCCTTTTCTTTATTTCGTCTGGGCAAAGATGGACGGAAGGCTTTGCGCACTACATCTATTGTTCCTTTAGTAAAGAATACGCCAATCAGTATTCCTGTTACCAGCAATATAAGAATAAGTCCAGGAGCTCCTACCTGAGAGCAAATCCATTGGCTTACATTGTATCCATGTAATCCTCCCGGGTAAAGGAACGAGTCTTCTAAAACTCCTCCAAATGCAAATCCTAAAGTAATGGAGAACCATATCATTAGAGCTGTGCACGATACAAACCATTTCCATAGATTGAATTCGTATGCTTTCATCAATTTCATTCCTGCTACGATTAAAAAGGCTATGATGAAGTATGCCGAAATACCGAAGCAGTCATTTATCAGGAATTGTGACAGCTGGGCTCCTCTTGCTCCGGCATAATTCTGTATGCGGTTTCCTGTTTCCAGCAATTCCCCCGGATTGGGATGGGATAATATACTTTGGTCATTTCCTCCTGTAAAGAAGAATGAACTGAATGCTAATAACATGTAAACGCCGAAAATGACGCATAGCAAACCGATAATGAAATGGACTGTTTCACCTTTAATCGCGGTCATTACCTTGTTGGGTATGTCCGATTTTCCCACATTGGGTTTGTTATCTGTTTTTTTCTTCATAATTCTGTTCTGATGTTCAAATTTTGAACGCAAATGTACGAATATTTTTTGAACTCGCCGACTGCCTCTACTTATAATAAATTGTGGAGATTTATTTTTTTTCGTACCTTTGCCACGTAATTTGTTTGATTATGGAAAAAAGTAATACCCCGATTATATTTGATAAAAATACGGTAGAATTTGTTACTGTAGCGGCTGAGTTTTGTGGCTTTCTGGAACGTGTGAATGAAACAAAGAGACGTACCTTTGTTGATACGGCGCTCAAGCTTTTGCCTTTGCTTTATCTGAAAGCTTCTTTACTGCCTCAGGGTGAGCGTATAGACGAATTCGATCCGGAAACTTTTGTAACCGAAGGAGATTATGAGCGTGTCCGGTGTGCAATAGCTGCATTGATGGGAGAGAAAGATGATTATCTGGATGTGTTTTTGGATGATATGGCTTATAGTGATACTCCTATCAAGCAGAATATTTCTGAGAACTTAGCTGATATATATCAGCCGTTGAAGGATTTTATTTGTGTATATCAGTTGGGGTTCGATCAGACAATGAACGATGCACTTGTAATCTGCCGGGAGCATTTTGCTGAGTTCTGGGGGCAGCGTCTTGTAAACGTAATGCGTGCATTGCATGAGGTGAGGTATAGTAAACAGACTGACACTGATGAAGAGGCTGAAGATGATGCTTATGCGTCTTCTCCTTTTGCAGAGGATGAAGGTTACAGTGAGGATGATTTATATGAGGGACTGGAAGCCGGAGAAGACGATGGATCAGGTGACCGGTGGGAATGAGAGTTGTAAGAGGAAAAAATAAACGCATGGTCGTATTACAAAATAAAATATCAAAGCAGAGTGTGGCAGCATTGCCAAAGGTTAATTTTGAGGGAAGAATCTTCGTTGTCAATACGGAGGCTGAGGCGCGTAAGGCAATCAGTTATCTGAATACGCATTCTATTGTAGGTGTAGATACGGAAACTCGTCCTTCATTTAAAAAGGGAACTACGCATAAGGTGGCTTTATTGCAGATATCTACACATGACACTTGTTTCCTGTTTCGGTTGAACCGTTTGGGTTTGCCTGATTTTCTGGAAGAGTTCTTGCAAAATGATGTCTTGAAAGTAGGTCTTTCGCTGAAGGATGATTTTGCAATGCTTCGCAAGAGAAATACAAAAGATCCGCGCAGCGGAAACTGGGTGGAATTGCAAGATTATGTTCCTCGTTTCGGTATAGAGGAAAAAAGCTTGCAGAAAATTTATGCGTTGCTGTTCGGCAAGAAGATTTCTAAATCGCAGCGTCTGTCAAACTGGGAGGCTGAAGTCCTGACGGAAGCTCAGCAACTTTATGCTGCAACTGATGCCTGGGCGTGTGTTGAAATATACAATTACCTGGATGATTTGCGCAGCACTGGAGGTTATGAGATTGTAAAAGTAGTGGAAACTGAAAATAATTAAATAAGATATTAGCGTGTCGTATAAGAAAGTATATCTGAAACCTGGTAAGGAAGAATCGTTGAAACGTTTTCATCCATGGGTGTTTTCGGGAGCTATCGCTCGTGTAGAGGGTGAACCCGAAGAAGGCGAAATTGTAGATGTATATACATCGAAAAAAGAATTTATAGCATGTGGTCACTTTCAGATTGGAAGTATTGCCGTGCGTGTATTGTCATTTGTGCAGGAAACGATCGACCATGAATTTTGGGTACGTAAGCTTGCTGTAGCGAAAGATTTGCGTGTTGCTTTAGGACTGATTGGAAATCCTCAGAACAATACGTATCGTCTGGTGCATGGCGAGGGGGACAATTTGCCGGGACTGATCATTGATGTTTATGATCATACAGCTGTTATGCAGGCACATTCGGCAGGAATGCATGTATATCGCATGGAAATAGCCGATGCTTTGTCAGAAGTAATGGGAGATGTGATTGAAAATATTTACTATAAGTCGGAAACAACATTGCCTTTTAAGGCTGATTTGTTGTCGACGGAGAATGGGTTTATCAAGGGAGGAAGTCCTGAAAATGTAGCAATGGAAAATGGACTGAAGTTCCACGTAGACTGGCTGAAAGGACAGAAAACGGGTTTCTTTGTCGATCAGCGTGAGAACCGCCATTTGCTGGAGCGATATGCAAAAGGACGTAATGTCTTGAATATGTTCTGTTATACTGGAGGTTTTTCTTTCTATGCCATGCGAGGTGGAGCAAATCTTGTTCATTCGGTCGACAGTTCAGCAAAGGCTATTGACTTGACAAACGAGAATGTAGAACTGAATTTCCCTGGGGATGCTCGCCATAAAGCTTATGCGGAAGATGCGTTTAAGTATCTGGACCGTATGGGTGATCAGTATGACCTGATTATTCTGGATCCTCCTGCTTTCGCTAAGCATCGTGATGCCTTGCGTAATGCTTTGCGTGGATATACGAAACTGAATGCGAAAGCTTTCGAAAAGATTCGTCCGGGAGGTATTTTGTTTACTTTCTCTTGTTCGCAAGTTGTCAATAAGGAGAATTTCCGGAATGCAGTATTTACTGCTGCGGCTCAGAGTGGTCGTAGTGTGCGCATTCTTCATCAGTTGACTCAGCCGGGAGACCATCCGGTAAATATTTATCATCCGGAAGGAGAATATCTGAAAGGACTGGTGCTTTATGTAGAGTAAGTTTATTACATTGTGCTGATAAAAAATACCGGATCTTACAAAAGGTTATGCCTGTTCGTAAGATCCGGTATTTTTATGTGTGTGTTTACTCTACTGTAACAGACTTGGCAAGGTTGCGTGGCTGGTCTACGTCTTTTCCTTTACATACCGCTATATGGTAAGCTAATAATTGTAATGGAATGGTAGTAACTAAAGGCTCGAGACACTCTAATGTTTCTGGTATTTCAATGCACTCGTCAGCGATCTTGCGGATAACAGTATCTTGTTTGTTGATTAATGCTATAATGTGTCCTTTTCGGGCTTTTATTTCCTGGACATTACTTACGATCTTTTCATACATGGCATTCTGAGTGGCAATTACCACTACCGGCATCTCTGTATCGACTAAGGCTATGGGGCCATGCTTCATTTCGGCAGCGGGATATCCTTCTGCATGGATGTATGAAATTTCTTTTAGTTTTAAGGCTCCTTCCAGAGCTACCGGATAACTGTAACCACGACCTAAATAAAGGAAATTATGGGCATAGGTAAATATACGCGATAAACTTGCTATGCTTTCGTTCTGCTTTAATACTTCTGTTATCTTCTCGGGTATTTGTAGCAGCTCGTCGATAATACGATTGTAATCGGCTGTGCTTATTTCTCCTTTTTCTTTTCCTAATGTTAATGCAAACATTGTTAATACGGTAACTTGTCCTGTAAAGGCTTTAGTTGATGCAACTCCTATTTCTGGACCTACATGTATGTAAGAGCCTGAGTCGGTGATGCGGGGAATGGATGAACCGACGGCGTTACAGATACCATATACGAATGCTCCCTGAGATTTTGCCAATTCTACGGCAGCAAGAGTGTCGGCTGTTTCTCCTGATTGAGAGATTGCTATTACGACATCATGATTCGTAAGCACCGGATTTCGGTAGCGAAACTCTGAAGCATATTCTACTTCAACAGGGATACGGCAAAATGTTTCTATCAGCTGTTTACCTATTAAACCGGCATGCCATGATGTACCACATGCTACAATGACAAAACGTTGGGCATTGAGTAACTGCTCTTTATGATCGTTTACAGCAGATAGTGTGACTTCATGTAGTGTACCGTTTATTCGTCCGCGCATACAGTCGTTAATACACTCCGGTTGCTCGAATATTTCTTTCAGCATAAAGTGAGGAAATCCTCCTTTTTCCAGCTGACCGATATTCATATCTACTTTCTTGATTTCGGCAGGTTGTGTTTCATTGTCGAGGTTTACTAACTTGAGTGGCTTTCCGTTTTCTAGGATAGCGATTTCTCCGTCTTGCAGGTAAACTACTTTGTCTGTATATTCAACAATCGGGGTTGCATCGGATGCTAAAAAGAATTCGTCTGTACCTACTCCGATAACTAATGGACTACTTTTGCGGGCTGCTATGATTTGTCCGGGATGTCTGCGGTCTAATACGGCGATAGCATAGGCTCCGACAACCTTGTGTAATGCCATTTGTATAGCTTCTAGCAACTCAGTGTCGTAAGTTGTTTGAAAGTAATCTATCAGTTGTACTAATACTTCTGTATCGGTTGAACTCTTGAATGTGTATCCTTTTTCTTGTAATTGTTCACGCAGAGTTGCATAGTTTTCTATGATGCCGTTGTGAACTAATGCGAGATTGCCTGACTGTGATAAATGGGGATGTGCATTAGCTTGGCAAGGTTCTCCATGAGTTGCCCATCGGGTATGGGCTATACCTGTATGCCCCGAAGTATCTTTTTGTGATGCAGTGTCTTCCAGATTTGATACTTTGCCTTTCGCTTTATACACGTTCAATTTAGATTCATGGCTGATTAGACCTACTCCTGCACTGTCGTAACCGCGATACTCCAGACGCTTTAGTCCTTTTATAAGTATAGGATAAGCTTGTTTGCTTCCTATATATCCTACTATTCCACACATATGTATTTGTATTTCGTTTGTTGTATTGTTATTTGTTTATGCGAAAATACAAAACAGTTGACAAAATGCAATGTATGTGCGGATAAAAAAATTATTTTATTACTTATCAGTTGTGTGAATAGCGATATTCGCTTGGAGAAAATCCAGTTATTTTTTTAAAGATTAAACTGAAATATTGCACGCTGGGATATCCTAGTTGCTTGGCTATAATAGTTGGCATACAATCTTTTTGAAGCAACATCCTTTTAGCAGTTTCCAAACGCTTTAATTGAAAATATTCTTCAAGTGTTTTGCCCGTTTCAAATTTTAATAAATCTTCAAAGTATGCAGGTGATAGTCCCAGTTCTTCACTGAGTATTTTCGGATCAGGCATTATTCCATTTTGGAGTTGTCCCGATGCAATGTGGTGCTCGAGAAGTTTTTCCATTTTGTCTAGGAGTGTTTTATTCTTGTTTTCTCGGGTAATAAACTGGCGCTCATAATAACGTGTACAATAATCGAGTAATAATTCGATGTGGCGTGAAAGTATTGTACTACTATGTGTATCAATGGGGTGATGCAGTTCGTCTTCAATGTTTTCCAGGCAACATGTTATTTTGGCTGTTTCCCGTTGGGACAAGTGTAATGCTTCTTCTTTCTTGTACGAAAAAAAAGTATAATTTTTTATATGATTATTCAATGAGGTGCGGAAAAGTAGATCAGGATGAAATGCTAGCAGATATCCTTTATTGGGCAAGGTATTATTCTCACTCATCCGGAATATTTCACCGGGAGTGAGAAACACCATTGTTGCATTCGAATAATCGTAATATTTACGCCCGCAACAGCAGCAGGAGTCAGGACATTCTTCTATCAGCAAGATTGCGTAAAACTCGAATTTTACAGCGTCTTGTTCCAGGTTGGGGCTTTCCAGATTGATAATGCTTACCTGAGGGTGTAATGTCTTGCAGCCAAGGCAACAGTTGCATTCGTACACAGTTTTGAAATCTAACATATTCTTTTTGTCCTTATCTGTGGAAGTTGTTTATTGTTGATTGTTTTGTGTACGATATTCATTGGGGGTACAGCCTACTCGTTTCTTGAATAACCGGCATAGGTGTTGTGGGTACTGGAAGCCCAAAGAATATGCAATCTGGCTGACTGTATTTTCTGTAGCTGAGATCCGTTCCTTTGCCAGTTCTATGATTTTTTCCTGAATATATTCCTGTGGACTTTTTCCTGTTTCTTTTTTTAGCATATCACCGAAATAGTTAGAGGAAAGATATAGTTTGTCGGCAAAGTATTTTACAGTCGGCAACCCGTCCTGTTCGGCCTGAGGCCCTTCAAAATATTCATTAAGGAGATTTTCAAACCGTGTCAGGACATCACTGTTTGCTTTGCTGCGTGTCGTAAACTGTCGTTCATAGAAGCGCATGCAGTAATTTAACAGTAATTCGATGTGGTTTACTAATAAAGTTTTACTATGCTTGTCTATGCCGTGCTCCAGCTCCATGCGTATAATCTTTAATAACTCTTCGATAATACTTCTTTCTTCGGCCGACAGATGCAGGGCCTCGTTGACTTCATATGAGAAGAAAGTGTATTTTTTAATTGTTTTTCCTAAACTCGTACCATGTAATAAATCGGGGTGGAAAAGTATTCCCAGTACATTCAGTTGTACGCGGTCTGTTGTCAGTGTGGTTTCGGTTGTTTGTCCGGGGGCGAAACATACTACAGTCCCTTCCTGATAATCGTAAGTTTGACGTCCGTACTTAATGTCACAGGCTTTTTCTAATTTCAGATATAGCGCATAAACACCGTAATTCCAATGCGTATAGGTCATTTGCCGGGTGGCTTTATTCAGGTCGATGACTGTTACCAGCGGATGTAATGTCTCAAGTCCGTATATCTGGTTATATAAGTCTACATTATTTAAATTAAGTATCTTGTCCATATGCAGAGTTGATTTTTATCTGAATACAAAATTAAGCGAAATCTCATATATCCCTACAACCATAATTACTGATTGTATAACCGAAGTTACAGTTTTTTGAAGCGATAGATAATATTGAACCCTGTTTCTTGAATCTGTAATTGAGGTTATAACATCCGTAATTTGTCTACACAGATGCTTATGTATTCTTGCGAAATTTGCATTGTCGATAATTTATACTAACTGATATACAATATTAAATATGGCTAAAAAGGTTTTGATTTTATCATCTAGTCCACGTCGTGGAGGTAATTCCGATACGCTTTGTGATGAGTTTATGCGTGGAGCAGTAGAAAGTGGAAATCATGTAGAAAAGATTTTCTTGCGTGATAAGACGATTCACCCTTGTCTTGGATGCAGCGTCTGTAGCCTGCATAAAAAACCGTGTCCACAAAAAGATGATGCGGCTGAGGTTATCGGAAAGATGCTGGAGGCTGATGTCATTGTTATGGCAACTCCTGTCTATTTCTATGCAATGAGTGCACAGATGAAAACACTGATAGATCGTTGCTGCGGTCCTTATACAGAAATGAAAAACAAAGAATTTTATTTTATAGCGACAGCAGCGGAAGAAGATGAAACAATTATGAAACGCGTTGTAGACAATTTCTGTGGTTTCCTTGATTGTCTTGAAAATCCTGTAATAAAAGGAACAGTATTCGGTGGAGGAGTCTGGCATGTAGGAGAAATAAAAGATAAGCCTGTATTGACAGAAGCTTATGAGATGGGTAAGAAAGTTTGATAATAATGGAATTGTATTTGAGATATTATGAAGATAAAGAGTTTTTTAATCGTATTTTTTATGTCAACGCTTATGAATATACTTTATGCACAGGATAGTGATAGGACTTTTCCTGTAAGTGACAAGGTAACAGTAGAAAGTGTCCGTTTTAAAAACCGTTTTGGAATTACGTTGGCTGCCGATTTGTATAAGCCTAAGCAGGCTGAAGGGAAACTTCCGGCTATTGCAGTGAGTGGTCCTTTTGGGGCAGTCAAAGAACAGTCATCAGGGCTTTATGCGCAAACAATGGCTGAACGTGGATTCCTGGCTATTGCTTTCGATCCTTCCTATACGGGTGAAAGCAGTGGTGAACCTCGCTATGTTGCCTCTCCTGACATTAATACGGAGGATTTTTCTGCTGCTGTAGATTTTCTTTCAATTCGTGAAGATGTAGATCCAGAGCGCATTGGTATTATCGGTATCTGTGGATGGGGTGGCATGGCTCTTAATGCGGCTGCTATCGATACTCGTATAAAAGCAACTGTCACTGTTACTATGTATGATATGAGTCGTGTAAATGCTAATGGATATTTTGATGCGATGGATGCAGATGCACGTTATGAACTTCGCAAGAAGTTGAATGCCCAGCGGACTATAGATGCACGGAATGGTTCATATGCACTGGCAGGAGGGGTGGTGGATCCGCTACCAGAGGATGCTCCTCAGTTTGTGAAAGATTACTATGATTATTATAAAACAAAGCGTGGTTATCATAAACGTTCCCTGAACTCGAATAACGGATGGAATGTTACTTCGTCCCTTTCATTTATCAATACACCGCTGCTGACATATAGTGATGAAATTCGAAGTGCTGTGTTAATGATTCACGGTGAAAAGGCACATTCCCGTTATTTTAGTGAAGATGCCTTTAAGAAGTTAAAAGGGGATAATAAGGAACTACTGATTATTCCAGGTGCAAGTCATGTAGATTTATATGATAATCAGGCAGGAGTTATTCCATTCGATAAGATAGAACGGTTTTTCTATACCTATCTGAAATAAGATTGCTATACGGCCAATTTTAGATGTAAGTAATAATTGTGTCAGGAAATGAGAAACCAAACCAATAAGGCTGAAGCTCTGCTTTCACTTATTCGCAGGGGAGAGCATATGACATTTAAGCAACAACTGGAACTTACCATACGTTTGAGTATTCCGGCAGTTGTAGCTCAGATCTCATATATTGTTATGCAATATATTGATGCTTCAATGGTTGGTAGTTTGGGAGCGGAGGCTTCTGCTTCTATCGGTTTGGTTTCTACTTCTACCTGGTTGTTCTGGGGAGTATGTGTTGCTTCTGCTACGGGCTTTTCTGTGCAGGTAGCACATCATATCGGAGCGAAAGAATTTGGTCAGGCACGTGCTGTCCTTCGGCAGTCTTTTGTTGCAACTACGATATTCAGCTTACTGCTGACTGTAATTGGTGTACTGGTTAGCACTCCTCTTCCTGCATGGCTGGGAGGTGATGTTGCCATTCAGCATGATGCTTCTTCCTATTTTCTGATATTTATTTTATTTCTGCCGGTCCTTCAGCTTAATTTTTTAGCGGGAGGTATGTTAAGATGTAGTGGCAACATGCATGTGCCTAGCATGCTGAATGTTCTGATGTGTATAATGGATGTTGTCTTTAATTTTTTTCTGATATATCCTTCCCGGGAGTTAGAGATAGGTAATATATCTGTTTTTGTTCCTGGAGCGGGACTAGGAGTTGAAGGTGCTGCTTTGGGTACAGGACTGGCTGAGATGTTGGCTGCCATTATGATGACTTGGTATCTCTGTCGTTGTTCGAAAGAGTTAGCTCTGGTGGGCAGACCTGGAAGTTTCTTTTTGACTTCGAAAGTATTAATAAAATCGTTCAAAATAGGAGCTCCCATGTGTGTAGAGCATATTGTTATTTGCGGAGCACAGATCTTGACAACTGTTATTGTTGCTCCATTGGGAATCTTTGCTATAGCTGCAAATTCTTTTGCAATAACCGCAGAAAGCTTATGTTATATGCCGGGGTATGGTATTGCTGATGCTGCGACGACATTGATCGGGCAAAGTCTGGGAGCGGGAAGAAAAGATTTAACCCGATCTTTTGCCCGGATAACAGTAGCAACTGGTATGTTGGTAATGGGAGTGATGGGTGGTGTCATGTATTGGGCTGCTCCTTTAATAATCGGGGCAATGACACCTGATGCAGAGATACTTTCATTAGGTGTGATGGCTTTGCGTATTGAGGCATTTGCAGAGCCTATGTTTGCTGCGGCAATTGTTGCTTATGGAGTTTTTATCGGTACGGGAGATACACTCATGCCGAGCATAATGAACTTTGTCAGTATATGGGCTGTACGTCTTAGCTTGGCTTCATGTCTTGCTCCTTCGATGGGGTTGAAGGGAGTTTGGTTGGCTATGTGTATTGAGCTTTGTTTCAGAGGGATGATATTCTTGATAAGGTTGGAAAAAGGAAAATGGATAAAAATTACCTGATGCTATGAGATATTGCTTATTATCGGGAAGATTATTTATGTCTGTGATAGCTGTCTTGTTATTTGTTGCAGTTACATCGTATGGCAATAATCTAGGCAAAGCCCCAATCCAATTAAATAAAGATAAAATTTGTAATAAAAGTAAGACAATGGAACGTGATACAATTAAGCTGCATATTGGCAGTAAAGTTTTTGTTGCTGTGTTGGAGAATAATTCTTCTGCAATGGCTTTGAAAGAATTATTGGCAAAATGCAATGTAACAGTAGAGATGAGTGATTATGCCCATATGGAAAAGGTAGGAACATTAGGGGTTAGACTGCCGAGAAATGATGAGTGGATTCAAACTGATTCTGGAGACTTGATTTTATATCAGGGACATTATATGGTTATTTATTATGATCGTAATAGCTACTCTTTGACTCGATTGGGTAAAATAATCAATGTTACTCAAGATGAGCTTAAAAATGCTTTGGGTAAAGGGAATGTTTCGGTTGTTCTTTCTTTAGAATAATTGTTTGTACGAGTGAGTTTTCTATTCGAAAAGTGAAAGTTATAGGATGAAGATTGTATCTTTTAAATATTGCTTGATTGCAGGTCTATTGTCTTTTACGGCTTGTTCCCCTGATGATATTCCTGATATTGACGAAACGATTTCCCCTCCGTCTTCAAATGTTCCGGAGGATAATGACGACGGAGATTGTTCTCCGGTCAAGCAGATTGTTGTGACAATAAATAATACTCCGTTTACTGCAACATTGGAGAATAATGAAACGGTTCGTGAATTTCTTGATTTATTGCCTCTTACTGTCGATATGACTGAATTGAACGGAAATGAAAAATATTGTTACCTTCCTCAAAGTTTACCGGTAGATAGTCGCCAGATAGATGTTATTCAAACCGGTGACCTAATGCTTTATGGCTCGAACTGTATTGTCCTTTTCTATCAAACGTTTTCTTCCAGTTATAGTTATACCAGATTAGGCCGGATTGATCATACTACAGGTTTGAAAGATATTCTTGGGCAAGGTAATGTTACTGTAAACTTTTATATAGTTAATCAATAAATACGGATAAATTATGCAACAGATAAAAAATACAGAGTTTGGAGGCGAACGCCCTTTGTTTGCTTCTCATGATTTGCAGATTGATAATGTAACAATTCATGCAGGAGAATCTGCTTTAAAAGAATGTAGTAATATTATTGCAGTGAACTGTCGTTTTGAGGGAAAATATCCATTTTGGCACGTCAATGGCTTTATTGTCAAAAACTGTCTGTTTACTGAAGGAGCACGTGCTGCACTTTGGTATTCGCAAAATTTGAAGATGGCGGATACAAAAGTGGAGGCTCCTAAAATGTTCCGTGAAATGGATGGACTGGAGCTGGTTAACGTACACTTGCCTAATGCTCAGGAAACGTTGTGGCATTGTCGTAATGTCAATTTAAAAAATGTACATGTGGATAATGCTGATTATCTTTTTATGCATAGTGAAAATATTACCATAAAAGATTATATGCAGAATGGCAACTATTCGTTTCAGTATTGCAGAAATGTAGAAATTCACAATGCAGTGATCAATTCGAAAGATGCGTTCTGGAATACAGAAAATGTGACGGTGTATGATTCTGAAATTAATGGAGAATATTTAGGCTGGCATTCTAAGAATTTGCGCTTGGTTAATTGTAAAATCTCGGGCACGCAACCTCTTTGTTATGCTCACGGGTTAATAATGGAGGATTGTGTTATGGCTGATGATTGTGATCTTGCTTTTGAATATAGTTCTGTGCATGCTACGATTAAGAGTGCAGTACATAGTGTAAAGAATCCTCGTACGGGATGTATTACTGCCGAAAGTTACGGACAGATAATTCTTGATGAACATATTAAAGCACCAGGTGATTGTGAGCTGAAATTATGGGATGGACTTACTTGTTTTTCTGATTAAATAAAGTATGAAATATAATTTTGACGAAATAGTTTCGCGACATCATACTAATTCATATAAATGGGATAGTGCGACGCTGCCGGATATTTTGCCTATGTGGGTAGCGGATATGGATTTTCGGACAGCTCCAGCTATCATTCGTGCGCTGCAGCAACGTGTACAGCACGGCATTTTTGGATATACTCGCGTTCCGGATGAGTATTATAGTGCTGTTGTAGGATGGTTTAGTCGGAGGCATCGGTGGCAGATAGATCGTGAATGGATTATTTATACTTCGGGAGTTGTTCCGGCCATATCCGCCATCATAAAGGCATTAACGGTTCCGGGAGATAAAGTTTTAGTTCAGACACCGGTTTACAACTGTTTTTTTCCTCTATCAGAAACAATGGTTGTGAGATAGTAAGTAGTCCCTTACTGTGGGATGGAAAAACTTTCTCTATCGATTTTGACGATTTGGAACGAAAGGCAGCAGATCCGGAAGTGAAGCTTATGCTGCTTTGTAATCCGCATAATCCTGCTGGCAGAGTGTGGAGCAAACAGGAATTGTGCCAAATCGGAGAGATTTGTATTCGTAATGGGGTGACAGTCATTGCAGATGAAATACATTGTGAGCTGGTCTTTCCAGAAAATGTCTATACTCCTTTTGCTTCACTTTCTGAAAAGTTTCAGAAGCATTCTGTTACTTGTGTATCTCCTAGCAAAGCTTTTAATATCGCAGGCTTGCAAATTGCTAATATCGTTTGTGCAGACGAATATATGCGCCATAAGATAGATAAAGCGATTAATATTAATGAAGTCTGCGACGTTAATCCTTTTGGTGTTATTGCCACGATAGCTGCCTATAATGAGGGTGAGGAGTGGTTGGCGCAGTTGTGTCGTTATCTGTTTGAAAACTACCAATACATGAAAGACTATTGTGAAAAATATTTGCCTGATTTTCCTATTGCTGAATTAGAAGGTACGTATCTGGTCTGGATGGATTGCCGGAAGTTGCTTCTACCATCCAAGGAACTGGAATGTCTATTAAAGGAAAATGTTCATTTGTGGCTGAATTCTGGAGATATGTATGGAGCAGAAGGCGAAGGGTTTATGCGTTGGAATATAGCTTGTCCGAGGGCCTCGCTAACAGAAGGATTAGATAGATTCAGAGATTTTGTTCATCATAACTAAAAGAATAAGCAGGTCGGGCACTTTCTTTTTTCTGTAAATGTGATAAACGTTATCATCATCTGCTGCCTGTACCTGCTTTTTCTTTGATAATGTCATGACTTCTGGTTATCTTTGCGTAGAATAATTAAAAACCGGAATTTATGGATATACAAACAATACTTGCGAATTTGAAAATAGAACAGTTGAATGTGATGCAGCAAACAGCTGTCGATGCCTATCGTGAAGGAGGTGATTTAGTCCTGCTTTCGCCTACGGGCTCGGGTAAGACTTTGGCTTATTTATTGCCTCTTGTTTCTTCTTTGAAGCTCGGTCAGCAAGGAGTTCAGGCTGTTATTTTAGTCCCATCCCGCGAGTTGGCTTTACAGATAGAGCAAGTATTTAAGTCTATGAATACGGAATTTAAAATAATGAGTTGTTACGGAGGGCGCCCGGCAATGGACGAACATCGTACAATGAAAGGTATCTGTCCGTCAGTAATTGTCGGTACACCGGGACGAATGAACGATCACTTGGAAAAACAAAATTTTGATGCTTCTACAGTGAAGCTTTTGGTGATTGATGAATTCGATAAATGTCTGGAGTTCGGTTTTCAGGAAGAAATGTCGGATGTTATAAGTAAATTGCCGAAATTACGTCGTCGTTTTCTGCTTTCGGCTACAGATGCTGAAGAGATTCCTCATTTTACCGGTTTGAACCGTACCGTCAAATTAAATTTTCTTGATCCTGATGGAGGAGTTTCTGAACGTTTGCATTTGTATAAAGTGATTTCTCCTGTAAAAGATAAGTTGGAAACTTTATATAAGTTGCTTTGTTGTTTGGGAAATCAGTCTACTCTGGTTTTTTGCAACCATCGTGAAAGTGTAGACCGTGTAGGTAAATATTTACATTCCATGAAAGTGTATTGCGAAACGTTTCATGGTGGAATGGAGCAGGATGACCGGGAAAGAGCTTTATATAAATTTCGTAATGGTAGCTGTCATATTTTTATCTCGACCGATCTGGCAGCACGTGGTTTAGATATTCCCGATATAAAAAATGTTGTTCATTATCATCTTCCAGTTGCAGAAGACGGGTTTATACACCGGAACGGACGTACGGCACGCTGGGAAGCTGATGGTAGTTCTTATATCATTCTTCATTCTGAAGAACAGTTGCCTTCTTACATAAAGGAAGAACCGGAGGAATATCTCTTGCCGGCTGTGCTTCCTAAACCTGCCCTGCCTGATTTTGTTACCTTATATATAGGAAAGGGGAAAAAAGATAAAATCAATAAAATAGATATTGTAGGTTTTTTGTCTAAAAAAGGAAATTTAAGCAAGGAGGATATTGGCCGTGTAGATGTGAAAGATCATTATGCTTTTGCAGCGGTTTCTCGTTCTAAATACAAACAAGTGTTAAAACTTGTGCAAAATGAAAAGATTAAGGGGGTAAAAGCTTTGATAGAACTGGCTAAATGATAACTTTGTGTCAATAAAACCTTGTCTCGATAAGAAATTCTCTCAAAATGCTATGACTCTAGTCTGTTCAAAAGTCATAGAACTTACTTCTTGTGTCAATTTGTAAATTAAACCGCATTGTTTTGTGTAATTTGTTATTAAAAACCCTGAGTTGCTAGAAAAATATTACAAAAACTTTTGGAAGTCTAAAAATAATCGCTATATTCGCAATTGTAAGAACGAACAAATGTTTAACCAAAACAAACTTCCAAATGAAAAAACATAATTTCAATGCGGGACCTTCTATATTGCCTCGCGAAGTGATCGAAAAAACAGCTCAGGCTATTCTTGACTTTAATGGTTCGGGACTTTCGTTGATGGAAATCAGTCACCGCGCTAAAGACTTCCAGCCGGTGGTAGACGAGGCTGTTGCCTTGTTTAAGGAACTTCTGAATATTCCGGAAGGGTATTCGGTACTTTTCCTGGGTGGAGGAGCAAGTATGGAGTTCTGTATGGTTCCTTATAATTTCCTTGAAAAGAAAGCTGCATATCTTAATACAGGTACATGGGCAAAAAAAGCTTTGAAAGAAGCGAAGGCATTCGGTGAAACAGTTGAAGTAGCTTCTTCCGAAAAAGACGGATATACTTATATTCCGAAAGATTATACAGTACCGGCAGATGTGGATTATTTCCATATTACTACAAACAATACGATTTATGGAACAGAACTCCATGCCGATTTGGATGTGAATGTTCCGATGGTTGCCGATATGTCATCTGATATATTCTCTCGCCCGATTGATGTTTCAAAATATATCTGTATCTATGGCGGTGCACAGAAAAACCTGGCACCGGCAGGTGTTACTTTTGTCATTGTGAAAAATGAAGCTTTGGGCAAAGTCTCACGCCATATCCCTACCATGTTGAATTATCAGACTCATGTTGATAAAGGCTCTATGTTTAATACACCTCCTGTAGTTCCTATTTATGCGGCTTTGCAGACATTGCGCTGGATAAAGGCTCAGGGTGGAGTAGAAGAAATGCAACGCCGTGCTAAACAGCGTGCAGATATGTTGTATGCTGAAATCGACCGTAATAAACTGTTCCGCGGAACGGTTACAGATAAAGGCGATCGCTCTTATATGAATATTTGCTTTGTAATGGCAGACGAATATAAGGATTTGGAGGCAGACTTCTTGAAGTTTGCTACAGATAAAGGAATGGTTGGTATCAAGGGACATCGCTCAGTAGGTGGATTCCGCGCTTCTTGTTACAATGCCATGCCTGTAGAAAGCGTTCAGGCTCTGATAGACTGCATGCAGGAGTTCGAAAAAATGCATTAATTTATTAGTCGTTTATAAAGGCACACAGACCTGCACGGATAGATAGTGTGCGGGTATGTGTGCCTTTTTTATTTATATTAAATCTGATAGTTATGAAAGTTTTAGTAGCAACAGAAAAACCGTTTGCAAAAGTTGCAGTCGACGGTATTCGTAAGGAAGTAGAAGCTGCTGGTTATGAACTGGCTTTACTTGAAAAATATACAGAAAAAGCACAGCTCCTTGAAGCTGTAAAAGATGCCAATGCTATTATTATCCGTAGTGATATTATTGATAATGAAGTGTTTGATGCCGCTCCCGAATTGAAGATCGTAGTTCGTGCTGGAGCTGGTTACGATAACGTCGATCTGGAAGCTGCTACTGCACATGGCGTTTGTGTGATGAATACTCCGGGACAAAATTCAAATGCCGTTGCTGAGTTGGCTTTCGGTATGATGATTATGGCGGTTCGTAATTTTTACGACGGCAAATCGGGTACGGAACTGATGGGCAAGAAGCTGGGTATTCATGCATACGGTAATGTAGGACGCAATGTGGCTCGTATAGCAAAAGGAATCGGTATGGATATTTATGCTTATGATGCTTATTGTCCGAAAGAGGTGATGGAGGCTGATGGTATAAAACCGGTTGATTCTGCTGAAGAGTTGTATGCTACTTGTAACGTGGTGTCTTTGCACATTCCGGCTACTGCCGAAACCAAAAACTCGATTAACTATGACTTGGTAAATCGTATGCCGAAAAACGGTCTGCTGGTTAATACTGCCCGTAAGGAGGTGATTAATGAAGCGGATTTGCTTCGCCTGATGAATGACCGTCCGGACTTGAAATATGTAACTGATATTATGCCGGCCCATCATGAAGAGTTTGCCGATCATTTCCCGGGACGTTATTTCTCTACTCCGAAGAAGATGGGTGCACAGACAGCTGAAGCAAATATCAATGCCGGTATTGCAGCTGCTCGTCAGATTGTGGGCTTCCTGAAAGATGGTTGTGAGAAATTCCGTGTAAATAAATAAAAAGTAACTCTTTTATTTGTGCATAAATGAAACTGACCGCATACGAACGGCATTCGCTGATCCCATTGGGGATCGGAGCTTCCTTGCTGCTGGTGAATTCTTTGTGCAGGTCGTTTCTGGATGATTTCTGGAAAGGATTTCTGTGCGGCATGGCATTGATGTTTTTCCTTTATGCGCTGTGGACGTTAGTGTTATTTTTTAAACGAAATTTCAAGCATTATGGCAATAGTTAAACCTTTCAAGGGTGTTCGTCCGCCGCAGGACTTGGTGGAGCAGGTAGCTTCCCGCCCTTACGACGTGTTAAACTCGGCTGAAGCCCGCGAAGAGGCGAAAGGCAACGAGAAATCTTTGTATCACATCATCAAGCCGGAGATTGACTTTCCGGAGGGAACGGATGAGCACGACCCGCGTGTGTACGACAAGGCGGTAGCGAATTTCCGGATGTTCCAAGAAAAGGGCTGGCTGGTGCAGGACGACAAACCGTGTTATTATATTTATGCCCAGACCATGAACGGCAAGACGCAGTATGGACTGGTGGTAGGAGCTTACGTGCCCGACTACATGAACGGGGTGATCAAGAAGCATGAGCTGACGCGCCGTGACAAGGAGGAGGACCGCATGAAGCATGTACGGGTGAACAATGCGAACATCGAACCGGTGTTCTTTGCTTATCCGGAAAACAAGACGCTGGATGCCGTGGTGGCTAAATATACGGCTCAGAAACCGGTGTACGACTTTGTGGCACCGGATGACGGCTTCGGCCATCAGTTCTGGGTAATTGATGACGATAAGGATATTGAAGCTGTGACAGAAGCGTTCAAAGAAATGCCTTCGCTTTACATTGCTGACGGACATCATCGTAGTGCGGCAGCAGCACTGGTAGGGGCTGAAAAGGCGGCTCAGAATCCGAACCATCGGGGTGATGAAGAATACAACTACTTTATGGCAGTGTGTTTTCCGGCAGAGCAACTGACTATTATCGACTATAATCGTGTCGTGAAGGATCTGAACGGACTGACTCCGCAAGCCTTCCTTGAAGCGTTGAAGAAGAACTTTGTGGTGGAGGAAAAAGGTACGGACATCTACAGACCGGCCGCCTTACATAATTTCTCTCTTTATCTGGAGGGTAAGTGGTATAGTCTGACAGCAAAGCCAGGTATATACGACGATAACGATCCGATCGGAGTGTTGGATGTAACGATTTCCTCTAACTTGATTTTGGATGAGATTCTTGGCATCAAGGATTTGCGCTCAGATAAGCGTATCGACTTTGTGGGCGGTATTCGCGGACTTGGTGAACTGAAGAAGCGGGTAGACAGTGGTGAAATGAAGATGGCGCTTGCACTTTATCCGGTTTCCATGAAACAATTAATGGACATTGCAGATACCGGAAATATTATGCCGCCTAAGACTACCTGGTTCGAACCTAAGCTTCGCTCCGGTCTGGTGATACATAAGCTGGAGTAAGTGTATGATGGAATAATATTAGTTTTATATGGGATTTCTTTTGCTGTATAAAATTGCAAAGCAGAATTGGCTTATGTTTTTATGCTGCTGCAGTAAGTCCCGGCCAACACTGGCGAGTGATAATAGCAACTTTAACAGTTAGCTTGTACTGGGAAATATTCTTTTCGGCAAAGATTAATCCGATATATAGTGAGGTCAGGAGATTTTAGCGAAAATGTCCTGACCTTTTTTATGATTGTGCCAAATGTTTTTTACTTAAATTGTGTACCTTTGCATCCGGTTTTGCAAAAGTAACAGATATTTCATGGCTAGTAATACATTCAAAGGTTTTGTTTATGGAGCAGTGGCAGCTGCCAGTTATGGACTGAATCCTCTATTTACTCTGCCTCTTTATGCTGATGGAGTAAGTGCTGATTCGGTATTGTTTTACCGTTACGGACTAGGTGTAGTGATGCTTGCTTTGCTGATGAAGGTGCAGAAACAGTCGTTTGCATTGCATCGTAGCGAAGTATTGCCTTTACTTGTTATGGGGATGCTGTTTGCATTTTCCTCGCTTACTCTTTTTCAGAGTTATAATTATATGGATGCAGGCATTGCTTCTACCATTCTGTTTGTTTATCCGGTATTGGTTGCTGTTATTATGGCTGTTTTCTTTAAGGAGAAAGTTTCTGTTATAACAGCTGTTTCTATTGCTTTGGCTTTTGTTGGCATATCCTTATTGTACAAGGGTGAAGGTGGAAAGACGTTAAGCTTAATCGGAGTTTTACTTGTCTTTATATCCTCACTTACGTATGCTATTTATATTATAGGAGTGAATCGTTCGTCGCTGAAAGACATGCCTACTGCAAAACTTACATTTTATGCTTTATTGTTTGGCTTGAGCGTATTTGTTGTCCGTTTGAAGTTCTGTACGCATCTCGATCCTATCAGTACTCCTTGGCTGTGGATCAATCCGATAGGGTTAGCTTTATTCCCGACTGTAATATCTTTAGTCGCCATGACTAAGTCTATACACTATATAGGTTCTACTCCTGCGGCTATTTTAGGTGCTTTGGAGCCGATTACAGCCTTATTCTTCGGTGTCCTGGTGTTTGGTGAACGCCTTACGCCACGCATTATTTTAGGAATTATTCTTGTGCTGTCGGCCGTTACACTGATTATTGTAGGAAAGTCGCTGGTTAACAGAATCCGCGTACATGTATTGCATAAATAAATACTTGAATCTGATATAAAAACGAATTATTTTGGAAGATACTTATAAAACCATTGAAGGACAGTCAGAGTCTGTTTATACAGAGAAACGAAGCAAGTTCATTGCCATCGCTATCCCAGTGCGTACACTTGCCGAAATAAAACAATATTTGGAAGAGTACCAGAAAAAGTACTATGATGCACGCCATGTATGCTATGCATATATGCTTGGAGCTGAACGGAAAGATTTTCGTGCTAATGACAATGGAGAACCTTCAGGTACAGCCGGAAAGCCTATCTTAGGACAAATCAATTCGAATGAACTGACCGATATTCTGGTTATTGTGGTACGTTATTTCGGAGGAATTAAATTAGGTACCAGTGGATTGATTGTGGCCTATCGGACAGCAGCTGCACAAGCAATAGCCGAAGCGACGGTGATAGAAAAAACGGTAGATCAGGATGTGACGGTTGCCTTTGAATATCCTTTCATGAACGATGTAATGCGTATTGTAAAAGAAGAATCTCCCGAGATATTGGAACAGTCGTACGATATGGACTGTTTCATGCGCCTTCGCATCCGCAAATCTTTGATGCCTCGTCTGCGTTCTCGTCTGGAAAAGGTAGAAACACTTCGTTTCCCCGAAGACGATGTAACATCTTTGTAATAATTATGACATAATCAAGTTACGTGTGCCTTGTACTTTTGCTATCGAAATAAAAAGCAGAAGTATAGTGAATAAGAAAAATTTAAAAACACGATGTGCCTTTATCGCAGGCTTGTTAGGATGTGTGGCTATGCCGGCGCATGCCGAAGATAGCAACAAAGAAGAAACCCCGAAAGGCAAGGCTATTATTACGATTTTTTCTGATATCCATTCCGGCTTTGGTCATGTGAATGATGACCGTGGTTTTAATTTAGACCGAGCGTACTTGGGATATCAGTATGATTTGTCGAAAGAACTTCAGTTAAAGGTAGTTGCCGATTTCGGACAGTCTAAAAGTGTTGATGATCATCAGCGTATAGGTTTTGTTAAGAATGCCCAGATATCATGGAAACGTGAAAAGTGGACATTACACGCAGGTTTGATTTCTACTACCCAGTTTAAGTTTCAGGAAAGCTTCTGGGGTAAGCGGTATGTGATGAAATCTTTCCAGGATGAGTATAAGTTCGGAAGCAGTGCCGATCTTGCTGTATCGGCAGCTTACGATTTCAACGATTATGTATCGGCAGACGTTATTCTTGCCAATGGCGAAGGTTACAAAAAACTTCAGGTAAAAGACGGTCTGCAATATGGGGCAGGAGTGACACTGATGCCTGTCAAGAATCTTTTTATCCGTCTGTATGGTTCTTATAATGAAGCTTCGGAAGAATCAGGTAAAGGTATAACAAATCTGGCTTCTTTCATCGGATATAAACACAAGTCATTTTCTCTAGCGGCAGAATATAATTATCAGAAAAATGCCAGCTACACAGACGGACAAGACCAGAGCGGTGTGTCAGCCTATGCAACGGTCAACTTGTCTAAGAAAGTCGGAGTCTTTGGTCGTTGGGACTATCTTACTTCAAAAAACAAATGGAATGAAGAGAATGATGGTATGGCAGGACTTGTAGGAGCGGAATTCCGGCTTGGAAAATACATAAAACTTTCTCCTAACTTCCGGATATGGTCGCCCAAGGCAGGAAGTATGCCCAATTCATATTATGCTTATCTGAACGCTTCTTTCTCCTTATGAAATTATCAAAGAGATTTTTAAATATAAGAAAATTCAATTTATTAAATTAATAAACAATGAAAAAACATTATTTGCCTTTGGTGGCAGGTATAATGGCTATTGCCGTTACTGCATGTGGTGGACAAAAATCATCAACTGAATCTGTAGAATTAACTGGTGCGGGAGCAACTTTCCCATTACCTTTCTATAACATGAGCTTTGAAGGATATGGTGCTACACACGATAATAAAGTTTCTTATGGTGGCATTGGTAGTGGTGGTGGAGTACGTAACCTGAAAGATGGTATCGTAGACTTTGCCGGAAGTGATGCTTTCTTGAGCGATAAGGAAATGTCAGAAATGGAACCTGTAGTACACATCCCGACATGTATGGGAGCTGTGGTATTGGCCTACAATTTACCGGATGTAGTTAAATTGAACTTGTCGGGTGATGTTATTGCTGATATTTATGCTGGAAAGATAACAGACTGGAATGATGCACGTTTGCAGGAACTGAATCCGGATGTGAAATTGCCTGCAAAGAAGATAATTCTTGCATATCGTTCGGATGGTAGCGGTACAACATTTGTATTTACCGATTATTTGTCTAAAGTCAGCGAAAGCTGGAAAAATACTTTCGGTTCAGGTAAGACAGTGGATTTCCCTGTCGGACAGGCTGCAAAAGGTAATCCGGGTGTAGCTGGTATCATTGCACAGACTCCGTATTCATTGGGATATATTGGTTCTGAATATGCTTTCGCACAGAAAATTCCTTATGCAGCTGTAAAGAACCAGCGTGGTGAGCTGATCACTCCGTCTACAGAAAGTATCTCGGCTGCTGCCGGTGATATTCCTCAGGACACTCGTTGTTCTATAACCAATGCCGATGCAGCAGGAGCTTATCCTATCAGCTGTTTTACCTGGTTGCTGATTTACAAGGAACAGAATTATTCAGACCGTTCGGAAGCACAGGCTAAAGCTACATTGGATTTGATGCAATATATGTTAAGCGACAGCGTACAGCAGACTACTGCTACCGTACACTATGCTCCGCTGCCTAAGAAAGCTGTTGAACAAAGTCTGGCAAACCTTAAGACTGTTACTTATCAGGGACAGCCGATTCTGAAATAATAGATTATTACTGCAAAGCTGATATTTTATGCAAGACAAAATTTTTAGAGTTTTACTTATTCTGTCGGCTGTTGTTATTCCTATCATCGGTGGGGGAATCGTATATTCCCTCACTGCCGATGCCTCCGGAGCGTTCGAACATTTTGGTTTCTGGAATTTTATCTTCTCCGACGACTGGGTAACGACGGCAGGAAAAGAAAGCTACGGAGCACTTCCGTTCATTACCGGAACATTGCTTACTACAATTCTTGCTCTGCTGATGTGTATTCCGTTCTCTTTGCCGGTTGCCTTGTTTACAGGTGAGTATTTCCGTGGAAAGAAAATTGCAGCAGTGCTGGGAACCGTTACCGATCTGCTGGCTGGTATTCCTTCTATTATTTATGGCTTGTGGGGATTTTATGTATTGCGTAACGTATTCATGCATTTAAACCTTTCTCCGCAAGGTTCGGGAATCCTTACTGCGGCTTTTGTGTTGGCTATTATGATTGTGCCTTATGCAGCTTCTCTGAGTTCGGAGTTTATCAAAATGGTTCCTTCCGATTTGAAAGAAGGAGCATATGCTATGGGAGCAACCCGTGCAGAAGTTATCCGGAGAGTGGTTTTCCCTATGGCAGGATCGGGTATCTTTTCCGCTTATATTTTGGCTATCGGACGTGCTTTGGGAGAAACGATGACAGTTACAATGCTGATTGGTAACACCAATCAGATGCCTGAGACCTTGCGTACTACAGGTAACACGATGGCTAGTATCATAGCCAATCAGTTTGGTGAAGCCGACGGACTGAAACTTTCGTCATTGATTGCCATCGGTTTGTTATTGTTCCTTATAACAGCTGTTATCAATATGATTGGAAAAATATTGATACGCAAGGCAAGACATGTGTAATCTATAAAATAGAATTTGTATAAATGGTACGTGATAATAACATTCGAATCCGTATATTCAAGAATCGGTTGCTTTATGTGCTGGTGTGTGTGCTATCCGGACTGACAGCGATCCCTTTGCTTGCTATTTTGGGAGAAGTGCTGATAAAAGGATGGAAACAGTTGGGATGGTCATTCATTACCGAGGCAACTCCCAATGCATATAAGGCGATGCAGGCTGTTTCGGCGGGGCAGGATATTCCGGGTGGTATTGCCAATGGAATTGTGGGTACTTTCCTGATGTTGATGCTTGCTGCCGTAGTTGCTATACCAGTGGGTGTGTTCTGTGGAATCTGTTTGTCTGAATATCGGAAAAACTGGTTTGCAACGATTGTCAGTTACCTTACAGACTTGCTTCAGGGTACTCCTTCTATCATTATCGGTATTATTACATATATCTGGGTGGTAGTGCCGATGAAGGGCTATTCGGCTATAGCCGGAAGCGTGGCACTGTTCATTATGATGCTGCCTCTTATCATCCGTTCTACAGAAGAAACAATGAAAGTGCTGCCGGAGACATTGAAAGAGGCCGGACTGGCGCTGGGAGGTAGTTACTGGCGTGTTATGCTGCAGGTAATGCTGCCTTCTGCTTTGGGAAGTATCTTTACAGGTATCTTGCTGGCTATATCGCGTGTAGTAGGTGAAACAGCTCCGCTGATGTTTACTGCACTGGGAGGAGCTGCTATCAGTTGGAATATGACTAAGCCGATGTCGGCCGTTCCCTTGCTTATCTGGGAATTCTTCAATGACCCTAATTTGCAGAGCCTGATTTGGGGAGCCTCACTGTTCCTGCTTACTTTTGTACTATGTCTGAACTTATTAGCAAAACGAATCGCAAAGAAATGGAAAATATAAAAGAACCGATATTACAAATAAAGGATGTCTGTATTTCATATACATCCAGTACGATGGCTGTGAAGCATGTGTCGGCAGACATTCAGAAAAATACAATTACGGCTATCATGGGACCTTCGGGTTGTGGAAAGAGTACTTTACTGCGTGCCGTAAACCGTATGCACGAACTCTATAAAAATATTCGTGTGACAGGTGAAATTCTGTTGAATGGCGAAAACGTGCTTCAGATGCAACCGATGGAAGAACGTCGCCGTATCGGTATGGTATTTCAGCGTCCGAATCCGTTTCCGACCATGAATATTTACGATAATGTACTGGCTGGCTATTTATTGAATGGAATCCGCCTTTCCAAATCGGAAAAAGATGAAATCGTAGAGCGTAATTTGCGTAGTGTTGCTCTGTGGGATGAAGTGAAAGATTCACTTACCAAACGTGGTACATTCCTTTCAGGAGGGCAGCAGCAGCGTTTGTGTATCGCCCGTTCGCTTGCGTTGAAACCGGATGTGCTGCTGATGGACGAACCTACTTCTGCCTTGGACCCTATTGCAACCAAGTATATAGAAGAACTGATGGACGGTCTGAAGAAAGATGTTACTATCTTGATCGTTACCCACAACATGTCGCAGGCTATGCGTATATCCGACTATTCGATGTTTATGTATATGGGTGAACTGATAGAGTATGACCGTACAGACAAGATGTTTGATAACCCGACAGACGAGCGTACACGTGCTTATCTGACAGGAAAAATGGGATAAGGTCATATTTGTAACTATTCTGGGTACTCCGGAGCAGATGGGAAAAATGGATGTTTTTCCGTTTGCTCCGGAGTGTTTTTTTAAGGAATTGCAACAAACAGGCAAAGTGGTTTGTTTATTAGATAAAAGATTCTTTTTTTGAAATTTTTTTATTACTTTTACAATGAACATTAACCTCCTTGCTATGAAAAAGGGCTTCTCCATATTGCTGTTGACCGTTTGCTTGTTATTATTTGCCTGCGGCGAACAACAAACCGGTATGCCCCGTCTGTCAGAAGAAACAGAACTAACTCCCGACAGTCTTCTTCTTCCGGTTCTTCCGGCTCATACTCCGGAACTTCTCGTTGCGGCTGATATCAATCTGACCAAGGATTTGCTCTACGATAAATATACACTTGAGGATACTTATCCTTATGGTGATACCGTACGCAGTTTCAAATGGGAAACGATACGGAAGTGTCTTGCCTTTATCGAAAACATGCATCGTGATACGTCACAATGGGTAGTGTTGCGAAACTATAAAAACCTAAACAGTGAGGCTCCTTTGGTACGACGTTATATACGCAATGCTTATGGACGGGTTGCCGATACGCTTGGCGTGGAGCGATATCAGTCTGTTCCCCTGTATCTAACGACAGATTCTTCTGTCCCGGAACGTTATGGACGTGACGGCTCGCTGGCATATCTCCGTGGAAAGGCTGGCAGTTTCCTGCGTATAGCTCCGGTGGTGGAAGATGAAGAATATCTTGTACCGCCGCGCTATCTTCGTGTCTTGCCCGACAGCACTGTTTTTCACCATGTCGTTTTTGTCGACCGGGGCGATCAGAATATAGCAACTTTAGAACGTCTGTCAGAAGGTGAGTGGGTGATACGAAGCATGAATCCGGCTACTACAGGCGTGCATCGTCCGCCTTATGCTCAGGAAACGCCATTGGGAATGTTTCTGCTTCAGGAAAAGAAAACAAAAATGGTGTTCCTGAAAGACGGAGGTTCAGCTACGGGCGGATATGCTCCTTATGCCTCACGGTTTACCAACGGGGCATATATACATGGAGTACCCGTTAATGTACCCCGTACAGAAATGATAGAATACAGCTGGTCGCTGGGAACCATTCCCCGTTCGCACATGTGTGTGCGTAATGCTACTTCACATTCCAAGTTTATATTCGACAATATGCCTGCCGAAGCTACGCTGATAGTCGTAATAGAGTGAATAAATAATAAAACTTGTTGCTTTTAACTATCTGATAATAAATAGTTACAGATAAAATGAGTAATTTTGCAGCCGTTATTTTTAAGAAAGACCATGCTGCGTATATCATTAACTGTATTTTTCCTGTTTGTTTCTTTTTTGTATTCCTTTACCGGACTGGGTGAGGGAGCATCTGCCGTACCTGAAGTTAAAAGTATGGCAAAACCCGACCGGTGTGCTGAACTTTTTAGAGAAATGCAATTGGAGGGTGAAGTGAATTACACTGCTTTTCGTCAGGCGGTAACAGGATATTACCGGATTGCTCAGCGCAAAAAAGAAATACTGACTCTGATAGATTTTTCCAAACCTTCTACCGAAAAGCGCCTGTATGTATTTGATATGAAAGAAAAGAAAATGCTTTTTTCTTCGGTAGTAGCTCATGGAAAGAATAGCGGAGGAGTATATGCAACGTCTTTCTCCAATGAATATGGCTCGTACAAAAGTTCATTGGGATTCTATCTTACGGCTTCTACTTATCAGGGAAAGAACGGTTATTCGTTGATACTCGACGGACTGGAGAAAGGTATAAACGATCGCGCCCGCGAACGTGCCATCGTAGTACATGGAGCTGCTTATGCCGATCCTTCCGTCATTCGTGCAGGGGGGAGGCTAGGAAGAAGTTTCGGATGTCCTGCCGTTCCGCAAAAACTTTCCCGGCCGCTTATCGATACCATCAAAGGAGGAAGTGTGATGTATATCTATGCCGCTGCTCCCGAGTATCTTGCACAGAGCCATATCCTGAACTCCAAAGACCGTGCCTGACAACTTTATGGTAATACCATGCACCAAAGCAGTCGGCTAATATCCATCCCACAGGAATCGACCACCAGATGCCGTGAACACCTATGGCTGGTATTGCTGCCAGTGCATATGCCAGAACGACACGTGTACCCAGTGAAAAAACAGTCAGTACAACCGACATGCCCGGCATGCGTACAGCCCGGTAAAACCCGTATAAAAGAAACAGATAACCTATACCTACATAGAAGCTGCCTTCTACCCGCAGATATTCGACTCCGATATTGATAATTTCAGTTTCCGTGTTATCGATAAAGAACTGCATCAGCGGGCGGGCAAAGATGAACACCACTGCCGAGATTATCAGGCAAAACCACGTAGTAACACTGACAGCACTGCGGATGCCTTGCCTGATACGTTCTTTTTGTCCGGCACCGAAGTTCTGTGCTACAAATGTAGAAAAGGCATTTCCGAAATCCTGTACCGGCATGTAGGCAAGCGAATCAATTTTTACCGCAACAGCAAAAGCTGCCATGACGCTTGTCCCGAAGCTGTTAACCAGTCCCTGTACCATCAGAATACCGAAATTCATAACGGATTGTTGCATACACGTCAGCGACGAATAAGTAGCAATTTCTTTTACCGATTTCCGGTGCAGGCGGATTTGGTTACGCTTCAGTCTGAATATCGGAAAACGATACAATGCATAGATACAAAGTCCTGCCGCTGCTATGGTTTGCGAAATGACAGTAGCCGCTGCTGCTCCTGATACTCCCCAATGAAATATCGGAATAAAAAGTAAGTCGAGCACAATATTCAATACTACAGAAACTGCCAGAAAATAGAGAGGTACTATTGAATTACCCAGTGCGCGCAGCAGGTATGCGTAATAATTATAAATGAATGTACTTGCTATGCCCAGGAATATGATGAACAGATAGTCGAACATCAGGCCTTCTATTTCTGCGGGAGTCTGAAGCAGGCGGATGATAGGATGGATACCAGCCAGTGCAATTATGTTCAACACCAGTGTGACACCTCCTGTCAGCACCAGCGATGAAACCAGACTTTGTTTCATACCTTCATAATCTTTAGCTCCGTATTGTATCGAAAAGACAGCGCCGCTGCCCATGCACAGACCGATAAACACCGATGTGATAAATACCATAAGCGTATAAGCCGATCCTACGGCAGCCAGTGCATCTGCCCCCAGATAATGACCTACTATCAGTGTGTCGGCTATGTTGTAGCACTGCTGCAGCAGATTGCCCAGAATCATCGGAACGGCAAAGCGCAACATCGTTCCCATGATGCTGCCTTGGGTTAAATCGTTTGCTCTGTTATAATGTAAATTCATTTTTACTGCTAATTTGTAAGGGCCATACAGCCCTTTCCCTCTTTTGCAGGCGCAAATTTATTGCATAAATCAAAAACATGTGCTACCTTTGTCACAAATTATAAGTGTCTATAAATAGAAAAAGATATGTTCAGAACGTATACATGCGGCGAGTTAAGACTTGCCGATGCAGGTAAAAACGTGACACTTGCCGGATGGGTACAGCGTACACGTAAAATGGGCGGAATGACATTTGTTGATCTCCGCGACCGTTATGGCATCACTCAGTTGGTGTTCAATACAGATGTGAATGCAGAATTGTGCGAACGTGCCAATCATTTGGGCCGTGAGTTTGTCATACAGGTGAAAGGCCAGGTTAGCGAACGCTCAAGCAAGAATGCCAATCTTCCGACAGGAGATATTGAAATCATTGTTTCAGAACTGAATGTGCTGAATACTGCACTGACTCCTCCGTTTACAATCGAAGACAATACTGACGGTGGCGATGACCTCCGTATGAAATACCGTTACCTTGATTTGCGCCGTACGGCAGTTCGTAAAAATCTGGAACTGCGTCATCGTATGACGATGGAAGTACGCCGTTATCTCGACAGCAAGGGATTCCTCGAAGTAGAAACTCCGATGCTGATTGGTTCTACTCCTGAAGGTGCACGCGATTTCGTTGTTCCTTCTCGTATGAACCCGGGACAGTTCTATGCACTTCCACAGTCGCCTCAAACACTGAAACAGTTACTTATGGTTTCTGGTTTCGACCGTTATTTCCAGATTGTAAAATGCTTCCGCGATGAAGACCTTCGTGCCGACCGTCAGCCTGAGTTTACACAGATTGACTGTGAAATGAGTTTCGTAGAACAGGAAGACATTATCCAGATGTTCGAGGGTATGGCTAAGCATTTGTTTAAAGAATTGCGTGGCGTGGAACTGACAGAACCGTTTATCCGCATGCCATGGGCTGATGCCATGAAATACTATGGTAGCGACAAGCCCGATTTGCGTTTCGGTATGAAGTTTGTCGAACTGATGGATATTCTGAAAGGTTACGGTTTCTCTGTATTCGATAATGCAGCTTATATCGGCGGTATTTGTGCCGAAGGTGCAGCGCACTATACACGTAAGCAGCTCGATCAGCTGACAGAATTTGTAAAACGTCCGCAGATTGGTGCGAAAGGATTGGTTTATGCACGTGTGGAAGCCGACGGTAATGTGAAATCAAGCGTTGACAAGTTCTACAGTCAGGAAGTGCTTCAGCAGATGAAGGAAGCTTTCGGTGCTAAACCGGGTGACCTGATTCTGATTTTGAGCGGTGATGACGCCATGAAGACTCGCAAGCAGTTGTGCGAACTTCGTCTGGAAATGGGTAACCAGCTGGGCTTGCGCGACAAAAACCAGTTTGCTTGCTTGTGGGTAGTAGACTTCCCGATGTTCGAATGGAGCGAAGAAGAAGGCCGATTGATGGCAATGCACCATCCGTTCACTCATCCGAAGGACGAAGATATTCCGTTGCTTGATACTAATCCGGCTGCTGTCCGTGCAGACGCTTACGATATGGTAGTAAATGGAGTAGAAGTAGGTGGTGGTTCTATCCGTATTCACGATTCACAGCTTCAGGCCAAGATGTTTGAGATTTTGGGATTCACTCCCGAAAAGGCTCAGGAACAGTTTGGCTTCCTGATGAACGCCTTCAAGTTTGGTGCGCCTCCTCACGGTGGTTTGGCATACGGACTCGATCGTTGGGTTTCGCTGTTTGCCGGACTCGATTCTATCCGCGACTGTATTGCTTTCCCGAAAAACAATTCCGGACGCGATGTCATGTTGGATGCACCGGGTTATCTCGATCAGAAACAGCTCGACGAGCTTAACTTGAAAGTTGAAATAAAAGAATAAAATAAAGTTATTTTCAGATATTATAATTTCGAGCAAGGCAAGATAGTCGCGACGACTGTACTTGCTTTGCCTCGAAATCTTTTTATGCCTTTTCCCGATTATTTTTGATGAGAGAGTCTGTCCGTATTCTACGTTTTGCCATAGTAGGTACATTGAACGCCCTGATAACTGCACTGATTGTAGGATTGCTCATGCATATAGAGGGTGAACATTACATGATAGCCAATGTAGTGGCTTATGTAGTGGCGCAGATTCATAACTTTATATGGTGTAAATTCTGGATTTTCCCTTTTGATGCCGATCGGAAAAAGAATACCATCTGGCATGAAATCTTGTTTTTTGCCTGTGCTTTTGCGGTAGCGTATGCAGCGCAGTTCCTGTTTCTTTTGTTTCTTGTCGAAATTTGCGGGTGTAATGAATATCTTGCTCAGTTCCTTGGACTTTTTGTGTACGGTGCAATCAACTTCATGAGCAACAAGTGGATAACCTTCCGTTGATTTTCTTTTCTCTGGCTTCTCATTCTGGAAGTCATATCTTATTTCAAACTATATTTTATTGTTTACTTTTATGCTCTTTACTGCATGTATGCGAGGGAAGAAGTATAATGGTAAAGCACTCGTTGTGCAATATCCCTACAGTTAAAATTCAGAAAGAATTTGCAGGATAATTATTTTATTCGTAGTTTTGCGAACAACAAATAATAAATATTCTATGGCTGATAAGAAATATACAGACGAACAAGAACAGATAGCCCGTTTTGCCAAAGCGATGGGACATCCTGCGCGTATGGCCATCTTGCAGTTTCTGCTCCGCCAAGAAACCTGTTTTTTTGGTGATATTCACGAAGAACTGCCTATAGCAAAAGCTACAGTTTCACAACATCTCAAGGAGCTGAAAGAAGCAGGTCTGATTCAAGGAGAAATAGAGGCTCCTAAAGTGAAATATTGCATTAATAAGGAGAACTGGGCACTGGCGCAGAAAATGTTTGCCGGTTTCTTCGGACAACAGGTGTGCAAGAAAGAGAGCTGTTGCGGCTAAGCCGGCTCTTTTTTTCTATTTATTGTTCGTTATTCTACGAAAGACTAACTTTAAGTATATGTAAATATGAAAAAGATTTTATTTTTATTAGCTGCATGCTTTGTTTTTGTTGCTTGCGGGATGAAATCCAAGACTGAAGGAACCGTTTTGCCGGCAGAAAAAGAAACGGCAGTTCGTCCAGATGGTGTAGAAGTTCTTTGTTTCCACAGCAAGCAACGCTGTGCTACCTGCATTGCAATCGAAAAAAATGCAAGGGCAGCAATTGACAGTGCTTTTGCAGACAGACTGGCAGACGGTACATTGAGTTTCAGAATTATAGACATCTCGAAACCGGAAAATGAGGCAATAGCCGAGAAATATCAGGTAACATGGTCTTCTCTTTATATTGTCAGTCATAAAAACGGACAGGAAAAAGCCGAAAACATGACTGAATTTGCTTTTTCGAATGCCCGTAAATCTCCGGGAGAATTTAAGAAAGGATTAGTGGATAAAATTAATGAAATGATAAACTGATTTCATTATGGACTGGCTACAGACATTATTGGATAATAGTACGACACCCCTGCTGACAGCCTTTTTATTAGGTCTGCTTACAGCCCTTTCACCTTGTCCGTTAGCAACAAATATAGCTGCTATCGGTTTTATCGGAAAAGATATTGAAAATCGCAGACAGATTTTCCGTAACGGCTTGCTTTATACGCTGGGGCGTATTGTTGCCTATACCTTACTGGGAACTATATTGATTACTGTACTGAAGGAGGGATCCAGCATGTTCGGGATTCAAAAGACAATAGGTACATACGGTGAATGGCTGTTAGGACCGCTGTTGTTGCTCATCGGACTGTTCATGCTTTTCGGAAGCAGACTGAACCTTCCTCAGTTTGGGTTTAGTGGAAATGCCGAAGGCTTGGCCCAAAAAGGAGGGTGGGGTGCTTTGTTGATAGGCATTCTGTTTGCTCTTGCCTTTTGTCCTACCAGTGGGGTGTTTTACTTTGGAATGCTGATTCCGATTATTAATATATCTTTAGAAGAGGCTTGGAGGAATTCGGAATCGGATAAGAAAGAAATGATATTTACATCGTATGGAATCGATAAAAATGAACATTCAGACTTATTTAACAGAAGAATTATTCTTTTAACACAGCCATTATGGCCTGATTTTATTTCACAAGATGAACATGCACGGATATATAAAGAAATATTGTCAAACTATAAAACCTGCGATATCGTAATCAAAACTCATCCAAGAGATTTATTTGACTACAAATCATTAGATATGGATCTTTATGTTTTGGACAAACCTATACCAGTACAATTACTTACAATGCTGGGAGTACGATATGATAGGGCTGTTACAGTATTTTCAACTGCAGTATATACCTTTAAGGAGTTAGGAGCGGTCATAGATTGGTATGGTACAGAAATCTCTGATGCACTGTTTTTTGCCTTAGGACATAAATCAATGTAATCAATTTATAAGATCTTCTTTTCTCATATGATAACTATTATAGGAAATGAATCATTAAATAGGTTAAATTACTATGTATGGAAGTCGGCTATTGATGCTGGCTTAGTTGAATATCTCTCAACTTCTAAAGCTTTTAATCCAAACTTATCTTCGAAAATTACAGTTTTGTCATACATATCTGTTGCAGAAATAGATGAAATATATTTAAAGGCTTATTGTCGTAATGGGGGAATACTTATTCTGTATTTATTCGATTCATTTTCTACATTTCCAGAATGGTTGCAAAGCATCATCATAAAATATAACTCAAATGGAATTCTAAAGGAAGTATTTTCATTTGACACTGCAGACTGTTGTTCTTATGGATTTTCATATTGGCCTCAGATATGCTCAATGCTAAAGACAGTAAGAATGGACAACAAGCCAGGCTTTTATTTTGCAGGTCGCAATAAAGGTCGTTTTGATCTAATTCGTAAAATTGCCGAATCATTCTATAATAATAGTAATAGTAATGCACATATTAGAATCCCTGATATTGAAGAGAATGATGCAACTATATTACGAAGAATAGGTAATGTGGTTCTAGATAATTTTATGATTCCTTACGAGTTAATGCTTAATGAAGAATTGTCGTACAATTGCATTTTTGATCTCACTCAAGATTGTCAAAAAGGTCTTTCTTGGCGATTTGTAGAAGGCATAATGTATGGCAAGAAAATAGTTACCAATAATCCCAATGTTATGAGTTCCCCATTCTATAATGATTCGCAGGTTAGAATAATCAGAACTCCTAATGATTTGGATTTTGAGTGGATAGAGAATATATCTATAGTTAGCAATATCTACGATGATTCTTATTCCCCTATACGATTCATTCACAATCTAAAAAAATATGAATAAAGGTATTATTATTCAAGCCCGAACAGGTTCAACTAGATTGCCAGATAAAATTATTATTCCGTTCTATGATAAAAAATCTATTCTAGAATTACTTATTAATCGAATTCTTGAATCCAAGACTGTTTCTCCTACAAAAATTGTTATAGCAACTACAATTGATTGTCGAGATGATTGTATAGCATCTTTAGGAGAACAATTGGGTGTATCTGTTTTCCGTGGAGCTGAATCCGATGTACTTGAGAGATTTATTATGGCTGCCCAAGAGTATAAAATTGACAAAATTATACGAATATGCTCAGACAATCTATTCATTGATCTTGAGTCTTTGAAACATCTATATAACTGTCTGGATGAACCAGGATACGATTACTGTTCTTTTATTACATCTAGTGGAGTTCCTTCCATAAAGACTCATTCTGGATTCTTTATGGAAGGTGTTACCCTTAAAACTCTATGCAGGGTTAGGGATCTCACTGTAAATCGTATCTATCACGAACATGTAACAAATTACATATATGAACATCCAGATGAATTCAATTGCAAATTTATTCCTGTTTGTGAAATGATTCCAGATGTTGAAAAATATATTAATTTAAGGTTGACAACTGATACTGAATTAGACTTCGTAACTCAAAATGAAATATATACTCATCTTGTAGTAAATAATCTTGAAATATCGCCTCAAAATATCTTTGATTTCCTAGATTGTAGACCAGACATCTATGAGGTAATGAGGGAATTAAAAATACAGAATTCAAAATGATGAATCAAACATATATTATTGGAGAAATTGGACAAAATCATAATGGTTCTGTCGATGTGGCTAAATTAATTGTGGATTTGGCTGTACGCCCAGTAGTTGAAAAATATTTCAACATTCAAATGAAAGGAATTGATGCCATAAAATTAACTAAAAGGGATTTGAATCAAGAATTAGCTGTTTCTCAATGGAATCAAATATATGATTCGCCAAATTCTTTTGGACGTACTTATGGGGAACATCGTTCGTTTCTTGAACTTTCAGATATGCAACATTTTGAATTATATCAATATGTAAAGCAATATAATATAGATTTTATTGAAACTATATGTGCAATAGGCGGTCTATCGTTATTAAGGTTATTTACACCTGATAGGTTGAAAGTAGCAAGTAGGGATATAACTAATCACCCTCTATTATCAGCAATGGCTGAAACTAAAATTCCAATTATATTATCAACCGGTATGTCGGGAGTAAGAGAACTAGATGACGCATTAAATATCATTTCCAAACATCATAATAATATTTCTATTCTTCATTGTGTATCTCAATATCCGACTCATCCAGATAATCTCAATTTGAAGACAATATCTTATTTAACCTTAATTCCGCAACACTTTGATTTAACTTTATTTATAAGTTCCTGAGCAAC
>ENA-OPXH01000430-OPXH01000430.1-human-gut-metagenome-genome-assembly--contig:-NODE-430-length-38203-cov-2.832363_pt1 | contig 38203 bp, 19 predicted proteins | sample MGYA00241521_ERZ502034 | MGnify/ENA primary metagenome ERZ502034 (study PRJEB25962, sample SAMEA2042103) | human gut metagenome | biome: human gut; feature: human-associated habitat; material: faeces... | reverse complement strand
ATCACGTTATTTCGCTGCTTTCGAAATAACGCATCAATTTAACTTTCACACATCCCACCAGAAATATACTCACGCTAACAATCATTATTCTGCTTAGTAAAAAACGCGTAAATATTTTGCGCCAAAATGTGGCGCATGTTTCATTTTCGCACCATTGCGGGGCGCTGTTTTTATTATTTCCTGTCTACACTCAGCTTATTGCGACGCGAAATCGTGCGCAAAAGCTGGCACTACTTTTGCTTATAAGAGGATGGCCACAGACAGGTAAAAGACGTTTCCCAAACGTCCTATAACGATAATTTTCGCCTCACAGGAAGCATTATGAAAAAGATGATGATATTGGCCGTAGTCGGGGTAGGTATTTTTTTTAATTCTTGTACCGATTTTATGGATATAGAATCCAGGACGGCAATTACAGATGAGGCTGTTTGGTCAAGTAAATCGGCCACCAGTATGTATGTGAATGAGACGTATAATAAAACGTTGGATGGTCCTTTGTATTGTATGACTAAAGGAATTCGAGATTGGTATTCTTTTGACCATGCTTGGACGGATGATATGGGTATTTCGGGATTTATTTCATTGTCGGAGTTTAGTTTTACGGCAGCTACGATTCCTGAACCTTTTAAAAGTCGTTGGGACGCCCTTTATGAAAATATTCGTAGGACAAATCTTGGGTTGGAGAAAATTGCGGCTTCTGAAGTATTGTCTGACACTGAAAAGGAGCGTTTTTTGGGAGATATGTATTTCCTTCGTGCTTTGAATTATCTGGAACTTTGGCGTTTTTGGGGTGGAGTACCTTTGGTAAAAAAGGCTTTGAATAAAGAAGTTGATGATATTTATTATGAGAGGAGCACCTCGGAGGAGACTATGAGATTTATTATAGAGGACTTTGGGGAAGCTGCAAAACGTTTGCCTAAGCGTTCGGAGCTTCCTGCAGAGGAGTATGGCCGAGCTACTAAAGGGGCGGCTGTAGGTTTTCAGGCTGTAACCTATTTGCATGCAGCGGGAGTAATCGATGCCAAATATTATGAGGATGCAGCTAATACAGCAGATATATTGATTAATGGAGAATTAAAGGGTGAGTATAGTCTGTTCCGGGAAAATGACGGAGATCCTAACGAGAAATCTACAACAAAGAAATTGAGTAAAAAGGCCGAAAATTTTGCCAATTTATTTTTGGAAGCGTATGAAGGTAATGAAGAGGTGATCTTTGATGTACAGTATAAAAATCCGGAGCGTCATCAGCAGGGATATCAGACTATTGCAGCTCCTGGATATCCGGGAGTGGGCAGTGATTATGGATGGGGAAATTCGAATCCGTCTCAAATGTTGGTAGATGCCTTTGAAATGCAGGATGGTACTCCATTTGATTGGAATGATCCAGAAGAGGCTGCTCATCCTTATGAAAATCGGGATGCCCGTTTTTACGCTTCCATATTGTATGACGGTGTTGTGTGGAAGGATTCGACACTTTCACTTAGTACCAACCGGTATGTTTGGGATGAGAATGATAGGAGAAAGTGGAAGAATGTAACAGATAATTTACCGAATGGTTTGTATTGTTCTAAAGTAGAAGCAACTAAAACCGGTTATTTTATCCGTAAACATCAAAATGAAGCTGTAAGTTGTGGTACAAAAAATAGATATTTAAACAGAGATGGTGAAGGAGGAAATCTCATTGTATTGCGTTATGCTGAAATACTGTTGACTTATGCGGAAGCGAAGAATGAATTCTCTGGGCCTGATCAAACTGTATATGATGCTATCAACCATGTGCGTCGTCGTGCCGGGCAACCGGAAATATCGGGATTGGGACAAGCGGAATTGAGAGAGCGTATTCGCAATGAGCGTCGGGTAGAGTTGGCGTTTGAGAATAAACGTTATTTCGATATTATGCGTTGGCGAATTGGAGACAAAGTCCTTGTAGGTCCTTTTTATAAGATGGAAATTACTTATCAAAGACCGGCAGAGATGGTACCGACGGCAGTTTCTGTACCGAGTTATAATCCGCGGGCAGTATATTTTACGAGAATTTTCGATTCGCAGAAAAATTATCTCTTACCTATACCGCAACATGCGATAAGTCGTAATCCCAAACTGGCAGGACATCAAAATCCAGGGTGGTAATAGTTTATAAATGAAAAAAGGAAAGACTTATGAAAAAGTTGATATATATATTATTTGTTGCTTTATTGTCTGTGACGGCCGGATGTTCTAAAATCGATTATGAAATAAACGATGCGTATGAGACGGCAAATATAACAGGGATAACTATTTATGCGACAAGCGAAAATCCTGTAAATATTATCGAGTCTTTTGAGATAGATATGGAAAATGCTGTCGTTGAGGCTTTTGTTCCGGAAGGGACCGATTTGACTCATCTTAGACTGGTATTGACTATATCTACCGGAGCGACTATAACTCCGGCATTAAGTGGTTTCACGGATCTTTCTACTCCTAAAGAGTATACCGTAACTTCTCCTAACGGTATTAAGCAAACAAGTTGGAAGGTAATTGTATCCATAACACCTCCTGGCGGTGTAGGGAATGAATAGTCGGGCTATTGCGATTGAATAGTTTAGTTTTTTAGGCTAGTTAAGTATTGTTGAAGAAGTGTAATGTCCATCTAAATCTTTTTCATTTGGGATTTGGATGGACATTGAAAGAGAGGTAGGAATATTGTATATTTTTCTGAAAGATGTGTAATAATTATGTATAGGATATTAAGACTGGGAATGGTAAGCTTATTGTTTACTGGAATAGTAGATGCTCAAGTATTGAAGTATACTGATGCGCGGAATCTGCTTATGGTGGGAAAGGCTTGCTCTTCTAAAGAATATTACCATCGACTCGATACGGCTTTATTTAAAGATTTACCGCCTAAAATAAAATACTTGTCTACATTTTCTTGCGGATTGGCTATCGGCTTTATGACGAATAGTTCGGTGATTGCTGCTGAGTGGGAAGTAAAACCGGATAAACCATCTCCGAATTTATCGGCTATTGCACATAAAGGATTGGATTTGTATATTGAGCGTAATGGAATATGGGAGTTTGCTGGGGTAGGTAAGCCAGAACTGAATAGCACTCGTAGCAAAAGTATAATTGTGCAGGAGATGGACGATACTCCGAAAAAATGTCTTCTTTATCTCCCTTTATTTAGCGAAACTAAAACATTGAAAATAGGGGTGGAAGAGGGTTCTGAGATAGTGGCGTTACCGTATCCGTTTGAGAAAAAAGTCTTAGTTTATGGGTCAAGTATTGTGCATGGAGCTGAAGCTTCGAGAGCCGGAACCACTTATGTAGCCAAACTATCTCGGCGTGCCGGTATCGATTTTATCAATTTGGGTTTTAGTGGAAATGCTCGTATGGAGAATAGTATGGCTGATTGTTTGGCCGATATAAAGGCTGATGCTTATATTTTAGATTGCGTCCCCAATGCTACGGCTCAGCAGATATCTGAACGTACGGCTTATCTGGTTGAAACGATCCGGAACAAGCATCCGGAAGCTCCTATTATTGTCATGCAGAGTATTGCTATGGATATAGGCAATTTCAATTTAAAGATAAAAAGCGATTTACGGATAAAAGATGAAACTATACGAAATGAAGTAGAAAAACTTTGCAAAAGAGGTGTGAAAAAACTCTATTTCATTGAAGGAAAAGATTTGATAGGAAAAGACCATGAAGGAACAGGTGATGGTATACATCCGAATGATTTGGGATTCGAACGTATGGCTGCTTATTTAGAACCAAAACTAATGGAAATATTAAATAATAATGAATGATTGCAAATAAAATTTGTAATCAAGAGAAAGTAACCTATTGTCCTGTAAATAAGGAATAAAGAACAGGAAGATACGAAATAGAATTATAAAAATAAAAAAGAACCGATTTATGATGAGACAAAATTTATTGACACTGATTGCTTGCTTTTTTGTATTTCAGTCTTTTGCCTATTCAGTTGATGTAACCACATTAGGAGCTAAAGGAGACGGAATAACTGATAATACGGCTATTATACAAAAGGCTATAGATGATTGTTCTGCTCGGCAAGGGGGAACTGTGGAGATACCCGCCGGTAAATTTCTAACGCGAACACTCTTTCTGAAATCAGATGTAAACTTGCATTTGCAATTTGGTGCAGAGTTATTGGGAAGTACAGATTTGGAGTCTTATCATAAAGTGTTTCCTAATCTCAAAGGAAAAGAAACTCCCGCACTGATCTTTGCTCGGAATGCCCGGAATATTGCAGTGACAGGTTTGGGCACAATTAACGGACAAGGGGCTCATCCTAACTTTCAACATGGAAATGACTCTAAAGGTGGTCCGAGACGACCTAAAATAATTTACTTTATGAGTTGCAATAATGTACGAATACAAGATGTAACATTACGCAATTCGGCGTATTGGACGCAAGATTATGAAAAATGTGATGGGGTTATTGTGAGAGGAGTGAAAGTATATTGTCATTCTAACTGGAATAATGATGGTCTTGACATTGATAGTCGTAATGTTGTGGTGTCAGATTGTTATATTGATTGTGACGATGATGCACTATGCCTTAAAAGTGATACCGATACACCTTGTGAAAACGTAACAGTAACTAATTGTGTATTGAAAACAAATTGTAACGCTATAAAATTCGGGACATCTTCATATAGTGGATTTAAGAATGTGACAATATCTAATTGTGTGATTGATAGGGCTTCAGAAGACCATATTCGTCAGTGGTATAAAAGTTATCCTTGGCTTGGTACTAAAGATAAGACTGTAGTAGCAGGAATTGCTTTGGAGTCAGTAGATGGGGGATTGATGGAGAATGTTATCATTTCTGATATTGCGATGCGTGCTGTGCAGACACCCATATTTGTCCGATTGGGAGACCGCAAGAGGACTTTTTCTAAGCAGATAAGCCGTATCAATGATGTGGTAATAAGTCGTGTTGTCGCTCGTAGCGAAAGCAAGGTAGCTTGTTCTATTACAGGAGTTCCCGGAGGGGACATCCAGAATTTAACTATAAGTGATATAACATTGGTTACTGATGCAGAAGTAGGTAAAGATGAAATAAAAATGGAAGTACCAGAAGCAATAGATAAGTATCCTGAAAATAGAATGTTTGGCTCTATCTTGCCGGCATCGGGTTTTTACATACGTCATGCCGATGGTATTACCTTGTCCAATATAAAGATGATTACTAAGAATAAAGATGAAAGGCCGATGTTCTATCTTGATGATGTCAAGAATTTTGTACAGACGGGATGTACGTTTAACGGTGCTAAACCTACGTTGAAAAAGAAATGAGAAAGTTAAGTCTGTTATTCTTTTTTGTTTGTATTTCGTGGGTTTGTGTGGCGCAACCTATGAGACAAATGATACAAGTCTCGGTCGTTCCAGACAGTGAGACCTGGCTATATCCGTTAGGTAAAGATGCCTGTTTCACAATAACGGTGACTAAAGATGGAATTTTGCAAAAAGGGGTAGAGGTCCGGTATGAGCTGTCTCGGGATATGATGGAGCCTTTTAAGGAAGAAACAATAGTTTTGAAAAATGGCAAAATTACGGTAGATGCCGGTTCTTTGCGTACTCCCGGCTTTTTACGTTGTCGTGCGTTTGTGGAGGTAGGGGAAAAAATGTATGAGGGGAGGGCTACGGCAGGGTATGAGCCTCAGAGTTTGAAACCTACTACAAAGATGCCGGCTGATTTCCTGGATTTTTGGGAGAAAGCTAAACGAGAGAATGCAGATGTACCAATGGATGCCCGGTTACGTTTATTGCCGGAAAGATGTACATCGAAGGTGGATGTATATGAACTGAGTGTCCAGAATTTTCAGTATGGGAGCCGCATGTTCGGAATACTTTGTATCCCGAAAGGAGATAAAAAATATCCTGCATTGTTACGTGTGCCCGGAGCTGGAGTACGTCCTTATGAAGGACATATAGCAGAAGCTGAAAGAGGATATATAACGTTGGATATGGGGATACATGGAGTCCCGGTAACAATGCCGGCTTCGGTATATCAAGATTTGCGTTATGGCCCGTTGGACAGCTATTGGAATTTTAATTGGGATAATCTTGAGACGGTTTATTATAAGCGGGTATATATGGGGTGTCTCCGTATGGTCGATTACATATATAGTATGTCAAAATTCAACGGAGATTTGATTGTTTACGGTGGTAGCCAAGGTGGGTTATTATCGTTGGTAACTGCTGCATTGGATGATAGGGTAATGGGATGTGTTGTATTCTATCCTGCATTGGCTGATGTAAATGGTTATTTGCATGGTCGTGCAGGAGGATGGCCACATTATTTTAAGGAGAAAGATTATGCAGATGTTACTATCCGAAGAAAAGAAGAGGTTATTGCTTATTATGATGCTGTCAACTTTGCAAGGATATTAGATAAACCGATTTTTATCTCTTTTGGGTATAATGATATGGTATGTCCACCTACAACATCATACGCTGTATATAACAGTATTCTATCACCGAAGACGTTTATTCCAGCACCGGAGACCGAGCATTATAATTATCCAGAATTGTGGCGAGAAGCTTGGATGTGGGGAGAGAAACTCCTGATGGAGAATAAGAAATAAATGTTTAATTTTTATATACTTAAGTATCATGAGAACGATGAGAATGTTTAATGGTTTTAAATATTGGATGGTATCCTGTATTTTTTGTTCGGGAGTCTCATTCAATATGTGGGCTGCCGGTTTTGCTTCTGGTACAGGAACGGTAGAAGACCCGTATGTGGTAAGTACAGCCGACGAGCTGAATAGTGTAAGGGATAATTTGAGTGCCCACTATAAATTAGGTGCCGATATTGATTTGGCAAATTGGATAACAATTAATACTCCTGCGACAGGATGGGCTCCTATAGGAACAGATACATCACCATTTGTCGGAACTTTTGACGGAAATGGCCATGTGATAGAAAATATATGGATAGATGCTGATGCAGCTAATGTCGGGTTATTTGGAGTTATCGGTGGAGATGTTACCATACAGAAATTAGGAGTGATTGTTGCTGATGGGAAAAAAATAACAGGGAGTAGTAATGTAGGTATTCTAGTTGGGTTATCTACAGGTGTTGGAGGAACTAAGCAGACTTTGATACAGGAGGTCTATGTTTCAGGAAATGTAGAGTCGAAAGGTACACTTGTCGGTGGTATTGTAGGACGGAACAATAACCAACATATAACTATTACCAACTCTTACGCAAAAGGAAATGTATATGCTACAGCCGACGGTGTCGGTGGAATTATCGGTAGTTCGTATGGTGGATGTACGGTTCTTATAGAAAAGTGTTATGCATTGAATAATATAACAGTTGATGGTGGAGGTTCTACAGGAGGCATAATGGGTACAGTCAGTGCATCCGATGGTGCAGTTGCACAGATGGAGGCAACTATATCGAACTGTGTAGCTATTAATAAAAGATTGTCGGTTAAGGATGAAACGCCTAATCGTATATTTACTTGGGCAAAACAAGAGAAAATAACGTTGACTAATAATTTTGCATTTTCCGGTTGTACCATTAATGACGCTCCATTTTCAAGTAGCGACGCCAATGGTAAGAACGGACAGGATAAGAGTGCTGAAGAGTTGGCTACTCAGTCGACTTACACTAATTGGGATTTTGAAACTGTCTGGACCATGGGAAATGAATCGTTTCAGCTTCCGGTATTGAAGAATGTTTCTTTAACTAAACAGCCGGTGGATGAATATAATTTGGGAATAGAATCTGATAATCCGTTTGTAGATCTTGTACCTAAAGGTGGGGAGCTAAATGTAGTGGAGTCTTGTGGTGTTTCTAATAATGGACGAGATGATGTTACTGATTTGATACAACAAGCTATCGATGCTTGCTCAATGAAACAGGCAACGGTTGTGATTCCCAGTGGCCGTTATGCTATTCGGCCCATATTCCTGCGTTCCAATATGACGCTGAAACTTGAGGAGGGTGCCCAGTTAATCGGTAGTCGTAATATCGAAGATTATCGTGCTGTATTTCCTAATGCCGGAGCTATTGAAACCAGTGCATTAGTTTTTGGAAAGGGAATAGAAAATGTGAAGATAATAGGTAAGGGTATCATCAACGGTCGTGGAGATGCTCCGGATTTTGATTTTGGCAATGGAAAGGGTGATAGGCCTAAAGTTCTTCATCTTGTGGAATGTAAAAACGTTGTAGTTGAGGATGTTACTTTGCAGAATTCGGCGTTTTGGACAGCCCATTTCTTAATGTGTGACGGAGTGAAAATAAAAGGCGTGAAGGTATATAGCCACACTAATTGGAATAATGATGGGATAGATATTGATTCTAAGAATGTAGAAATAGAGAATTGTGATATAGATTGTGATGATGACGGTATTTGTATGAAGAGTGACCGGGGAATTATGGTGGAGAATGTAACAGTGAAGAATTGTACTATTCGTACCAATTGTAATGCCATTAAATTGGGAACAGCCGGTAAGACCGGATTTAGAAATATTACTTATACCGATTGTGTTGTAGAAAGAGCCAGTGAAGATAACTTCCGTAAACATTATGAGAACAGTAAATTGTCATTCTGTGGTATAACTCTTCAGGGACCATCTGTCATATCAGGTATAGCATTGGAATCTGTAAATGGTGGTATATTGGATGGTGTGAATATTTCCAATATACAAATGAAGGATGTACATACGGCTATTTTCCTGCGTTTAGGAAAACGTGAAGGTTCTGCACAGATGAGCCAGTTGAAGAATGTTACTATATCTAATGTTACAGCAACATGTGTTAGTAAAGTGGCCAGTGCTATTGTCGGAGTGCCGGGAGGAATTATCGATAATGTGCAAATTAAAGATGTTGAGATTACGTTGCCGGGTGGTGGTACAGTGAATGATGCTAATGCCAATGTGCCAGAACTTGTCGATGCTTATCCCGAATCTAATATGTTTGGTACCCCATTTCCTGCATATGGATTTTATGTGCGCCATGCTAATGATGTAAAATTTGATAATGTCAGGTTCAATTTGACAAATGCTGATGCTCGTCCTGATTATGTATTTGTTGATGTAACCAATCATGATGTAACAGATATTGCTCAGGTTCTTGAAGATAAAGATATTGTTATCACTACTGACGGCGGCCGTTTGAATATATCTTCCTATATCGAAGGAAATATCGAAGTGGATGTATTCGATATTTCGGGTAAGGTGGTTTATACTACTCAGCAGGTGGCTATAGGAGGTGTTACGATAGAAGTTCCTGAACGTGGAGTATATTTGGTTTCGGTCCGTACCGCAAAAGGAAGTATTATGCGTAAAGTGATGTGTATGTAAAGGATTAAAGGCGAGAGTGGAAAAGAGTGGGAAGTAAAGGGTGATACCTTGCTTTTCACTCTTTTTTGTTACGATTATAATTAAAGGGATAGGATAGAATAGTAACTTTCTTTTGGGATTTGTTGCATAGTTTCATTTGGACTTTTTCTAAGAATTTTTGTAAACTCTAATAGTTTCCGGTTTTTGAGTTGGTGTGATTTTAATGATTTCAATCCAATGATAGTTGAGGCCTTTATTTTTTAATTGTCGATTGCAGTGTTTACCATTCGGTCAGTATTATGCCGAAGTTTACGTTTTTTTGATGATGGATTAGTTTCTAATTGAATCCTTTTTTGGCTAATAGCCTACTTGGTTTCTGCAACTCGGTCTTAGAGCTTTCGTTTATTTGTTTAGTTGGGGATTTTTGTGTAAATAGTAGTTGTCTGCTTGATATTTTATTCGGAAAAAATTATAGGGTATATATTCCCTGTACGGTTAGCATGTACGTCACTAAAAGATAAGTGGGTAAAAGCCCGATTTGCTTCCGGCGGTTTCAATTAAAACTCAGAGTAGTTGATATTATAAAGAGGAAGGGGAAGGGGTGTGTAATCTTGTATTCCCCTAACAATCTTTATTACCGTTCGTAAAAGGTTACACACAGACAACGATTTACGCTTACACCGAGTTATTTTTCGGTTTTCATTACACACCCCGATTTTTTTGTTTCCTCAATGCCTTTTCAATGTAAAACGTATAGTTTTAGCGTTTACTAAATCCTCATGAGAAATGAAACGGTTTTTCAAATGTTTGCCGTTTACTGATATTTTATCTACATAGATTGCGTCTGCCGAAGGTCGTTCAGTTTCGATTACCAATGTCTTGTTTGAGTAATATTTATTATCGAGATGAATGGTAATCTTGTCAAAAGTCGGTGACGTAAGAATATAGCGTGGCAATCCCGGGCAATCGGGATAGAAACCCATCATACTGAATACGGCCCATGCCGACATAGTTCCTGTATCATCATTGCCGGGGATGCCTTCCGGTTTGTTACTGAAGTATTTAGCAAGTAATCGGGATATTTGGTAGTCGGTACGCCAAGCTTCTTTATTTACGTAACAGAACAGGTAGGGATAGGTAATGTCCGGTTCGTTGGCCGGGTCATATAAGTTCTCGTCGAAAACTTTTTGTAGTTTTTTGACAAAAGCATTTTCTCCCCCCATTAGACGCATAAGGCCTTTGATGTCATGAGGTACGTAAAAAGTATAGTTCCAGGCATTACCTTCATGAAATCCGGGTGATGGTTCGAAATTGAGTCCTTGCATCGGGTCGAATGGAGTATAGAATTTGCCGTCGGGTAATTTGGGGCGCAGAGTCCCGAAGTCTTTACAGTAATAGTTTTTATATCCCAAGGAGCGTTTGGCAAAACTCTTTGCATCTTCGTCATAACCGAGTGCTTGGGCAAACTGAGACAACGCGAAGTCTGCAATATAATATTCGAGGGCGTGAGATACCGAATTATCGAAAGTTTCGCGTAAAGGTACGTACCCAAGTGCTGTATAATCGTCATTGTCGGTACGTAAAAAATTATCTTTTCCGGGTGTATTTGCTGATTTGAGCATAGCTTTGTAGGCAGCATCTGTGTCGAAGTCACGAAGGCCGCGGAGCCAGGTATCAGCAATCATAGCTGTCGCTGGGTCACCGGACATAGTGAGTGTCTCATTTCCGTAAAGCTCCCAACGGGGCAACCATCCCCATTCTTTATACATGTCTATCAAAGTACGTACCATGTCGAGTTGCCGGTCGGGAAATGTAAGTGTCATAAACGGGTGTACGTTGCGGAAAGTATCCCAAAGGGAGAATACAGTATACCGATTGTGAGAGGTAGAAAGGATTTTATTGCTTTCCATGGCCGGGTATTCTCCATTTACGTCTTGCAAGATATTGGGATGGATAAACATGTGGTAGAGTGCTGTGTAGAAAATGGTTTTCTGGTCATCGGTACCTCCTTCTACTTCTATACGGGAAAGAATATCGTTCCATTGTTGGCGTGCTGAGAGGCATACCTTATCGAAGTCAAATCCTTGTTGTTCACATTCAAGATTTTCACGGGCATTTTCTATGTTTACGAACGATACGCCTATCTGCACTTGTATTTGTTCTCCTGGTTTGGTATCATAGCTAAAATACAGGCCGATATCGTCACCAGACATTTCTTTGGTATATCTCGAGTATATTTTATATTTTCCGTTGTCGGGGTCCCACTCTGCTTCTACACCTGTCATCGGGCGTTGTTTTTTCCAGTAACCTGATTGTTGCGGGGTTTTGTCTGTACGAATAACGAAGTATATGGGAAATACTCCTTGGCGGTTGTAATAACAGAATCCTCCCATCAGTTTACATCCTTCGTATTCAGTGGCATTTACTTGTCGTATGGTAGCACCGCTTTCATTTGTGAGGCCTTCTCCCAGATTGAGCAGTATATGACTTTTACCTCCGGGATATGTGAACCTAGCTATTGAGGTACGTAATGTTGCACTAACTTCTGTGTCTATATTGTATTTTAAAAGATGGTTACCGTAGTATCCAGGAGTAGCTTTTTCACGAGTATATTCGCTTCCATACAGATGGTAGTCCACTTCCAGTTCTCCAGTAGTAGGCATTAGTAACAAGGAGCCTAATTCGGGGCATCCTACACCACTGAGGTTTACGTGAGAAAAACCTGTAAAAAAACTGTTATGGTATTCGTATGGGGTAGACCACCAGCGGGCATCTTTGTCATAACGATTGTCAGGAGAGCCCATGACGTTGAACGGTGTGACAGACATGAAGCCATTGGGGCATATTGCTCCCGGATTGGTTGTCCCGAAATTGGTAGTTCCAATAAAAGGGTTTACGTATGAAACCGGGTCGGCAGCCCGTACAATAACTGGTAGTAGGGCTGCCGTTATCCAAAAGGTAATCAGATTACGAATGTGCATAAGCTGTTCAGATTATGGATGTTTTTTTAGTAAATTCTATGATTTCGGGAATGTAGCCGAATGCCAGGCCGGTAACGGTATCGGCACAACCGTAGTAAATAGCGATGCGTCCTGTTTCCTCGTCGTGCAATGCTGCACATGGGAATGTTACGTTAGGAACGTCGCCCGTACATTCGTAGATGGTTTGGGGTGAAAGCAGGTATGGTCCTGAACGGAATTTGACTTTCCATGGCTGGTCAAGGTCGAGTAGGGCAGAACCAAAGCTGTAAACAAACCCGTTGCAGGAGGCTAATACACCGTGGTAAATCAAAAGCCATCCTTCCGGTGTCTCGATGGGAATAGGCCCTGCTCCGATTTTAGTACATTGCCATGCACTCTCTTCGAATTTGGCAGGTGACATTACATGACGATGACGTCCCCAGAAACAAAGGTCGGGTGATTCGCTGTAGAAAATGTCACCGAACGGAGTGTGTCCGTTGTCGCTGGGGCGACTGAGCATTGCGAAATTACCGTTAAATTTGCGAGGGAAAAGGACTCCGTTACGGTTGAATGGCAAGAATGCGTTTTCAAGTTGATGGAATGTCTTGAAATCATTTGTCCAGGCGACACCGATAGTGGGCCCGTGATATCCGTTACACCAAGTTACATAATAGCGGTCTTCGATAAAGCAAACACGCGGATCGTAACCGTATACCCATTCACCGATTTCTTTATCATCGCATTCAAATTTCAGAGGTTCGGGGTTTATTTCCCAATTCATAGCGTTTTTGCTGAATCCTACATGCAAACGCATACGACGATTGGTGTCGTCACAGCGGAACACTCCTGCAAAACCGTCTCCAAAACGTACAACGGCACTATTGAAAATGCTGTTTGAAGTGGGTAGTAAATTGCGAGGAATGATAGGATTGGCCGAGTATCTCCAAATTACATCTTTGCACCCTTCGGGACGGGGCTCCCATGGCATTTCTGTCTTCATATTTATTACGTTAGTTAAGTTGTTAAATGGGTTGTTTTATGATTTTCTGTTTATAATAAATTGTTTTTATTATCAGGGACTGTCGAAGGTTCCGTTTTATCCTTTTGCCGTATCTGTATGGGAAAAGGGTACGAAATAAGTCATTAGGAATGAAGGTATAGTGGCTATCATTACAAAAATGAAGAAGTCATGATATCCTATCCAGTCACATACCGTACCGCTGAGTGAGCCCGGAATCATCAGTCCCAGATTCATTATTCCGGAGGCAAAAGCATAATGAGCCATTTGATGTTTGCCCGGAGCTATCTGTTGCATCATGAAGAGTGTGAGACCTACGAATCCGAATCCATACCCGAAATATTCGAATGCGATGGCTCCTGCAATCAGTGCCGAATTTTCAGGTTGATAAAGGGCCAGAAATACATATACGACAAATGGAAGATTGAAGATACAGCAGAGTGAGAATAATGTTTTGCGTAGTCCGAAAGCTGAAATATAATATCCTGCCAGTATCGAACCTATAACGAAAGCTACAGCACCAAATGTTCCATAATACAGTCCTATTTGTTGTTCTGTCAATCCAAGTCCTCCTTCGGAACGTGCTGCTTTCAGGAAGAGAGGAACGATTTTCATTACAAATCCTTCGGCAAACCGATACAGGATGATGAAGAAGATATAGTAAGTAATATGCTTTTTGTGAAAGAATTCGACAATGACATTCCATAGTTCGTGCATTTGTTCTTTTGCGTTGGAAGAACTTTTGATTCTTTTTCTCGATGGGAGTACCCATATATGATAAAGACCGAGGATAATCATGGTAACACTACATACCAGCATTACTATTCCCCAGGCATTTTCATTGGCGATTTTCACGATGTCAGAGGATGCTCCCGGCTCTCCTCCGAAATAGTTGATGAGATAGCCGGCGAGATATACAAAGCCTCCGGAAGCTACTACTTTGGCAATATTGTAGAAGGCTCCTTGCCATCCGATGTATTTGGCTTGGTCGGTTTCCGACAGTTCTGTCATATATACACCGTCACAAGCGATATCATGAGTGGCTCCACTAAAAGCGATAATGGCTAATAATGCTATTGATATGGCAAAAAACGAAGGAAGATGTAACGAAAAGGCTACGGCAGCAAATGTTATTCCGGTAACGATTTGCGTGGTTACAACAAAGAATTTCTTTGTACGGTACATTTCCAAAAGAGGGCTCCAAAGCGGCTTTAGTGTCCAGGGGAGGATAATAAGTGAAGTCCATAATGTGATTTGGGCATTGTCTACTCCTAAACCTTTATACATTAATACAACTACCATGTTGAGGACTACAAAAGGCATACCCATGGCAAAGTAGGCTGAAGGTACCCATTGTATAGGATGGGCTGTTTTTCTGTTGTTGCTTGTGTTTTCTTCCATTGTTTTTTGTTATTGTCCGTGCCCCTTCCTTGGAAGAAGGGGACACGGAGTGTCTGGCATTATTAAGTAAATAGACAGGAATTGTTGATTATCTTATGATAATTTCGTCTGTAAACAACCAGCCACCAGGAGTACCGTTAGATAAAGCCTGGTAGCGGACATAACGAGCTTTACTTGTGCCTTGCCATCCAAAGTTTTTGAATTGAAGTGTTTCTTCATCAGGAGAAATGTCATTGTCTATCGTTGAGAGAGTATCGTAATTCTTACCGTCAGAGGAGACTGATATTATGACTTGCTTGGGCATCCATACATATGGTCCTTTGAGTTGCATGAATTCGGCAGTAACTTCTTTTATGGGAGTATTTTCTCCTAAATCTATCGTTACGTCGAAGTCACAAGCTATAAATCCTTGCCAACGGTCATCATTATACATCCAGCCGCCACGAATACCATCGACCAAAGTTTTTTCTCCAGCCGCGGAATATTGTTTGCTGTATGGGTGCGCATATATAATTTTCTTATCTCGTGCCAGATGTTTTACAGGCTCGAACGATTCGGGCTTATCTCCTATTTCCTTGTCAAGCGGAAACGGATTATAACCATGAGCCTGTAAAGTTTTTACAGCTTTCAGAGCCCGGGAATGGAAATTGTTCCAATCTTTTTTATCAGCAGGAGACCAACCTACCTCGGCAAGGGCCAGGATACGGGGATAAATCATATATTCTGTATGCTCATATGTGGGCATATATTCGGTCCATACATTACCTTGTACGCCTAAGATAAGTTTTGCTTCTTCAGAACTGAGCGAATCGGGTATCGGTTCGTAAGAATATACTTTTTCTAAGGTAAGGTAACCTCCAATAGCCATTGGCTGAGTTTTGGGGGCATCTTGGAAAGCATCGAGATAACAATATTTCCCGGGAGTCATGATGGCATGGTTTCCGGCTTTTACCGCTTTTATACCGCCTTCTTCTCCTCTCCATGACATTACAGTGGCTGTGGGTGATAACCCTCCTTCTATGATTTCATCCCAACCGATTAGTTTACGGCCGTGGTCATTAAGAAATTTTTCGATACGGTGTATCATATAACTTTGCAATTCGTCCACTCCCGACAAACCTTCATCGGCTATCCGTTTTTGGCAACGAGGACATTGCTCCCAACTGGTTTTAGGCGCCTCGTCACCACCGATATGGATGTATTCGGAAGGGAACATATCCATAACTTCAAGTAATACATTTTCGAGAAATTCGAAAGTCTTTTCCGTACCTATGCAATAGTCGGCATCTACGTATGGTGTTCTTGAGCAGGAAAGTTCCGGATAGGTTGCCAATACTTCTTCCGAGTGTCCGGGCATTTCTATTTCGGGGATGATAGTAATATGACGTTCGGCAGCATATGCGACAACTTCTCTGATATCTTCTTGGGTATAGTATCCTCCTACAGCTCTGGGGTCATCCTGATTACAGAAAGTTCGTCCACTTACCCACCATTCTTGGAGATTGTCGAATGGTCGCCATGCGGCAAATGAAGTGAGGCGAGGGTATTTCTTTATTTCTATTCTCCAGCCTGCCCCATCGGTCAGATGCCAATGAAAACGGTTCATTTTGAAATATGCCATGGCATCTAATTGTTTCTTTACAAATTCTTTGTCAAAAAAGTGACGGGAAACATCAAGATGCATTCCTCGATAAGGGAAACGGGGGGTGTCTTCTATGGTTATGGACTTTAGAGTTTTACCATTACCATTATCGAGCATTTGCAGTATTGTCTGTGTTCCATAGAAAAGGCCGGCTTCGCCTCGGGCTGTTATTACGATTTTATTTTTATCTATTACCAATTTGTAGGCTTCATCGCTGGTAAAAGTAGAATCATTGCTTAGATTTAATATGATTGTATTTGACTCGTCCGGTGTATCTATAAAGGGGTGAGAGGCGAGCGATGTGCCTTCGAGGTAATTGGCAAAAGCCATACATCCCTCTTTTGACATATTAGTATAAATATTGGTTGACGGGTTTACTTCGAAGTTTCCATTATGATATTCTACCGATTGCGGGGCCGGAATTACAGAGAGCCCTTCTTGGCGGGCACAACTGATACTCGTTATGAGCAGAGCTGCGGAGAGTATGAACCCGTATATATTAGATTTTGTCATAGGCATAATTTCTATTTGTTGTTTCGTAATTTTATGATATATCCCAGCCCGGATAAAGGGCTGGGTATGAAAATTTATTTATCAATCAACTGAAATTTCATCAACAAAGAGCCATGCTTTTTCTCCTTTGGCTCCATGCCATGCGGGGATTTGTGAAGTTGTTTCTATGACTATTCGTATTTTCGAAGCCTGGATGGGTGAGAAATCGCAGCTGTATTCTCTTAATCCGTCTTTGTCTTGGACTTTTGTTATTGGTATATCGAGTTTCCCGACTTCTTGCATTTCATTGTTCCCTTCTGCTGCGTAGACGGTTATTTTTGTCGGAGGAAATATATATTCAGAGTATTGTACGAGTGTACCAACTTTTACACTGCTTATTTGCTGGGGTTCTCCCATATCAATGGTGGCATCTAATGGAGTATCTTTAAATCCGAGCCAACATCCGTTACTGTAGTTAAAGTCTCCTCGTATTCCATCAGTCAGGATAGTTGCCCCGTTATAAGTGTATTTTTCATTGGGGGCATTTTTTAATGTAGCAAGATGCCCGCTTGATTTACTGAATTGGAACGGTCTTACCAGTGTTCGGGTTTTCATATTGCCACGGACAACTATCGCTTTAAGGATACATGAATCTTTGCCGGGCACGATTTCTATCGGTGAGGTATAGCGCATGCTGCTCTCTGTAGGTTCTGAGCCATCGAGGGTATAATAGATGGGATGGTTTCCTTGAGTGCGCAATGTGGCTTCTATGCAATCTTTTTCTCCGTTTACGAGATATTCTCCTTTGACTTCGAATACATGTTTGGCATAATTTAATCCCATTACATCATAGATAGCGATAGATTTGCCCAGGTTATCGAGGAACCGATCATAATTTTTGTTTTTTACTTGTGTCCATTGTACCTCGCTTAATGCTGCCAAACGGGGCAATATCATATATTCGAGATGCTCAGGAGTAGCGATATATTCCGTCCAGAGATTGGCTTGTGTACCGAGTATTAATTTACTTTGTTCTTGAGACAAAGTGTCCGGTACGGGGTTGAAGTTATATACGAGTTCTATCGGATTATTTCCACCAATAGCTAAGGGTTCGTTTTGGGTATCACTGGTCTGGTAATAATCGAAATATAAAGGCCCGGTCGGGGTCATAATAGCTTGATGCCCTTGTTTTACAGCCTCTATGCCTCCGGTAGTGCCGCGCCACGACATCACAGTAGCGTTTGTTGCCAGGCCCCCTTCCAGAATTTCATCCCATCCGATAATATTACGTCCGTGCTTGTTCAAAAATTCTTCTACTCGATGTGTCGTATAACTTTGTAAATAATGTTCAGCCTTACCATGTTCATCGTCTTTAAGACCGAGCTGACGGATACGGGCCTGGCAGGCAGGACATTTTTCCCACCGTATTTTCGGACATTCGTCTCCGCCGATATGAATATATTTAGAAGGGAATATGTCTATTACTTCGAGTAGAACGTTTTCGATGAAATTGAATGTGTTTTCTTTACCTACACATAATACATCGTCACGTATTCCCCATTGTCCTGATACTTCGTACGGGCCTTCGGTACAACCCAACTCGGGATAAGCGGCCAGTGCAGCCATCATGTGCCCTGGGAGGTCTATTTCGGGAATGATAGTGATACCCAGCTCAGCTGCATATTTAACCATTTCGCGCAATTCGTCTTGTGTATAAAATCCTCCGTGAGGGGTAGTGTCATAATTGTCCCATTCTTTTCGAATCATCGTTTTATGACGGATACTACCGATTTCGGTAAGTTTGGGATATTTTTTTATTTCTATACGCCAGCCCTGGTCATCAGTCAGATGCCAGTGCAGTGTATTGAGTTTATGTACAGCCATCACATTGAGGATGCGTTTTACTTCATCGAGAGGGAAGAAATGGCGGGCAACATCCAGATGTAATCCCCGATAGCCAAAGCGAGGAGCATCATCGATATTGGCACAAGGAATTGACCAGTCGGCATTTGCTACTTTTTCATTTCCGTAAATTGCTGCCGGGAGCAGTTGTTTTACCGTTTGCAAAGCAAAACGCAAAGCGTTTGGTGCTGATACGAAAATTTCGATTTTATCGTTATTTATGTTTAGCCGGTAAGCTTCCGGAGCTAAAGATTTATCGAGCTTTATGGAAAGCGATTTTTTCCCACTTTCAGTTGGAGTGACAGTGATGGATTTTCCAGATATTTCATTGAAATGGGTAGCAAAGGCCGAAGCAATGTTGGTCATTTCGTTCCCACATTCAGGGGCTACGAATATATTAGTGTTATCGTCGAATACGAAACGCCCAGGCAGTTGTTCCATGTTGTTTGGGTAAGGTATAAGTTCATACCGGTTTTTTTCTACCGAGCATGATAGCAGGCTTATGCCCAGCACTGCGATTGCAAGATGACGCTTGATATTTTTCATAACTGTTCTGATTATTGTGTGTTTGTTTATTGTTTATATTTATTGTTTGGGTGGAGTATTGCCCATTTCTATTTCGAGTTGTCCGCCCTTCATAATATCACTGTGCATAAAGAAGGGGGATTCGAGCAAGACACCGTCGAGGCGGATATTTTGTACATATTTGTTCGTTCGAGAATTGTTATGGGCAATGATTGTAAATTTCTTTTTATCCGGCAGATTTATGGTGACTCGGTCGAAGATGGGTCGTCCGATAGAGTAAATCGGAGCACCTGGGCATACTTGATAGAATCCCATTGCATTGAGTACATACCATGCAGACATTTGTCCGCAATCCTCATTTCCGGATAGACCGTTGGGATTATCAAAATATTGAGTATATAAAATCGTGTCTACGAGCTGTTGTGTTTTCCAGGGTTGGCCTATATAATTGTATAAGTGCACTATATGGTGGCTGGGCTCATTACCGTGAGCATATTGCCCTATCATTCCCGATATATCGGCCGAAACCAAAGGTCCATCGATAGTGGAGTCGGCAGTGAAAAGAGAGTCGAGCCGTTCGGTAAATTTTTCCTGTCCGCCTATCAGTTCTATGAGACCTTCTATATCATGAGGAGCAAACCAAGTCCATTGCCATGCTGTCCCTTCACAATAGTCGTCGTTGCGATGGTCAGAGTAACGAGGATTGAATGGCGTATGCCATTTTCCGTTTATATCTTTGCCTCGCATAAATCCCGTAGATGTATCATAATAATGTTTATATCCGTTTGCCAGAGTTTTATATCGCTCATATGTTGCAGTATCTCCGATAGCTTGTGCCAGAGTTGCGATACACCAGTCGTTGTAGGCATATTCCAATCCTTTGGCTACGGATTCGTTTTCCTTATCGTAGGGAATGTAACCGATTTTGTTCTTGTAGTATTTTGATATAGGCATCAGTCCTCCAATCATCCGTTTCGAAGCAATGATACCTGTTGTATCATATTCTGCGCTGCGGAGGCACGCTTTTAGTAGTTCTTGCCCATCTATTTTATCGAATCCTTTCATATAAGCATCTACAATAACGGGGACAGCATGATATCCAATCATTGTTGCCGTATAGTTACCGGCCAGCTCCCACATGGGGAGAATGCCTCCTTCTTGATATTTTTGCATCAGGGACATTACCAGTTTGTCATTCAGTTCCGAGTCGATGATAGTGAATAGAGGGTGTAATGCTCGGAATGTGTCCCATAATGAATAGACAGTGTATATGCTTTCATCCGTTTCTGCACGGTGAATCAAGCCATCTATTCCCCGATAGCGGCCGTCTATGTCGGTAAATAGGCTTGGGTGTATAGCCGTGTGATACAGGGCTGTATAGAAAATTTTTTTAGATGTTTCGTCGTTGCTCTCGATCTCAATAGTTTTCAGATAGTTATTCCATTCATTTTGGGCTGCGGTAGCTATACTGTCGAAGTTCCAAGATGGGATTTCTTTTTCAACATTTTGACGAGCTCCATTTATATCTACTGCGGAGATTCCTACTTTGACGAGTACTTCTTCATCATTTTCTGTTGCAAATTGCAGTAGGGCTTTGGAACGGTTCATGACAAAAGGTTTCCCTTCACGTTCTGTATTTATCGGAGTGTCGATAATTTTGCAGGTAAATGGTTTTGAGAACTTCATATAGAATCCGATGTCTTGTTTTTCTGCCCAGCCTTTGGTCTGTTTCCATCCGACGATTTCAGTATCGCTAATTTGTTCGAGTTCCATGTTTGCATTTTCCTGTCGTTGCAGACTGTAATCCAAGTCTACGATGAAGCCGGATTCTTTATTTTCGGGAAAACGATATCTGTGCAGGGCAGCCCGTTTGGTAGCCGTCAATTCGGCTTTTACATTATATCGCTTCAAATGTACTGAATAATATCCCGGACGAGCTTCTTCTTCTTCGTGGGAAAAATCCGAGGCATAAGCTGTTTTTTGGCTGTCATATCCCAAATATTGATATTCTTGTTTTCCGGTAGTCGGCATGAGCAATATGTCGCCATAGTCACCGACTCCTGTCCCGCTTAAATGAGTGTGGGAAAATCCGTTGATTGAATTATCTGAGTAGTGGTAACCGGAGCAGGCGTCCCATTGGTATATACGGGTGTCAGGGCTTGGTTGTATCATGCCGTGTGGTAATACCGGACCGGGAAATGTGTGTCCGTGGCCTCCTGTCCCGATAAACGGGTTTACATAATCGGTATAGAAAGCGTTCTCTCTGGCCGAATGAGTACACCCTGCAAGAATCAGTAAGGCTAAGCCTGTCAGTAGTTTCGTTCGTTTCATATTGCACAATTCTAAATCAGTTATATCATTTTCTTTGTATATAATGTTTATCCCTTATCGGGTAATCATGATTTTCCGGGTAATCATTTTACCATCAGATAGTTTTATTTGTATCGTCATAGGGAAAGAGGCATTGTTCCTGAATGGGATGTCGAAATAGCAACTGTTTGCCCGGTGTTGTCCGAGGATTTTCCCATCCATATTATATAGTACGATATCTTTTATGACTTTATCTGAAGAAAAATGCAGATAACCGTCCATGTGGTATATTACCATATCATTTATGTTTGCCTTTGTAGTGGATACCGGAGTTTCAGGCAGTTCTATATAAGGTTCCCCGAATGGTAATATTTCGTACAGATTCGGGATATTTTCCCTATTCCATTTAATTTTTATGGCTATAATGTTTTTCAGGTCCTGAGTGTCGATGATAGTACAGAAAGAGTTTATATTTCCTTTTTTTATCCACTCATTACCATCATATACGGATATTTCTGGCAGGTCGTAAGCTGTGTCAAATTCCGTATCTTGGTAAATTTCTATGCTGTTTATTGAAATGTTTTCAATGAAACGGTGTTCCAGATAACCTGCATCTACCGCTTGATAACAAGTCGAAAGGTCTTTATCTGCCAGAGCTGCAATCTGCAAACCGTTATTATCGGATGTTTGAGTCAGTTGTTCGGAAGTTTCGGATTTGAATTCTGCTACTTGCAGCCAGTTTTGTCCTGCAATGCTTTTAATGGAAAAGCGTACATAGCGGGCATTGTATCCGTTTGCATTGCAGGTAAATGTACGGTTATAGTCTATATTTCCGGCAGTGAATGTGGCTACTTCATGCCACGATTGGTTATCTGCCGATACTTCGATGGCTGCTGTACCTGTCGGCTGGTCTCCTTCACAGAAAGTTATGCTTATTTTATATTGAGGAAGAGCAGTAGGGTAAGTAAGCAGAATATAATCTCCGATGGCCTGAGCTCCATTTTTCCAGAAGAAACTTTCGTCATTTCCGTCCGTAACGTTATTGATGTTATAGTTTTGGTAAGTGGCCATATTAGTAGTGACAGATGCTTTTGCATCAGAAGTTGAGATAATGCGGTCTACCGTAAATCGTTCTGTTCCGATAGCCAAGGTCTTTTCAGAAGTATTTTTTATACGTACGTAAGCGACTTTTGTCTGAGCAAGGGGTAGTATCGCTTGAGCCCATTGTTTCCCGTTTTCTGAATATTCTACCGTTAAGCCTTCGGCAAGTTGCTGTTCGTCTATACTGATATTTTCTAATCTGCCCCAATAGATGCCGATATACTCGTCTTTTTCAAGTTTTATGTTTTTCAGTCCGCTTAGGTATATTGTATTTGTTTCTTCGTTTATGTCTGCTCCTTGCAGGTCGTTCAAGCATGAGATTATTTGTATTTCATCTTTTGATGGCCATAATCCGGGTACACTGTTGCCGAGTTTCTCAACGAGAAAGTCTACGAATGGGCGTAAGTGGCTTTCAGCAGGTTTTACTTCATAGTACTTTTCGCTGGTAGAGGTGCCGTATCCTTCTAAAGCGCTGACTAAATATGCTGAGTCTGTGCTCAAGCCGCCATATAAAGATTTTAGACGTAAATATTTCACCCATGCTTCGGAGCGTTGCATTTCGTTTCCTTTCTCCAGCATGTCCAATGCATCAAGGGCAATGGAGGTTATAGTCTTGAGTTTGGCGTTCCAACAACGAATGTCCTCATACATCAGGCGGTAATCTCTTTTTTCACTATTTTTCATGGTTTCGATAATAAGACATGCTTGATTGAGTTCTTCAAGTTTGGCCTGTAGTTGCTTCGTTTCTACAGGCATTTGTCCGGAGGAGAAATGTTCTATGAAGTTATCGTAGAGTTTTATCATGTCGTCATCTTCGACCAGAGTGTTGGAGTAACGGGCAAAGCATTTTAAAGCTGTGGCAGTTTGTGAATCATTGGGTGCCAGACGTTCAAAAACATCTTCCCAATTTTGTTCTACGTCGAATGCTGAAGGGTTCCATCCGTAATCGGCTCCTCCGAATAGGGCGATTTTGGATGCCTGAGCTTGGTTCATAGGATTCATAACTAACCCATGAAGAGAATTTATCGGCCCTTGCGGGTCTTCAATAGTCCAGTGGGTAGTCATTTTACGCATGTAGATACGGTCATCGTGATCATCGTTTACCGGGTTATTCCACCACATTACCGGGTTGCGTCCTACCCGATTGCTCATGTCTGTTATAGAAGAGGGACGGATGTTCGAAAAGCAGTCATAACCGGTAAATGCAATGACAACTTCACTGTCGACATTTTTTAAGTCATATAGTGTAGATGAAGCTCCGTAATTAAGAGCATAAGCTGTAGGGACGAAGAATAGGGGGGATACATGTTCTTCTGTGTCAGAAGTATTGTTGTATGTATTACGCAGTCTTATTTGTACTTCGTTGGCTAGGTGGGCCTGCATATTACCGGATGGAGTATAGGACATATCATCGATGAAAACACCGAATCCTCTGACTCCGAGAGTGTGGAGGTGTTCGAATTTTGTCATCAAAGCGTCTATGCCCTTATTCATTTCTGTTGTATTAGAGAAACTGATACCTTGTTGAAGTCCGGGGTGGGCAGCCCAAATGAAGTTGACGTTACAGTTTTTGGCAGCTTCAACCATTCTGCGTAAATCATCCTGGGTAATCAGTCCGAAAAATTTTTGCTGTTCGGTAAGAGAAGTAGGATAGTTGTCCCGCCAGTTTCCGAGATGGTAGGGGTCCGATTTCGGTCCATATATGAAAACGTTCATTTTGAATCGTTTGCAAAACTCGAAAAGGCTAATGCGGTTATCAACTGAGTAAGGATGGCCGTAGAATCCTTCTACGATGCCTCTATATTGTGTGTGCGAATAGTCTTCAAATGTAATTTGGCGAAGGGTCTTATTCCCGGATTGTTCGAACATTTGTTCGAGGGTTGCAAAAGCATAATATGCTGAACCTTCGTCATTTCCAACAATGACAATGTCTCCGTGAGGGTGTATGTCATTTATTTGCAGAAGATATGGGTCGAACTTGTTTTCTCCTTGCTCAAAAACGGAAACCGGTAAGTTGTGGGTACCAATGTATTCGTCTATGGTATTGTTTGCCCCTTTGATACCTAAAAAAAGATTTGATTTTGATGAGGAAGGTTCTGATGAAAGTGAAATGGAATATCCGGCATTTTTTAGGACTTCTTTCATTCGATTTATAATGACGGATGTAATCCCGTTTTCACAAATAACATTGATTTCATCGGTCAATGTTATTGAATTTGGGGTTTCCGTTACTCTTTGAGGTGTCGGATATATGGTATATGATTGTGCATATATCGAGGAGGACAAGATAAATAAAAAGACCAATATTTTAGAAGTGTTTCTCATCGTAATTGAAATAAGTATTTTTATTTTTCAGTGTTTGGAATATGATAATTGGATATTCCCCTCCTACTTCTTTCAAAAGAAAAAGATTATTATCTTTCTTTTTGTTATTTAATATTTTTAATATTGTAATCTTATATATTATTTTTTTATTCTCAGAATGAGTTAGCAAAATTAATTTTTTTTTATTGCTTAACAAAAAAATATTGTTTTTTTGGTCAATACTTTTTATTAATTTTTCTTTTGAAAGAAATAGAAGGGGTGTTTATAGTGGTTTATAATTTCTTGAAACGGATGATTGATTGATTTCCGTCCAAGGTTATTTTAGCAACATATATACCGGTAGGTAAGCTATTCAGGTCAGTAACAGTTTCGCTTGTACGACCGACTTCAGTCCCTAACATATTATATATAATGGCTGTTGCACTATTGGTAATATGAAGAATGTTGTTGCTGAAGTATGAGCTTTCGGTCCGTATATTGTTGATATCGGTATGGAGGGTAAGAGTGACGATGATATCCATGTCTTCAGTGACGGTAGTTTTTATTTTGTAGATACCGTCTACATTAGTTACCAAATCTGTATCTTCCATGTCTATAGGATTATTGTTGATTGTTACAGAAGAAAGTTCGTAGTTTTCTTCGGGTGTAACGGCAATAACTATAGGAGTATTTTCAGCTACGGTTTCACCGGATGTTATGGTTACATCGTCGTCTTTGTAAGCTTGGATTGTCCCTTTTCCGCTAATAGAATAATTGATAGTGTAAACGGTTTGTTTCTCAAATGTGACCATCAGGTCGATGGGGGAGTTATCTACTTTGAACGTATTCCCTTCTATCGGTCGGTCGTTAACGGTTATGCCACTTATCAGATAAGCGTCTTCGTTTGTATTCAGAACTTTGAGGTTACTGTATGTTTTTACCGGAGCAGGGGAGTTGCCGATTATTTTGCCGAATCGGTGTATTTCGTAAGTGGCCCCGTCTTCTGGAGTATTATAAGATACATCTACTGTGGTACGGCCATTGGTCTTGGCAATAGCGTCGGCAATAGGGAAATTGTTATTGCTTAGAGTCCCGTTCTTGCGATAGTATGCATCTTGGTCTCCGGCTAAATTTTCGATTGTTGTCGTTTCGGCAGCTTCCGGCAAATAGTAAGCGACCAGGCCTTCAGGAATCTCGGTGTAGCCATACATAGAGGCTTTGATTTCTTCAGCGGATAGGGTCTTGTTCCAGACTTGTACCTCTTCAACTTTTGAGGGCATTTTGTTGTATTTTGAGTCTCCGATTGCAAAGTCGCATTCATCATAAAGGAGAGCCAGACCGCCATCTTCTACATTTTGAGAAAGGACTTCTTCGCCATTTTTGTAAACTTTGAAGTTTTTACCGTCATTACTGGTTGCCAAAGATATGAATGCGAATTCCCCCGGATAAAGTGTTGCTTCTGATATGGCGGCTTCATTGACACCTGGGCATGCTGTTGAGCTTCCATCCCATTTGCGGTACCATACTGTAATTTTGCCTTCTTTCACACCGATTCCATAAGAACCTTCTACAGCCCATGTGATACTGTTTTGAACATGTCCCATAAAGGTTCCGTTGTAACCCATGGGTGAAATCCAGGCAGAAAATGTGTAGTTACGAGAGCGTTGGTCGCTTGCTACTTGGTCACTGGTACTGTTGTGTTCTCCTAAGACAGTGTCACTGAAACGCAGCTGGCATTCTTCATCACCATAACCGGGTGCAGACATCAACAATCCGTCTCCGTCGCTGGCCAGTTCTTTGAATGTTGCAACAAAATTTGCCGTACTATTTACTGTAAAAGTTTCGCAGGCATATATATTATCATTATTTGTTATCGATACTAATTCATAGCCGGTATTAGGAGTAGCTGTAATACTGAGAAGTGTTCCTTCTGATACTTCTTCTCCGTTTGTAATAACGGTATTTCCGTTTTTGATGCTCAATTGTCCGTTGGTAGCGGAGAAGTTGATTGCATATTTTTTGATTTCTTGTTTTACTGTGATTTTGAGGTCATAATATGTTCCTTCTGTATAAGAACCGTTATAGGTCCAATCAGCTTCTGTTGTACCATTTACTGTACCGAAAAACATCATTCTTAGTAAATAAGTTGTACCTTCTTCGGCTGTTTGGGGAATGGTAATGCTTGGGAGTGTCCCGTCTTCGACTTTAGTTTCTGTATCTTCTGTATATACGAGTATGCCGTTTGTAGCATCCTCATAAGTCGTTTGTCCAGGATTCCCACAAAGAATGAGTCGAGACATGTCTTTATTTTCATTCGCATCGGAGAACACAGCGAATCGGCCCCAGAAAGTGTTTATTTTTATAGAAAAATCTATTTTAGTTCCGGGAGAAACAATAAGTTCCTGAGCCATCTTTCCTGTGGGAGTTTTAGGAATGTTGATGTTCTGCAAATCTTCCAATGCTCCAGAGGTAGTGAACGATACGATGTTTCCTACATTTCCTTCTTTGGGAAGTGTAGGTGCTTCATATCCTTCTAAAGGAGCAGCTTTTGCTGTCATACCCCATATAAAAAGGGGAAGAAGAAGTAAATAAAATTTTTTCATAATAGGAAATTTTAAATTTGATGTTTTGTATATATGTATAAAAAAATAACACATCTCCCTTTCTCCTCATACAAGAGGAGATATACCGCAACCATTTTGATGAATAATTAGATATGAAGATTTATATATCGTTCATTAAAAACGGAGGGTAGGAGTGTGTTATAATTATTTTACTCTTACAAATATTTTAGGGATTATATTTATTTATTGCACATCATCGAAGTTAAGAGTGACTGTCCCTAAATTTACATTATACCCCGCTTTTTTTATGATTTGTACGGTATAGTTTTCTCCATCTTTCAGATGTGACGACGGTATGGGAATACGGTAAGTTTGCGTATCGGCATCAAAGTTTGTCGTTACGAAATTTGCATTCCATCCTTTGGTGTTATTCCGGTATGCAACGGCGTATTTATCTCCTGTTACCACTTCGTCAAATGTGATATTGATGTAGTAATTACCGCTTTCATCTTTGGAGAAAGGTTTATCGGAATAAACGAATGAGAAGAAGTCAAACTCAGCAAGGTCTTGTGCCATACCGTAATTCCAGCGAGTTATCTGAAGGATGTATTTTCCACTTTTCAGTAGATTGGAAGTAAATCCGACATTCACGGCTGATGAAGAGCTGTTGTTTTCGTCCGCGGGAGAGACTATAGATATTTTTTGTTCCCGGGTAGCAGCGTCGAGAATTCTGAGAGAGTCGACGTTTTGCCCCAACCATCCATCTGCGTATACTTGTATTACCCCGCTATTTACCCTGCTGGTGACAACTGCATCTTCTTGACGTAGTTTCAATATTTTGCAATCAAATGTCCCTATTACCTGAGCCTGCTCATCCCGGCATACAAGCAATTCCCATTTGCCCTGCTTCCATTGGTCGGTGGAGTTATATCCCATGACGATGGTGTCTTTGTCATAAGTCCGTACGTCATCTACAATTCCGGTGTATTTGTATCCCCATTGCCAGCTCATCAGTTCTCCTGTTTCCGTATAACGGAGTTTTACTTCGTCGAGGTCTTGCATACCTTTGATTCCGTATTTAAAATTTGCCATAGATACGACGGTAAATTCTCCTCCTATATTAGCCGTTGCCGGGTCATAGGTTACCAAATTATCGACAAAAGTATAATTCGGTACATCTACTTTATATTCCTCTTCACAGGCAACAAAACTCGAAGCAAGAGCAAGAATGGATATATACAGAAATTTACTTTTCATATTACTGTGTTTAAAGGAAGATGTTTTGCTCAGTTTTTATAACACACCCTTGTCCCCTCTGTTTTTAATTTATTTCCCCTCGAAGAGGGAACTTCAGGGTGTGTTATTTGTTTTAGTTATCAATCTGATACAAACTCTTCTGTATCCGATTTATTTATTTTTGAGAAACCACTTTGAACGATTTCAGGCATTTACCGTTTTGTGATACTACCACGTAGTACATTCCGGCGCCATTATCGATAGAAAGTGTACATATTTCGCCTTTGTCTGCGTTGTAAAGTTGTCCGGTTACCAAACGACCTTGAGCGTCATATACTTTGATATCATACACTCCATCGTTCGCAAAACGCAGATTTACATCTTTCACAAAAGGATTAGGATATACATACATGTTTTCAACGATTTCTTTTTCTACGCCGGTTTCTTCAGCTTTTATTTCAAGGTAATCGTCAAAAGTTTTGGTTGTAGTACCCCATGAGTTGGTAACCTTTAATGTTACAGGATATTTCCCTTGTGTTGCATAGGTTGCAGTGGCGACATTTTCGTCATCTGTAGTATGGGAGGCACCTTCAAGAATCCATTCTACCGATTCGAGACGGATATTTGAAACACCTGTAATTGAAGGCACTCCTAATCCAACAGTCGGTGTTTCCGGTTTTTCTACACTTCTCTCGTTTTCGGTAGTAAATTGGCCTATGTATCCGTAAGGTACAAGTGTACTGTTTTGACCTTCGTTCCTGAATGCCTGGTTGCCTTTTCCGTCATCTTCCATATCTTCGAATTTGAAATAACCCTGTAAGCCTTCAGGTGCCAAGAAGTATCCACTCATTGCCTCTTTTACCTCTTCTGCGGTAAGAGCTTTGTCCCAGAGTTGAACTTCGTCGATGTAACCGTTAAATCCGGATGTGTTGGTTAGAGCTCCACCGATATAGAAGTTTGCTCCCCAGTCTTTAGGACCGGAACCTTTCGATGTGGTGCTGATAACTTCGTGACCGTTGATATAAAGTTTTATATTTCTATTGTCTTTTACGATTGCAATATGATTCCATACATTTGCTGACAATGGATAATTTTGGCTGATACCGTCTACATCGTTATTATGTTCATAATTAGCTGTACCTGCAGGAGGAGCATCGAATGAAATAGAAATTTCATTTTCAAGATTGTTATAGTCCGAATAGTTTGCTGATCTGATAACACACCACATTTCCCCCCATGTACTTTCGGTCCATGTACCAGAGTAGTTCTTGTTTACTTTTTGCGTAAGTAGAGTTCCCAAAGAACCATGTTCGAATTTGTCTGATTTGAACCAGAAACAGAACGTGTTGGTTGTATGATTGTCTAATATCTGTTTGTCAACATAGAACATACTTGGATTCAAGATATATGCTCCCTGGGAAACTGTAGCTGGGCTATCCTGATAAGTGGTTCCGTCGTTGAATGCCGGAGTCAAAGTTACTTCTTCATTTGTTTTAGGTTCAGTAGGATTGGCAGTATATCCCTCTATTTCAGGCATACGGCCTGTTTCTTCGGGAGATATTAATAGGCAACCTCTGGTCATTGTGCTTTCTTCTCCGGTAATTACTTCTACATCGTAAGTTCCCAACTCAGAAAGCTTTGTAGTAAGGGTACGAACTTCTGTAGCTTTGGCAACTTCATCCCCGGTAATAGCATCGGTGATAATAATGGTAGAAGGTGCGTGGTTCGGGTCGTCAAAACCGATAGTGAATTCTTCATTCGGTTTTATAACCGGTTTATTGATAGAAATAGTGTTGATAATCTCTATTTCAGAGGTTTGTTCATCGCTCCAGGTAATTTCGGAAGTACTTCCATTAAGTCCGATAGCACGTACACCGACCATATATTTTTCTGTATTTTCTACCGGTAGCGGTGCATCGATTACGTACGAAGCCCAAGAAGTCGTTGCTGTAAGCAAGGTAGGTTCGGAATCTTCTGTTTTGATATATACTTCATAGTACCAAGTATCTACATCTTCATTGTAAGTAGGACATCCCGGATAGTTTGGCGAGATATCTTCCTTGCCTTCATCAAGCATGCTCCAAGTCATTTTGAAATCTACGGCTTTATATGTGCGTTTACAAGGTGTAACGCTTACAATACGCGGAGCACGTGGAGTTTTGTTATAAGAAGCCGGAATCAACGATAGTTCGCCAATATTAATCTGATAGTTGGCATCAGTGTTTTCAAAAGCAAGTCCCATAGTGGCAATTACATCGTTGGCTTTCAAGCCAAGGTCTGCAGCGGTAAATGAGATGGTATTCCATTCACCGGCTTTGACGCTTTCAGCAGGAATAGTATAATATTTGTATGAGCTTTCCGAACCGACAAGACTTACTTTGAATTTGAGTTTAGGGTCTGTTCCGTTTTTCAACATGAAGGTGAGTCCGAATTTATCGTTTTCGCTTTCTACCGTAAATTTGGTTTTATACAGGTTTACTTCGGACTTTTGAGTAGCTCCGTGGAATTTGAGGCTTGAACCGCCATACCATGCTTCATTGAAATCGAAATCACAATTGATGGCATCTGCCGGGACTTCTCTATTACCTGCGTCTACCCACCAACGCCATGTCGGCAGGTAGTCCTGCATACTGATATTGTACCATTTCTGATTGAATGTCACTTTTCCTTCTTTTTTGAAAGACATACCGTTTCCTAAATTGAAGCGGGTGATGAATGGCAGTTCTTGAAGAGTACTTTTGGCGTTAATAAAACGGGAATATCCGTGCCATTTTTTCAAGTCATTGTGAGAGGTGGTTACTTTTTCATTGCTTTCATTGAGTGGTATTTTTTGTGCACTTAATACATTTTGTGTACCACCGGTAAAAAGCATCTCAAGTTTATCTTGGTAAGTATTTTGGATGGTCAATTCCGATGTACCGAATTCATTTGACCCGGTATATATTTGGCTGCGGTCATGAGCTCCCCATACGACAATTGACACTGGATATTTAGAAAGAACACCCCATCCGCCATTTCCCCATCCGCCATAGCCTCTACCTTGTTGGTCGAATCCAGCATATACATCAAATGGGGAACGCTTTTTTGATTTGGCAACATTGACAGAGGTCTGTAAAGAACCTTCGCTCCAGTTGTAATTCAGGAAATAAACATCGGTTACGGGATAACCTGACGCGTCGTTATGGAACCAGTTGGAATGGTTTGTGGTTAGAGTACTACCTCCGTCTGTCAGGTTTCCGCTGTTGGATACATAACCATACCAGTCAACATGGAAATGCCAGTCTTCCTCTTCTTCAGCAATGCGGTGGCATTCTGCAAGGAATTCTTGGAATTGGGTATTCAAATCGCTGCTAAAATATCCTTCCGGATTGAATGCCATGCCGTCGATACCGTAATATTTCATCAACTGTATTAGTTTCTTGGCATATTTGAATTTCCCGTTTTCTTTTTTGCTTAGTTCGTAAAGAGGTTTTCCTGCATCGCTTGTTGAAGTTACTGAACTTGCCCAATCGATAAAGTAATAAGCTGCAGTAAGAACTCCATTCTTATGGGCCGCGTCGTTGAATACACCCGGAGAACGGAATAATTGAGATGATACATTGGAATGGATGTCAAGGTATTGCCACATACTGAAATTATCGGATTCGAATGTGTAACGACTCATGGCACTCCATTGTTTGGTCATCTCACCGATAGGGGAGAACCAGCAAAGTTTTTTTTCATTTACAGCTTCTTCACCCGGAACAAGATTGGGGTTGGCTTGAGTAGCTGTATTGGTAATACGATCTTTTACCCGTACACGCGAAATGAAAAAATTGTCATCCGTATAGTTCGAATACTCAGGGTCATCAGGAGACAGATAAGGTTTTCCCGGTTCCCATGTTTCCAGCATTTTTACAAATTCGGTAGTAAAACGCTGGTTATTGTCCGTCCCGTAATTAATGTAATTCGGGTGAGTCGGAACACTTTGTGCCAAAGCACCTGCCGAGACTAAAAGTCCGGTTGCTAAGAATAGGTTTTTAATTCTCATAAAGCATTTCTATTAAGGTTAGAAATTAGAAGTTTTTTCAACATCCCACCATAGGCGTGTGCCTTGCATGTCTCCTCTTACAGAGCCGGTGGTTTCTGCGTCTAAGTTAGGTACACCTGTAGATGTAAAGTCCGATTTGGCTTCATCGACGCCTCCTGTAGCAAAAGGGATTCTCCGAATGGTCAGTTCGTCCGATATGGATCCGTCGGCTTCACCGTAAGCTCCATAGACCGCGGGTAAAAGTTTCGGGTATCCTGTACGGCGGATGTCGGTCCAAGCTACAAGAGACATGGGGAAGAGAGCCAGCCATTTTTGTGTCATTATTTTTTCGAGATAATATTCTTTTTCTTTGTCTGCCGTTACCGAGGTGTAAGGATTGGTATCTATACCTCCCCATCCGTTATTGAGCATGAAGTAGTAATCGGCTTTTTCATCGGAAGTCAGGTCGTTGTCCGGGTCGTAGGGGTCTTCATAAAGGAAATCTCCGCTGACAGTCATATCTCCGGCTCCTCTCCATGCCATGTAGTCACTATATCCTGAGAAGTCGTTTTTGGTAAATGATTCTTGGATTCCGGCTTCATAGAATGACTGGGCGGTTCCTCCCATGTTCCAGCCTCGTAATGCTCCCTCGGCTTGTAAGAAAAGGGCTTCTTCGACTTTGAAGAGTGTGACCGGTTTGGCAGCAAATGCCAAGTCGACAAATTTGGAGAACAGGATGTAGTTATTCGATGCCAAACTCGAATTGCTAAGATAGGTTCCCGAGCGCATCGACATGATTTTTTCTCCGGAGTTGTGCACTTTGTTGAATTTGCTGACCAGACGTCCGTTATTAGGAGCAAACCATGCTGTAAGTGCAGGATGATTGGTTCGTTTCATGATATTGTGGAGCGTAGCGTTGAGGCGTGCATCTACCCAACTGTTAGCGATTAGATAAAGAGGGTGATGTGCTTTTACCGGACCGTCTGCCCCACTTCTTAGTCCGACCTGGGGATCGCCCGGTTGCAGTATGCCACGGGTTACAGCTTCCTCGGCAAGAGTCTGTGCTGTTTTCCCATTGACATTGAAGTCAGGAACATTCACTACGGTCATGGCCAGACGAAGAATCATAGAGTTGGTAAATTTTCTCCAATGCTTGACAATGTCGGTAGCTGAGGTGATTTTGTCTTCAGAAATATAGTTCACACCTTCTATTTTTTTATCCAGTGCGGCTGTCGGATTTCTTTGATAAGCTTCGAGAGTAGAATCGGCCTTTTGTAATTCGATAAACAAGGTCTTAAATACATCGGATTGTTTTTCGTAAGTCAATGGCCGTTGCTCTTTCAAGGCTCTGAAGTCTGAATAAGGTACGGGTCCGTAGGTTACCAGATTTTGATAGATAGAGTACGAAAAGAGTACGCTTGCCAGTGCAGATAGTGGTTCGATGCCTAATTTTTTTCCGGAGTTGATGATGGGGATCGCATTAGGCGCTAATTTTTCGAGCGCTTCGGTTTGCCCGAAAGCATACGAGTCGTAGAACATGAATGAAGAATACATGTTTCCGTCGAAAGAATGGGGAATAGACATGTAACCCGCATAGTCTATGATATGAAGCGTATATTGCATCTGATAGAGATGCACAGCGGCCGACACAACCTGAGTTTGTACTGTGCGCAGCATAAACTCTGCTTCTTGTGATGTGGACAAAGTGTCTGAGGATACGGAACCGTCGCTTGAATTGATGACTGTAGTGTCTTCATATTCCAATACCGTATCGTAGCATGATGATACTCCGCATAACAAGAGCAAAGAGCAAGTAATTGATAAAATCTTATTAGATATGAGTTTCATAGCGAAATGATTAGAAAGTTGCTTTAATATTGAATCCGAAACTACGAGTTGTAGGTACAGAGAATGCTTCGATACCTCCGTAAGAGTTGGCTGTCGAGACTGATACATCCGGATCGACAGGAGAATCTTTGTAGAGGAAGAACAAGTTACGTCCTACCAATGATAGGTTCAGGTTTTTACCTTGCCCGAAAAGGTTGCGGAAGGTATAACCTACAGAAACTTCTCTCAATCGGAAGTTTGTAGCGTCGTATGTATATTGTCCCAAAGCCGGCTCTCCATTACCGATTTTAGTATAGTATCCTTCTGCAGGAGCAATTTCTCCGTCGGGCATTACAACACCGGGAACTGCAACACCAGCCATGGAACCTCCTACGGCTTGATTATAGATATATACTATGCCCGAGTCACGGGTTTTCCCACTTCGTTCGGAGACTCCGTAAGCATCGAGACGAGCTTCGGTATATGAGATTACCTTACCTCCTATTTTCCCGTCGATAAGGAAGAAGAAAGAAAAATCTTTATAACTGAATGTATTGCTCCATCCTAAATGATGAGGGGAATTGGCATTACCCAAATAATCGTTGTATTCGCTCGATAACATGGGAGCACCGAAACGGTCGGTCATAATCTTTCCTTCACTATCGTATTTGAAAGTACGTCCGTAGAGTTCACCGTAAGGTTTACCTACTTCGTATCTTACTTTCAGCCCACCTTGATAAATAGGAGTTTGTTCGATTACGGTATTTCCATTGGGCCCGTAAGTTTCGAGTACTTTATTCGTGTTGTACGAATAATTGACACTGGTACGCCAGATAAAGTTGTTATTAAATTTTTTGTTATAACCTAAGGTCAATTCAAGACCACGGTTACGGATGCGTCCGGAGTTAAGAGGAAGTTGTCCGCCGGTTGCTGCTTGTTGTGGCAACCACTGGTTGAGCATCATGGTGTTGTAAAAAGTAATGTCAAAGTCTACCGTGTTGTCAAACAGCCGGCCATCCAAACCTATTTCGGTAGAGCGCATCGTCTCGGGACGAGGGTCATAAAATTCCCGATAGGTTGCAGCTGAAGCAATTTGGGAACCCCAGTTAGTGGGTTTTCCCCCATAATTCAAATTAGGAATGGAGTTACCTACTTCACTATATGACAGACGCAGTTTGGAATGGTTGAACCACTCGCTTTCGATTTTGAAAAGCGGGTTGAGCAGGACATTACCTCCTACGCTATAATAGGTATAATGGTCGGGAGTACCCAAGTATGCAAATTGGGTATATGTGCGAGACCAGTCGGTACGTACCGAGGCATCTATGTATGCCATTTCTTTATAACCTATAGATGCTGTGGCATAAATGGCATTTTCCCAGTTTTGGTCATGGTTCTTGTATGTCCCGGTACTGGCTCCGCCTTGGGCTACGAGATTGGCTGGGTCGAATACGTTAGGAGTAGATGTCGTATCGGCCATCCAGTAGTTGATTCCGAAATCTTCGTAGTTTTCTACCATAGTGCTACCACCTATATTGGCGGATACGTCGAAATCTCCGATTTTTTTGGAATATGAAACCAAGAAGTCTCCAAATGTCTGGTTATTGGAAACCTTTGCATATTCGTAAATAGAGTTATAATATGTCTTGGCACGGGTTCCCTGCCAGGTTTTGCTTTCGTTGGTATCGGTAGTCCGGTCGATTTTAAAACGTACTTGAGCACTTAATCCCTCAATAATGTTTACTTTCAGTCCTATGGTGGAATAGATGCGTTCACGTACTTGTTCTCGTTTCAGGCGGTTTTGCAGCCAGTAGGGGGAGTTCCGGTTTTCGCTGTCACTCCAAGGCCATTGTTGTATGGGTCCTTCGACACCGGTAGACTCGTATTTACCGCTGCCATATTTATTGATATGATATAGTTCTCCCTGAACTTCCGAATTTTTCTTGAAATAGCGTATATCTGCATTTCGAGGCATTAGGTACAAATCATATAAAGGATTACCGTAAATACCAGACCCGGGACGATTTTGTGCTGTTTGGTTGATATAGTTTCCCGAGAAATCGATTTGTACACGGTCGTTCCAGAGATTTACAGACTGGCGAACTGTAAAATTGTGGCGCATGAATTTGTTGGACGGCATGATACCGTTTGCAGTCGTATTACCGTATGAAACATAGGTTTGAGCTATTTTTGTACCGGATGTGATAGATATCGTGTTGTTGAAGTTGGTTCCGGTTTGCAGGTAATTGCCGACATTGTTTAGTGCATAATTGCGCATGTAGGGTATTTCGTTGAGGGCTGCATCGGAGTAAGTTCCAAGGCGTGGACCCCATGAAAGCATGTTCAGACGGCGTTTCTCTACAGGATTATTCGGGTCCATAGACTGGTCACTGTAGGTCTCTACATTGGCTCCGTATGTATTTTGGAATTTGGGAGTGACCAGTGGAGTTTCTACTAGAATACTGCTTGACAAGTCGATACTTACTTTCCCTTCTTTTCCTTTTTTGGTAGTAATGATTAATACCCCGTTTGCTGCGCGGCTACCATAAAGAGCTGCTGCATTGGCCCCTTTAAGTACGGTGATTGTTTCGACATCGTCCGGGTTGATATTGGAGAGTCCGTCACCACCATCGGTCGTGTTACCTCCCGCCAAGAGAGCGTCTGTAATCTGAGTCGTACCTCTCTCTGCCATCGGAATACCATCGACAACGATAAGAGGTGTATTACTTCCCAAGATAGAAGAGTTACCTCGTAACAACAGTTTAGAAGAACCACCCGCACCACTGGCATTTGGAGTGATGACGAGCCCAGATGTTTTACCTTGCAGAGAGTTGATAAAGTTGGCGTCTTTTGCACGAGTCAGTTCGTCCCCGTCTATTTTCTGAGTGGCATAGGTAAGGGAAGTTTCTTTCCTTTCGATACCCAATGCCGTTACGACAACTTCATCAAGCAGGTGTACATTGTCTTTCATGATTACGTTGATTTTTGTTTGCCCGTTAATAGACTGTTTGAGGGGTTGATAACCGACATAAGAAAACTCCAGTTCATTGCTCCCTGCCGGGACTTTGATAGAGTAGTTCCCGTCTATGTCGGTAGCCGTAGCGATATTTGTGCCTACAACTTTTACGGTAAGACCGATGAGTGTCTCTCCTGATGCATCTGTAACGGTACCGGTTACAATTTTACTCCCGGTATTTTGTGTAGCAGCATTTTGAGATTCTTGAGTAAGCTTAGTTTCGGCTACGGCCTTTTTGGAAAGGATAATGTTGGGATTCTGGATAGAATAAGTGACGTTGGTATCTTTGAACATAATGTCCAAGATTTCGCCTACAGTTTTGTTCTGTATATCCAGATTTACTTTCCGCTGAGTGTCTATTTGAGTGTTGAAAACAAATAAACACTCTGCCTGTTTTTCGATTTTTTTCAATATTTCCTCGATGGGAGTATTTTTCTCTTTTAGAGATATGCGTGAATACGCATCGGCATTAGCTTCGAATCCCGAAACCAATGCTAAAGCGATTATAAACGCTTTGAGGCTTTTTTTCGGCATAAGTGTTTTTACATGCATACGAAATTAGTATTTAATTATTTTTATAATTAATT
>ENA-OPXH01000421-OPXH01000421.1-human-gut-metagenome-genome-assembly--contig:-NODE-421-length-38656-cov-4.398254_pt1 | contig 38656 bp, 42 predicted proteins | sample MGYA00241521_ERZ502034 | MGnify/ENA primary metagenome ERZ502034 (study PRJEB25962, sample SAMEA2042103) | human gut metagenome | biome: human gut; feature: human-associated habitat; material: faeces... | reverse complement strand
GTTAGTACGACTGGGCAGTTACAAGCCCATGACCTTTAGGTCGTGGGTAGTTGACCCGGACGTAGAAGATAATATCAAAACGTATCATTCCCTCATTAATTTCGCTATTTTCTGTATTTAATCCAATTACTTTCTCTTGAGTTTCTATATTTGTTGCTCCAGCGTCCACCGGAACAGAACCAATATGCGGTTCCCCCTCAATATACTGCACTACATCTGCCGGATTCATGCCTTTAAACTCTGCTACAGTATTTACCAGTATATGTGCCAGTATAATCTTATGACCCAAGAGCTGCTTGGCTTTATTATCATACTGCGCTTTGGTATCCGTTGCTTTTACTGACATTTTAATATCTGTATCCACGATACCCTCCTTCCTGTATCCATATGATTTTATATAGCTTTTCTCTTATTTTTATATTATCATAGAGAAAAATAATCCTCAATATGGTTATCTGTACTGAATAAACTCAATTACAGATTGTTTTGGTATCTTCCACCGACTTCCAACTTTAAATGCCTCTAATTGATTTGTATGTATTAAATCAAGCAAAGTATTTTTTCCAACCTTTAAAATCTTTTGACATTCTTTAAATGTCATTATTTCAGGAATATATTCATACATAAATTTCCACCTCTAAATAGTTTTTTACAAAAATCAGTTTGTATTCGCTCTTATTGTTCTGTTTTAGTTTAAGTTAGATGTGCATGTATGCTTCTATTTCAATTTTAAGTAATTATTTATTTAAATTTAATATATACAGAGAATTTTTCAAGATATGGTCAGTAGACGGTAAAAAAAGAAATTGGAAAAATCCAATTTCTCAATGTATTTTGCAAAGTAAAAGTGTAACAAAATGCAATGACAAACAATTTTGATACAATTCCATGTTATATTGGGGGCTACACCCCCAAACCCCTGTATATTTACCGAATAAATTGTATTAAAAAGTAACACAATTCATTCGGCAAATAGAAAAATTTGATTGCATAATGTTACAGTTTCAAATTGCACTATACATCTCAATCATCGTTACCATATTATATAATAATATATTAGGATTATCTCAGTTTCCTTCATGTATGGTCATGTATGTTCAGTCGTTTTTCTTCTTGTTCTTCCTCTTGGGTTCCCCCTATTATATAATATGTTGTTGCTAAATAAAATTTTATAATTTTATTCTACTTGGGTATATATCATTTTTAGAAAATTGTTAAACAATCAATAATTTTACATAATGCGATAAAAACCAAAAACTCTCTTATCATAGCTAATATTTAAATAGACCCCTTCTTCAGTATCTCTATTCTATGTAACTCTGTATTTTAATATAACTTGTTTTCTATGTTGGTTTATGGCATACTCTCATGTATAAAACAATAAAACCTCAGAGATTTTTTCTGAGGTTTTATATTAATTTTGAATCATTTTCCCTTATTCCGTTTTGAAATGGATATATTTATATTAATATTTGTATCATTTCCATTTTTCTTTAGAAGACCTCCTGGTTTTGGTAGTCCCTCTTCATGCTTAGTAGAAAATGGAACTAAGTCATTTATTTTATTCAAGACTTCCATTCCGGGAATACCCTTTTTATTTGGTAAAGATGTTTTACCTCCCAATATACTTTTTTTCTTCTGCATTTACTTTTCCTCCATATAAATCATTGCTATATCATCTTAGAAAGAGTGACTTTTAAACGATTTGCCATTGGAGCGAATGATATAAGGGTGATCAGATAAGCTTTGATGATTTGAAAAAGGCATTTGCAGCTACTTGCATGAAGCGTGAAACTTCTTTTGGCGAGGAGAAAGTGAGAGAAACCTTAGACAAGATTAAAGATGATTCTGGACTCGAAGAAATGTGGAATCGTTTTAAGCGTGTAAACTATTTTGTTGATGATATTTCGTGGGGAGAAGTATCGGAAACAATAGTAGATAATATTGAAAAAATTGCAGTCAGTTAATTCGAGGCAAACCAGATTGAAACATCAATCCAACACTATGAATGTGCTGATGGAATTTATCAGAAGAAGGGTAATGAATTGGTACGTAGTAGATAAATGATATGTGGAATGTCTTTGAAAAACAGTTAAATAATAGGCTCTCGGAATCTTGACCCTCCCAGCCAAGATTCATTGGTTGGATGAACCTTGAAAAGTAAATATTATCCAGAAAGGATACGACAAGTAACAAATTTAAGAAAATTTAAGAAAATGACGCACTTTAATAGACCTAATATCAAACTTGGTTTATAATGGTATTGCTTATGAAATTAAGCGGCTTGCTCAGAGAAATCTTTTAGTTGGGAAGTCTTTGGCAGAGTCCAAGAATCAAGATGTTGACACATCATGATGAAGAACAGGCGGCAGTACCACATTTTAGATGAACGGTATCTGCCGTCTTCTAGTTTATAGTCTATTTTCATACGTTTGTTACAACGTTCTGCAGAAGTTCTTGCATTATATTCCAGTTTCCACTCTTCACTATCACGAGGCGGATTATTGAACAGTCTTGGATTATCTTTTAAAACAAGATGGACATTCCTACCATATTTTGCATCTGAGCATGGATTATCACATGTGCAGTCAGGCGAACCGCCTTTGTAAGAGATTTTAGAACATCGATATTTCACACGTCCCTTTTTAGGTTCAACAGCAGCATGTTTCATTGCATGACCAGAAGGACACAGAGGAATCCCATCACTGTTAATGGAAATATCATCTTTATAAATTGGTGGTCTTCCACATTTCCAGTTCAGATCGATAAACGGAGTAATTCCAGTAGTTTTGCAGTAATCATAATAAGGCATCGCATCATGCGCTGAATCAAGAATAAGCTTTTTGACAACAGCATTAGGAAGCATCTGTTTCATAGAAAACCAGTTGTATAAAATTCCATGGGAGTCATGCCGAGAGGCAGGACTTAAGAATGAAAAAACTGGAAGATCATTTTCAGAATCAGATGCTGTGAGCATGTATAAGTCGTATCCAAAGTAATAATGATTGCGATGGGAATCCCAACCGATATCACAATCTGGCTGGTGATAAATGCGGTTGCATTTGTAATCACGAACCCCTTGTGCAAGACAGTTGCAGGTACGAGTTTTTCATTCTTGAACTGCGGTATAAACAGGAGTTCCATCGCCGGCTAAAGAGAATTCTTTGAGAGAAATAAGGTTGTTGTTTACGGAGTTTTGAAGAAAAAGCTTCATAATGCACACATTGCCTCTGATTTTGGTTGAGTTTCAAAATTTAATTTTGGCTCAAGTATTCGATAACAGTTCGCGTAATAATAAAAAGAGGAATTCTCGAAAAATCAGTTAGTCCATAGCGATCCATAATCATTTCGGAATGTCCAAGTACATATACATCTGAGTTCTTTTCCAAATCACTTCCTTCTTTACAGCAAAACGAAACTACTTTTGCACCATTTCGTTGAGCTTGTCTGGCAGAAGAATTCAGTTCGGCAGTAGAATTCCTGACAGATATAATGATTAAAAGGTCTTCTTTTTGTATAATCTTGCCTGTGTTTCTCATCCAGTTAACATCAGTTACAACAATGGTGTGGTAACCTAATAATTGTAAATGCATCTGAAAGTCTTCAGCAACAGTAGTCGTATGACCGCGCGCATATAAAAAGATACGTTTTGCAGAGTTTATATAATCAATAATCTTAAGAATGGATGATATGACAATTCCATCAATTGTTTTTGTCGCTTCCCGAAAAGTTTTATTCAAAATAGTATTAACAATATATGGCGATTCCTGCTCACTGTTAACGTTATTACGTTGGGCAATTTGGTAACGAAGCTGTGTTATTCCATTGAAGCCGCATTTTTGTATTGCACGTGTGACAGTTGCCGGAGATGTGCAGCTGTTATTTGCGATTGTTGTAATAGACATAAGAGGAATAGAATCTTCATGTTGATTAATATAATTGATCACTGATCGTTCTGCCTCTGTTAAATTATTATATAGTTCTAATTCGATATTTGTAATCATAGATCGTATCCTTTCACAAAATACTTTTTCAGGGAAACTGAAAAGCTTTTTCAGAGCCTCTCGGCTAAGAAGCTTTTCTGAAAAGCTTTTTGCTTAAAACATATTTTAATATAATTCCCGATGAGATACAATACAGATGTCAAATAAACAATGCAGAGAATTCTAATACGGCCGGAATAGAAACTGCTGAAAAAACAGTATATTTTCAATATTGTAAGGAGAAGAAACATGTATACCACATTAAAAGAAGTACTTAGAACTGCAAATGAATTAAATATGGCAATCGGTGCATTTAACACACACAATTTAGAAATGCTGCCTGCGATTATTGGTGCGGCCGAAAAGCAGTCATCACCTGTTATTATCCAGACCAGCATTGGAACTGCAAATTTCGTTGGTCATCAAAACTTGGTTAGTGTATGTAAAAATTTAGCAGAACAATTTGGAATTGATGTTGTTCTTCATTTAGATCATGCAAAGGATCACGCCGAGATTCGTAAAGCGATTGATTTGGGATATGGCTCCGTTATGTTTGATGGATCTTCACTTCCATTTAAAGAAAATATCTTACAGACTAAAAAAGTTGTAGAATATGCAAAAGAACACGGAGTCAGCGTTGAAGCAGAGCTAGGAACTGTAGGGGGAACGGAAGATGGCATTGTAGTTGCCCAGAGTGAAGTAAGATATACAGAACCCGAACAGGCAGTTGAATTTATTAAGCAGACAGGAATAGATGCACTTGCAGTAGCTATCGGAACAAACCATGGACAGTATAAATCAAAAACTAATATAAGTTTTGAACAGCTTGAAAAAATCCATGCAGCCGTGGACATTCCACTTGTAATTCATGGTGGCACGGGAGTTAAGGATGAAGATATTAAAAAGGTAATTAACCGTGGAATTCGTAAGTTTAATGTAGGAACGGAGCTTTTAGTCGGATGGAATAAAAGATCGTGTGAATTGTATTCTAAGAATAAAGAAAATATTTCTAATCGGGAAAATGTAATGCCTTGCCTGGATGTCATCGATGAGATCGTGCAAAGAAAGATTTCTCTTTTTAAAAATATTGATTAAAAAAGTTAATATACGGAGGGGACGTAAATGATTGTTTTTCAAGCAATATCAATTGCTCTACTTGCAACACTTGGACAGTGGTGGTTTTTCGGACCGGTTACTATGACTTTAGTCAATCCATTAACTTCTGGTACGCTGGTTGGTATAATTATGGGGGATCCTATGACAGGTATGTTGGCCGGTGCAAATATACAGCTAATTTATCTGGGATATATTTCAGCCGGTGGAACAATGCCGAGTAATACAATAACGGCAGGCATTTATGGAAGTGTGTTAACTATATTATCAGGAGCAGATCCTGCAATTGCAGCTACCTTTGCAATTCCTTTTAGTATGATTGGTCTTCTGCAGAATCAAGTCTATATGACATCCAATACAGTTTGGATTCATAAAGCAGATAAATATTTGGAAAAAGGTAATATACGCGGAGTTCGATTAATGAATTTTCTTCCATCGTTTTGTACCGCTTTTATACTTTACGGTATTCCGGGATTTGCGATTGTTTATTTTGGAAATGGCTGGGCAGAAAGTCTTATTAATGCAGTTCCTGATAGTGTAATTAATGCATTACAGGTTGTGGGTGGAATTATGCCGGCACTTGGAATCGCCATGTTGTTAAATTATCTCGGAAAAAAGAACTTGATTCCTTGGTTTTTTGCAGGATTTTTTGTTACAGAATATTTGAATCTTGATCTTACTGCAATTTCCATCTTTGCAGCGATTATTGCAATACTACTTTTCGTAAATGATAAAAGTAAAGCAGAAACAAAAGAAAATGGCGGAAAAAGAGTTAGAAGACTGAGTGTATCAGGGAAAACGACAACAGAACAAAATGTTGAGGAACCGACAATTGATACAAGTACAACAAGAATAAAACTTTCAAAAGCTACTTTAATCAAAACATGGCTGATGTCAAGTTGTTCAGAAGCGTGTTATAACTATGAGCGTCTTCAGGCGTTAGGAATAGCGAATACGATGATAACCCCGATTATGCAGCTTTATAAAGATGATGAACGTCGTGCAGAAGAATTGAAAAAATATATGGTTTTTTACAATTCAGATGTATTTACTTTAGGACCAATTATCAATGGTATTACTTGTTCCATGGAGGAAGCACGCGCAAATGGTGATAATGTAACACCTGAAGATGTAAATTCTGTTCGTACAGGTCTTATGGGACCTGTTGCAGGTATTGGTGATACATTACGACAGGGCATTTTGTTTCCGATCCTCTATGGACTAGGCTGCTCAATAGCATTAGATGGCAGCTTCATCGGACCGATTCTTACATTCATATTGTATGAAGGTCTGGTATTCACAGTTGGATATTTTATGTTCATGACAGGCTATAGCAAAGGAAAAACAGCGTTGATGAATGTCTTGAAAAACGGATTGATCGATCGTATCATTAATGCGTTTAGTATCGTAGGACTTATGGTAGTAGGAGCTATGGCAGCCACACGAGTGGCAATCTCTACATCACTTGTATTCCATACCGGAAGCAACGGCGCACTAGAACTTCAGACTGTACTGGATTCTTTGGCACCTGGTTTAATACCGCTCGGAATTACATTGCTGATGTCAAAATTATTAAAGAAAAAGATGAATATTCTCGCAATTATTGTAATTATTTTTATAATAGGTGTTATAGGATATTATACAGGAATTTTATCATATGTAAAATAATTAGTACACTAAACATGAATGTAACAGAAGGGAGAATGCAATATTATGGTTCATACATTAATTATCAGCCATGGAGAATTATGTAACGGAATGATGGATACTGTAAAAATGGTTGCCGGAGATGATTTTAATGCCAAAGCTTTACCATTGTACCCCGGGGTAACATCAGAAGAATACCGTGAGCAGTTGAAAAAGTTGATAGAAGAAAGAGAAGACGGTTCGGGAACACTTATTTTCACAGATTTAAAAGGAGGAACTCCCTATTTAAGTGCTTCCTATTTAGCAAAAGATCACAAAATATGTGTTGTGACAGGAATGAATTTGCCTCTTGTATTTGGTATTTTATCAGAAATGTGTGAAACTACCACTTTGGAGGAAGTTTCAACAATGGTAAAAGATCCTTTATATCAAGGGATTACATCTGTCATATCCGGTGAAGGAGGGAAAAAACGTGAAAAACTTAGTATTGGTAAGAATTGATGACAGACTTATTCATGGACAGGTTATGACCGCATGGATAAAAAATCAGAATGCAACTCAAGTAGTTATTGTAGATGATGGGGTTGCAAATGATGAATATATGATTGATGTGTTAGAAATGGCTATTCCGGAAGAAATTGCAATTGGAATTTTCACAAAAGAGGATGGGGTTAAATTTTTCTCCCAAGGCTTAGAAGAAAGAACAATCCTTTTAGTTAAAGAACCTGCAGCGCTTTGTTATCTTGCAGATCATGGCATCGATTTAGAAGAAGTGGATGTCGGAGGTATGGGTGCAAAATCAGATAGAAAGACATTATATAAAAATATTTCTACAAGTGAGAAGGAGAATCAGGACTTCAGACATCTCTTAGATATAGGAATTTCCGTATACATTCAGGTAATGCCGCAACATAAGCCAGTGACTATTGCACAATTTTTAAATCAGTAAAAATATAATATTTATTCAACAAGGCAATTAATCGCCGGAAAGGAATTGTATGAACACAGAAAAATTTACAGGAAAAGTATTTGTTATAACCGGAGCCGGAAGCGGAATGGGTGCCGCAATGGCAAAAGAATTTGCAGCAAGAGAAGCAAAAGTAGCTTTATTTGACATTAATGATGAAGGGACGAAACAGATAGTTGATACTATTTGCAAGAATGGCGGAGTCGCAAAAGCATATCATGTAGATGTAACCAATAAAGCAGAAATTGAAAATGCTGCCGCTGATGTTGAGAATGAATTCGGTTCGATTACATCGTGGATCAACTCTGCAGGTGTATCCAGAATGGTTCCTTTTTTAGATTGTTCTGAGGAATTATGGGATCTGACTATCAACGTTAACTTAAAAGCAACATTTCTGTGCTGTCAGGTTGCTATTGCAAAAATGTTATCAAATGGCGGTGGCACAATTTTAAATATGTCATCCTTATCAGGGAAAAAAGCAAGTTCCTGGCAGACAATTTATTGTGCAAGCAAGTTTGGTGTGCAGGGCTTAACAGAATCAATTGCAAAAGAATATGCAGATAAAAACATTCGCGTTAATGCGATTTGTCCGGGAATTGTACATACAGAAATGTGGGATCGATTAAAATATGAATATGCCAAGAAGCGAGATCTTGATCCGGAAGAGGTATTACCGTATTTTGAGAAACAAATCCCTATGCACCGCCTTGCAACTTTAACGGATATCATTCAGTCAGCCGTATTTTTACTTTCAGACAGTTCATCCTATCTGACTGGACAATCAATTAAGTTAACCGGAGGAGAATGGATGGATTAATGGAAAAGAAAATGATTCTGCTTGCCGGATATCCCGGTACAGGAAAATCTTATTTGGCCAATATGTTAATGAAGGAGAACCCGGATTTAAAAATATTATCACCAGATGATATTAAAGAGGAATATTGGGATGAATTTGGTTATGCTACTTTAACTGAAAAAGAAGCTCTGATTCAAAAAAGCTGGGAGGCTTACTATAAACGTATGGAAAAAATGATGACAGAGTCATACAGTTTTATTTCTGATTATCCTTTTAGCAAAAAGCAAAAAAGCAGACTAGAAGAACTAAGCATAAAGTATCAGTACAATGTTATCACAGTTCGAATGGTGGGGGATATTCAAATTTTATATGAACGCCAGAGAAAAAGAGACCTTGATCTGTCGAGGCATTTAGGACATATGATGAATCATTATCATAAAGGTGATTTTCTAGAAGATCGTACAAAAGCGGACAGTATTCTTTCCTATGAAGAGTTTTTTAATCGCTGTACAACAAGAGGCTATGATACATTTACATTGGGCAAAACATACGAAATAGATGTCAGTGATTTTGCAAGGGTCGATTACAATGATATTATAAAAAAAATAACTAGCTAGATTATGAACAAAGGGGAAGGGGGAAAGCTACACCTTTTGAGTCGGATGAAACCGGAACTCAAAAGGTGTAGCTTTTTTGAATATTGTAATCATTTTGCTGATTATATTTGCCTCGTATGCACCAATCGTAAGTGGTAGATAGTCCGTATCTAGATTTCACCTCCAACCAGTGCCATAATAGTCCTATGATTATTAAACGTCTTAAAAGTTCAGTACTCAACTTTTAGGACTGGTCAGGAGGCATTTCCTATGAGTTCTATTACTACAGCGGTTGCTGTTGACTATCGTTTGCAACAATGGGTCCAGTTGGTCAAAGAATGCCAGAACCGTCCTTCCGATATGACGGTAGGACAATGGTGCGATATCAAGGACATCTCCAAATCGAATTACTATTATCGTTTACGACGTATCCGCAAAGCCTGTCTGGAGCATATCCCGGAAGATTCTCTTCCATGCCAGCAGGTTGTTGAAGTTCCTGAAAACATTATGCAGCTGCCAGAAAGTATTCCCGATATCTCCATCGAGATAAATGGATGTATCATCCGGGTTCATGGAGATATTGTATCTGTGTTCTTTAACGCACTCATGATCTTTTTATAATCCCTCTCTGTTAAATTCGCCAAAGATACATGAAAGCGTTCTACAATCTGCTGTTCTGTCACACCTGTACGTTTCATTTCATCATACAGTTTTCCCATACGGTAATCGGAAAGCTGGTTTTTATTTGCCGTTTGAGAAGCCTGTTTAGAAACTTTATTTCCCATGTTAAACTGACATACAATCTCATTCTTTTGATTACGGATTTCCAGACTTTTAATGACTTTACCATTTTCATCATAGGAAATGTATGACACATTAAAAGAATCTCTTACTTTTAACTTTCCATTACCCTCTGCAATACTTACTTTATCTGACGGAATCCAGATAAACGGGGCGGTATAAAGTCCCCTGCCTATGCCGATATTAAAACAGGCACGTTTAAAAGAATCTGATGCAGCTCCTTTTACTGCTTCTGTGTAAGACTCTACTCCTACATCCTGTTTAGAAATCCATTCTCCATTCTCGTCCTTGATGCTAACCGTACAGAATAACGCCCCGTTTATCAGTTCATGTTTCCGTTGCCAGCCTGCGATTCCGAATGTTTCATCTAATATATTCATATCACAACGTGCATCTTTGTACAGCAATAATGATATACCGTTTTTCCTAACAACACCTACACGAACTTCAATCTCATCTGCTCTTAATTCCCGAATCTTCTTCATTTTATACCTCCAAAAAAGAGAGGATACCATTATAGATACCCTCTCACTATATTTTTATTATTATGCTACTGAAAACTTACGGTAAGTTACTTCTTTTTTGTAGTCATCGTAAATATCCTTATGTTTTTCTTTGAGTTTAGCCGAATCAATCCGAGTCTGAACTACCTGTTTCCATTTTACGATGTGTTCTCCTACTCTGCCAGCTTCATTTTCTGCTAATGCGGATTTTAACTGATTTTCAACAAGCCGTTTCTGTTCTGTTAATGAATCTAATTCTATTTTTATCTGCTCATATTTTTCAATAGCTGAAAGCATCTGTTCATCCAGATCAATGACAGAACCGACCTTCGCATTATTGTATTTTGCCCCCAGATAAAGGCTTGTAGCCTTAGAAGCATCCACATCTGGTTCCTCTCCCTCCCGGACACAATGCCAGAAGTGGGATTCCATGCTTACCAGCATCTTGATAAGCTGTTCATCCCGGTATACTTCCGTCCAATAGAATTTATTTCCGCCGACCAGAACCGCAATATACGCTTTCTGAAAACCTGTAACTGCCAGATAGTGCTGAACCTGTAACTGATAAGCTTTAGGAATCTCTCCATTCTTCCAGTCATTATTTTTAAATTCAATAGCGGTCTTTGCTTCAAAAATAGAATAAGTGCCGTCAAACTCATTGACGACACCATCTAAATCTGCAATCATAAAAGGATATTCTTTGCTTCTAAGAATTGAATTTTTCTTTCTTACCATTAAGCCTGTACGCTGGATGAACTCCTTTCTTACGACATCTTCAAGAACCTTACCGAAATGCGTTACTTCGGATTCTTCTTCTCTTACTGGAATCTCCCCACGTTTCTCCTGCCATAACTCAAAGATGCTGCGGTAAGGATTACATCCGGCAATGATACCTGCATCACTGCCGCCGATTCCAAGCGTTCTTATTTTCAGCCATTCTTCTGTTGATAAGTTTTTCGTGGAACACACAATATCGTATTTCATTTTTAACTGCCCCTTCCTTTATGCTGCAATGGTAATACCGTTTTCTTTATCGTAATAATATACGCTATAACTTAAAATATCCTTTTCGGATACAACGGTTTCATTAACATCCCGGACCATTTCTTTCAGTTCATCGACTCCATCTTCCAGTTCACTTGCTCTTACAAGAAGAACTTCATTTACGGAACATGGAAGGATATATAAATCATCTTCTAATGCCTCGGCAATAGCTCCAACTACTTCTGGACTCATAAGATAGAAGGCACCATCCACTTCCTTTTGATTGGTAAGGATGTATGTTGTTACTTCATCTTCTCCAAATAGAAGCTTTCCGCCAATACTCATTTCTACGTATCGCCCTAAATTCATTAATTTAGGTGGGAAGAGTCTTAATGTATTTGCCAATGCCGCAGCATAAATTTCTTCTTCGGTCATACCTAAGATTTCAGCAGCCCCTTTTGATAATGCCATTGAAGCCATTCCTTCTTTATCCATTTTCAGAACAATTCTTACGACTGCGGAAAGATCTAAAAATTCTTTTGATATGGACTGCTCTACTAATGACTCATTTCTTTCTGTATTAACCAGTTTTACAAATAAACTCTTTTTTGCAATTTTCTTTAATACTTCCTGTTCTAATGTTTTCATCATCTTTCCTCACCTTTCTTTTCTTCTGTTTTCTCTGACTTGTTCCATAACTGCTTTAAGTATTCAAATAAATCGGCTACCCCTAATAACTTTTCTAAGAGTACTGGGTCAAATTTCTTTAAAATGATACAGAAAATTTCATAGACCGGATGTCTTGTGTCTTCTGTATCTCCAGTATCACAGCCGGTTATAGTGGCTGCAAAACTATTTGATTGTCTGTACTTTTTCATCTCTGAAAGAATTTTTCCTTCAACTACGTCTTTTACTGGCTTCAACTGTATCCCCTCCCTTATGCCGATAACACCATCTGATATGTCTTATCTAAGACTGGCAGACCGTCAATCGTTTTCCTGAATAAATTCTCATTATAGTTCTTTGTCTGACGTAATGGTTTACCATGATAAGCCATATCGGATACCGCATTAATAAAGCGATACCCATTCTTTCCTACTCCCTGCAGATCAGGTGCATCAAAATAGCAGGCTTTTAATGTCTCTTGCTGTTTTAAATTATTTTTCTTCTGCATCTCGCTTAAATCCTCACTGACTGGATACAGAGAATCAATCATAGCAAGTACTTTCTTATCCGTAAGCTTCTTAGCCTGTAATTCATTAATAGACCGTCCTAATTGTGACATATAGGCATTGGCAAGCTGTAATGTCTCTCTTGCTTCATCCATACGACTCATTACATTGCCCGTATGTCTGGCGGACCATACACGACTTGCGCCTTTTAATGCCAGATTAAGTGTATTCTGGCATACAACACGCACAGGTGTCATAGCGACACGAATTGCACCTGAACCATCATGAGAGTTGCAGAACACTAGATATGGCTCAATAGCATCTCCAGAGATAATGTATTTCTCTGGAAGTTTTGCAAGCATCCAGACGATTTTCCCTCCGGCAAGACTTCCGGCAGTTTCGTACTTTACCCCTTCTCCCAGCAATCCATCTGTAAAAGCGAAAGCTTCTTCATTCTGGACAATCTTATATCTGTCACCCACGATTCCCAATACGCTACGGTCAATATCTCGGATATTGGCTTTATATCCTGGAATTCTTTCTCCTGATGCTGCATATACATCGGTCTGCTCTACTTTCCAGTCGAGTCCTGCCTGAATCAATGCTTCTTTAGACCCTAGTACTTCTTCTACCCTGACTCCTAATCCATGCCAAGGTGCCGTTCTTGTATAAAACATACTTTCTACATTTGCTGCCATCTTATTTTCCTCCTTTTCTTCCTGTAATGACAATAATGATAGTTACGATTGATTTAATAATTCCCATTGGATATATCCTCCTTATGGTGATGGAATGTTACTCTTGTTACAGGAAGATGGTGTATCATTATGGCTGGAGAATTTACGGATAAAAATAAGACAATAGTTTATGAAGTACAAGAAGTATAAGAAGTTTGTTATAAATCTCATTAACTTGCTACTTGACAGTAAGAAATTAAATTCTTCAAAAATCAGTTGATAATTACACAGAAATTGCGTATAGTTTGAATAAGAGAATTAAGTAATTTTAATTCTAAAAAGCTGGTGAATCTCCACCATTAAGAGAGAACCTGAAAAAGTTGGTAAGTCTCGACCATAACATGAGAACTTAAAAAAGCTGGTGAGTTTCCACCATAAGCGAAAACTCAAAAAAAGTAAAGGAGTGAGAGATTGCTCCTTCTTTTTTATATTCTTGCTGGAAGAGAATAAATTTAATATAGTTCATGATTAGATATTTAATTTTCAAATCTCTCCACCCCAGAATGTTCTAAAAGAACAGAGGGGTGGAGAATCAATATAGATACCAAGAAATATAAAAAATCTCCCCGCCCGGATGTTCTTTTAGAACATTCTGGGGTGGGGAGATTTGAAAATATTATCAGTTATTTTTTAGATATCTTTCCGTAAAAGTTGAGATAGCATTCTAATTTCGCTTATTATCTTACCAAAATCAGCCGTATCTTTTACCAAAATTGGCCGTATCTTTATTTATTTACAATAGCATCTACGTGTATTGGAACAACACTTCGTTTTACAACAGTGTAAAACGAAAGTTGGTTTGTGAGTAAAAAGTAGTTCAATTACTTCCAGTGGTAATATTAATTTCTTTCCCCAAGGATTGATAATGAATCCCTGGCAGAGTTCCCAGCTTTTTAAAGCATTAAATAAATAGTATATCGTATATAATAGTAATAGTGGGAAAATAATAAAAAATTTAGGGTTATTCATTAAGACAACATATAAAAAGTAATAAAGTGTATTGTGGGAATTCTTGACGCTAAAATCTCGATATTGTATAATGATGTATAGGAATACAATATAAAAAACATATAAAAAGTAATACTTATTATATGATGAAGGGAGAGCTTGTATATGAAAGTTATAGCAATCGCCAATCAGAAAGGTGGAGTGGGAAAAACTACTACTACGTATAACTTAGCAGTTGCAAAAGCAATGATTGGTAAAAAGGTACTTATGATTGACCTTGATCCACAGGCTAGTTTGACGATTTGTTGTGGAATGAATCCTGACGATAAGGATTTTGAAAATTACAACATATGTAAATTGTTTGATGGGAAGACAACACCTGCAGAATGTGCTTTCAATGTAGAGAGTACAGGACTGGATAACTTATTTATTGTTCCATCCAATATTGATCTTGCGGTTACAGAGACAAAATTAGTTGTTGGTAGAAATAGTGACGTACAGCTACGGAAGGCAGTATTAACACTGAAGCCGTATTTTGATTATATTTTTATTGATTGTCCACCACAGTTAGGAACACTTCTTATCAATGCTTTAGTAGCTGCGGACGAAGTAATCATTCCTGTAAAGACAGAGTATCTTGCTTATAGAGGATTAAAAGCCTTAATGAGTACAATCAAGGATGTACAGAGTGGAGATGGAGACAGATCATTGAATCCTGATTTGGTACTCACTGGAATTATTGCAACGATGTACAAAAAGAAAATTAATGACAATCAAGATGTATTAGCTATGTTGGAGCAGAAAGCAACAATTTTAGGTGTAGTAAAGGATGCAGCCGATGTTAATAAGGGTATTGTAAAAGGAAGACCAGTTGTATTAACAAACAGAAAAGCACCAACGGCAAAAGAATATGTAGAGATTGCTTTTAAATTATAGTAATACATATTATATACTAAGTAATACTAATATACAATATAAAGAAAGGATGTAATATTGTGGCAAAAAAAACAAGGTTAATAGATACCCTTCAGGAAGAAGAATTGCAAGAGGTCAAAGAGGAGCAAGAAAAGGAAAATTCTAACACTATAAAAAAAGCAGCCGTGGAAAGAATTATTTCGAGAGATGGGGCAAAGGATAAACAAATTTCTGCAAAGGTCAACATGAAAATTTATAGTGCTTTTACTACAATAAATAAATTACAGGGTATTTCAAATAATTCAGCATTGAATATGTTAATTACAAAATATGTAAGGGAAAATAAAGAAATTTTGGAAGAAGATAACTTATTTTAAAAGGTGGGTAACCTATAGTATATAAAAAGTATTACTTTTTATATGTAAAAATTTTCAAAAACTATTGCAATTTCCAGATTTAACGTGTACAATAAATAATAAGTATAAGAAGAATGGATATGAGCATATTGTAATGGTTAAATAATAGGACTAAAGCGGTATGAAGAATTAACCTCATACCGCTTTTATCATTGACATATTTCTTATACATAAATATTTTAAGTGATCGGTTTTACCAGAACCGATTACCTCACGCTAGACAATATTACCAGTACAGCCTAGCTCCACAATTTAATATTTGAAAAAATCAACTTAGCATAGTTTCTTTTTTAAAATGAAAATGTGGTAGGGTGTGTTTTTGGCACACTATTTTTATAGAAAATATTTTAAACCATAAATTCTTACCTGTCAAGAAAGAATTAAGTTCGGTATCTTAAAATAGTTCTTTTTGGAGGTAAAAGTAATATTTTATATATTCTAAGTATCACTTTTAATATACTTTTGCTAAAAGTTGGACAGGGTTAGAATTACTCCTGAATAAATAAAATTAGTATCGGCAAGCTTAACAAGTAAATTGTCGGGGTTGGAGAGCTGCATCTATCAGTAATCCATGACCTAAGGGGTTGGAGCGAACGCAAGACCTCATATGCCTAACCAGATCACCTATTGGTACGGAATGGTCTGTACATTGGTTAAAAGTAGCGTTCGGGGGCGAAATGTGAGCTTAGACGTACATAAGGTACACATGAGTATGGCAGCCTGTATAATAAGCAGGATGCGGAAATGGACAAGCACTGGAAACGGTGTGTGATAAGGGCATACAAAGACTATCATGATAAGTCCATGCGGACACGAAGAAAACCGCACTCATAGATTTATACTGCACTACAAGGATACGGATACCTCAAGACAAACACGGATTATTCGTTATGCAGGGATAGAGTTTCTTAATTTTCAAATTTTAAGGGAAACTCTATCCTGATACAGGAGCCGTTTCCTTAGAACAATCCGGATTATTCAGCTTCGCTGTTAGTTTGTCAAGAGTTTTGATAAATAAATATAAAAGATAAGGGGAATAGGGGCTATGATATCAGAATATATTGATAGTTTTGATGAGTTTTATAAGTTGGATTTGTCTTTTAGTGAATTTTATTCACAGCATTATGGAGATTACCGTCATATGGATTGTGAGGTAGGGAATCCTTTTGAGATTTTCGATGGGAATGGTCATAAGATAAGGGAAAAACGTATTGAGCGTATTGAAAGAGAAAATATATGTTTTGTTGGTATAAAAAAGAAGGTACAATATGCCCCAATAGGGGAAACATTAGTACAGAGAAAAGCACGTAGAAAAGAAGACTTTGAAAAATATATGAATGCTGGCTGTGGAAGTGAAAGTATGAAACAGTTGGATGATGGAGGAGCAGCATATGCTAGTGAAATTATAGAAATACCACAGTATGATATTAATGAAATTGAAATACCAGATTTTGTAGCAGAGTCTTATTTTGATGGTAGGAAGTTTTATTATGAGATTTATTTTGAGATGGATATAGATGGTGAGAATGAAGTTTTAGAAATAATGTTGGATTCAAAAAGGAATATGGTTGATCAGTTGAAAAAGAAATTTAATGAGTTTTTAAAAAAATCTAAGAAGTTGACAGGAGAATATAAAAAAATTCATCCGTATCTTTTAGAATTGCTTGGAGATTATTTTACTGGAGTGTGTGAGTATAGAACTTTTTACCTTATAGATAGTAATATAACGGTAGGTTGGGAAGGAACTGCAGGAAGACGAATATATAAAGATATATCGTTAATAAAGTATGAAAGAGAAGCTGCCTCTCCGATTATTTTTAAATTGAGAGAAGAAGCTTTATGTAAAGTAGATCGGGATAAAATAAGATGTATTTTAGTGTTTTTGCGAGCTGTTCCTGAATATATTTTTATTTTTGCGTATGGGTTATTGTCAGTTAGTTTAAATGCTAAAATAGATTATAGAAATAAAAATAAAAGTCTTTTGAAAGAAAGAGAAGAAAATGAAATTTATCAGATTTTACCATTTAGTTTGTGTATATATGGGACAAATAACTTTTTAAAGAAGAAGGATATTGCGATGATGTTTTTGGGATATTGTAGAGAGAGCAAAGAGGATTATCGTAGGAATTATAATAGGCTTCCCTATATTTCAGTAAAAAAAGTAGAAAAGAACATTTTTAAATTATGTCTTTATAAGGATTGTCCATTTATTATATACCCGGCTGGAAATGTTCCTAATATATCCGCAACCTCTACTTCAGTGAAAAGAATAAATCATCTGAGAGAGAAAAATATAATAAAAGGTTTTCCAGTATTTATATCAGAACGAAAAATAATCAATGATGATATGATAAATATTGATGTAACAAATATAGAAGATTGTAGGGAGATAACATATCAAAATGAGCAGGGAAAAGAAGACATATTTACATATAAAGATATTGCTGTATTTGTTGATGGTATTGTGTATGAGTATGTTAAATATTTAGAGCGTATCAATAATAAGCCAATTTATCAGAGAGAAGAAGATTTTCAGAATGTATCACAGATAGAAACGCTTAATAGAAAATCAGATAAATTGAAATTAAATGGGGAGATATTTGAGCGGTATTGTAAAATGTTTGCTGACCCTAAATATAATTTAGAACAAGCCTGTGCATATAGGGATTTGTTAACAGCACTTAGGCAATTTGCAACATTTGTTCATAGCCATTGGCCGGAATTTGAACCATTGATGAGAGATGTTCTTTTAAAAGCTGAAGAAATTGCGACAGAAGAAGCATTAGATTGCGAAATAAAAGCGCAGCAGAGAAAAAATAATAAGAAAAATACCTCTAAAGTGAGAAAAAACGACATTATAAAGAAGTTTTTTGATATTGTTTTAAAGGAATTAGAATTGAAGGATACATATATAATAGATGAAGGGGGAGATTTCCTGTTTATAGATTATAAGCAGTTTCAAAAATGTTATGGGGATGGAAATTATAAGTCATTTCTTGCTACTTGTAGGGATATTGAATTATTAGAAGTACCTAAGAGAGCCAGTAATGGTAAATTTAGAGGATATGCTTTTGATAAGATGAAAAATGGAAAAAAATATAAAGTACTGAAGGTAAATCGAAAATTCTATGATAAATATTGTAAAATGACACAAGAATCAAAAAAATGATTTAGATGAAAAAAGAGCGAATTTTCGCTCTTTTTTATTTTTCAGGTATATCTTCTTCGTAGGATTTCATCATTTTATTAATGGTATCCATTAAAGCGAAGATTCTATCTAAAATCTCGTTATAATCTTTTAATGGAAGGATTTCAGCCATCCAAAATGAGTCACATCCTTTGTGGATGGTCATAAGTTTATCAGATGCGACTTGTAGATTATGCATCTTTTTGAGATATTGGGTGTAATTTTCATTAAGTAAATCTTTTTCGATTTTATCTATTGCTGTTAAAATTTCGTTTTTCATAGAATCCTCTTTTATATTGATATTGTATCTTTCATTATATTACAATAGCAAGGCTACCACCCCTAGACAGGTGCAGGAAGGGGGTGAAGCCTAATATGTAGCTGATTACATCGTTTATACTCTCTATCGTGGCAAGTATAGTTGCCTACTATATTTGCAAATGGTTGGATTGAGATAACAAAAGGTAGCCAGCCAAGGGATTAAGCCACCCTGCCGAAAACGGAATAAAAAAGCCCCCAGAATTGCGGATTCTCTGGGAGCTTTTTGTGATTGCCAATATGCGAATTAATCATATCCTTTGCCTAAAGGCATTATATCATATGTATTTTTGTTTTTTAATTTTAGAATCATTGATTCTGTTGGACAATTCCTCAATGTGCTTCTGAAGCTGTTCTATCTGAATAGATAATTTAGCATTTTCTTTATCTGCCTGCCGGAGCTGTTCTTGATATTCTTTATGTAATTCTCGTTCTTTTGCGATAACAGCCTGTTCTGTCGCTAATGCAGCCTGTATCTGCAATGTTTCCTTCTGACGTTCAAAGTCAGCCTGTGTAGCATTAAGAGAGGTTTTAAATTCCTTTTTCTGATTAGATAATTCCGTATCTTTTGCCTTTAAATCTGCCTGGAGAGAAGCAAAATTATCTTGTAAGGATTTATATTGTTCCTGCAGGGATTTATAAGCGGATAGGCTTTCTTTCATATCAGACAGTTGCTTTAATAGTAAGTCATTACTGGCAGTTTTTTCATTAGCGATTGCCCTGGCATCGTTTCTTTCTCGTATTGCTTGCTCACGTTCACGATTTGCAGATTCAATTTCTGTTTGAGTTTGCTGTTTTATAGTTGAAATCTCTGCCTGAGCTGTTGAAGTTACTGTTGCAATGTCTATTTTAGCCTGTTTTATAGTTTCTTCGGCTGTTTGAGCTTTTAGTTGTGCTTCTTCTGTTTCCTTTTTTGCCTGCTCTAGTGCGGCTTTTTTCTCTTCAATGGCTGAATCTAATTTCTCTTTTGCTTCAGTCAGTTGAGTATCCTGTCCGGCCACAATGCCATTGATCTGTTTAAGAAGAGAGCCAAGTGTCTTTTCTATGGCTTTAAGGTTTGGTTCTAGTGCCGGATGAGTCCCTTTTACGGATTCTGCTTCTGCTAAATCAAGGATACGTAGGAGAGTATCTTCTTTTTTATCTCCATTTTGGGCATAGATTTCCATGATTTTATTCGCTTTTTCGATTGTTTCTGGGGAAGCTGCAACTGCAAAATTTGCCATAATATATAATATCCTCCTTTGCTACAATAATCTGATTCTAAAACTACTAATAAAATTATAGCATATGCATTAATATTAATCAATTAATATTAATATAATACACGAAAATGATGGTTTTATAAGAAATTAAAGAAGAAAATCCTTGTTATTGAGTAAAAATAAAGTAGAATTTGACTTTTAGCAGACTGTAAGGGCAGTTTTAAATTATTAATTTGAGATTGGAAAAGAGTTCACAGAATGTTCACAAAAAATTAGCACTCAATACTTGACGTGGCTAATAATAGGTGTTATATTACAGCTAGAACAAAAGAGAGGGCATAAAGGAATAGGAAATAAGTTCCGAACCGGAGTTCATAAAATTCATTTCAACATAGTCGAAAGAAAGATGCTTCCGATTTGCTGAAGACAGTAAAAGATTTTGAAAGGAGAAATGACTTATGATGATGCCTAGTATTTTTGGAGAAAATTTATTTGATGATTTTGATAGCTGGTTTGATGCACCAGTTGAAAAGAGATTTTTCGGTAAGAAGAATCCTTTATATGGAAAACATGCAAAGAACCTTATGAAGACAGATGTGAAGGAAAAGAAAGACCATTATGAAGTAGATGTAGACCTTCCAGGATTCAAGAAAGATGAAATCAAACTGGAGCTTGAGAATGGATATCTTACCATTTCTGCCGCAAAAGGTTTAGATAAAGATGAAACGGATAAAAAGACTGGAAAATATATCCGTCGTGAGCGTTATGCCGGTAACTTATCAAGAAGCTTTTACGTTGGAGAGAACGTAAAACAGGAAGATTTTAAAGCTTCTTTTAAGAATGGTATTTTAAGAATCACTGTTCCAAAAGAAGAAAAGAAAGCAAAAGAAGAAAAGAACTATATTACGATTGGTGAATAATCTTTTAGATGATTTTGCCAGAAAGTAAGTTTGAATATATTGAGATTTAACAGATGTCCGTAAGGTATTTGATACGATATAAATAAGATAGATTATAACAAGGGTGAAAGTGTTTAAGTAGCCCAAATAGATAGATTGAGATTAGATTTGAAGGGAGAAATGACCTATGATGATGCCTAGTATTTTTGGAAATAATTTTGTAGATGATGTATTTGATGATATGTTCCCATTTGCAGGAAGTTATACTACTGCTAATTATGATCTGATGAAGACAGACGTAAAAGATGCTGGCGACCATTATGAATTGGAAATGGAAATGCCAGGAGTTGAAAAAGAGAACATTAAAGCAGAACTGAAAGATGGTTATCTGACAGTTACCGCACAGCAGAATACGAATAAAGATGAGAAAGATAAAGAAGGCAACTATATCCGTAAAGAAAGATACAGTGGAAGTTGCCAGAGAAGTTTCTATGTTGGCGAAGGCGTAAAACAGGAAGATTTGAAAGCTGCATTTAACAACGGAATTCTTACTGTAGCAGTTCCAAAAGAAGCTGAAAAGCCAGCAGAAGAAGAGAAAAAGTATATTACGATTGAGTAACAGATTAAATAAAAATCATCACATAGTCATAAAATAAAAAGAAGGGGCATCTCCTTTATTCAGGGATGCTCCTTCTTTTTGCTTTTTTAAGATAATTATCAACAGTAGATTTGCTACAATTCATTTGTGAGGCAATCTCACGCAGAGAATATCCTTTTTGATTCAATTCATAGATAATTTGAATCTCTGATTCTGTAAGTTTATTAGGTCGGCCGACAGGCTTTCTTTTGGAAATTTTATCCTGCCTATCTTGTTCAATATTTTTTGTAAAGATTTCTACCGATTGTTTTTGCGATTCACTAAGTGTAGATTTTATAGTTTCTCCAGGGATTATATTAAGTTTCTGTTGTTCATAAAAGGCAAGGCGAGCCTCTAATTGCTGGATTTTAATATCTTTTTCGTGATTTTCTGTATTTAATTGATTTATTTTCCTTTCAAGAAGCTGTGTTTTACTTAGATGTTTATAAGCTTTCTTATTTTCTGGCAGACATTTAAAATTAGTCTCTTTAGAACCGTCTGTATTAAGAGTGTGACTAAAATAAACATCTGTTCCGTCAGGCGTGAAGCTCCAATAATCTAAACGATAGGTAGTTTTATCTGGATTCAGAATAGATAAAGGAATGTTTTTATTATCTTCGATTGGTTCAATACGAATACTTCCAGATTTATCCTTTTTGTCATATGTATTTGTATTGATAGGGATTTCTGTTGAAGTATCAAATATGGGGAAGTAATTATAATCTCCATATTTACTTAAGATTTTATGAATCAGTGTATCGGGAAGAATTCTTTTTTTACTCATGTAGATAACCCTCATATTAATAATAGATATATATGGGTAAAGTATAGCATTCATAGGAGAAAAAAACAATTTTCTTCTTAGAATGAAGTATATTGAACATAAAAAATATATAGATAGTAGGAAAATGATAATATGTGTTCATAGGAACGTAGCAAAAGCCCCAGAGTTCGTATTTCTCGGGCTTTTACTACGTTTACGGAAAATCAATCCAATAATGGAGAAATGTTTTCCATTAAAGTATTTTTAAATTCATTAATCAAAACTTTGCGGAATTTGAACTTTGGCAGTGGATTAGGCACAGTTTCTGTATAAGTTGTAAAATCTGCTTTGTCTTTCAGATTGTTTTCTCCGGAAAGATGACCTTCTTGATAATTAAATACCTCATATTTTACAGCTTCAGGATCTATAAACCATTTTTTTGCAAATGCATCTACTTCTTTATTAATAGCTTCATAGCGCATTTGATTAATAATGATAGAAATGTCCTTTCCAATATAGCTTTCTGGATTCTTCGCAATTTCATCTACGATTTGATATAGTAATTCTGCGAGTTTTGGTTTAGTTTCTGCGAATTCATTTATCATCTGTCGTATCAGATTTATTTTGATTTCAAAATCAGCCTCATTATAATCATCTTTTGTCTGGTCTAAAGATTCTACAACACCCTGCAGTAACTCAACAATATATTCAAAGTCTATACGCAGTTTATTGTATGCAATCAAGTCATAATCATCTAATACAGGGGCTTCAGATGAAGATTCTTCTGGCTCTTTCTTCAGTTCTTCCATGACATTATTATACATAGCAGCATAATCTTCATATTCTTCTTCTGAAAAGTCAAATTTAGGTAAAATGTCTTCTGTATAATTGGAAAATGCCTTTAAATGGGCGAAACTGTTATCTAAAGCGCGAAATAGATGGATAAACGCTTTCTTTTGCTTCCTCGATAAAGCAGCAATATCTTCAGGTGTTTTAGCCAGTTCATGAATTGTCTTTACTGCAATTACGAAATTTTCTCGAATAGTGTTCCAGTCTTCAGCGACCGGTTTTCCCTCACCACCTCTGGAATAAAGTTTTAATGCGTCATTTATTTTTTCTTTATACTTATCTGGCGACTGAAAGGTTACAATTTGTCCAAATTGTTTATTTGGTTCGAGTAATCGGTTAGTTCGTGAAAAAGCCTGGATAAGATTCTGAGGATTAAGGGGTTGTCTATCCATAAATAATGTAGAAAGACATGGAGCATTGAATCCAGTAAGTAATCTATCTACTACAATGACTAAATCGAGTTGTTCATTTCTGGAAAGGTATTTACTTTTTTTACGTGCCAGCCGGTCATTGAGATTATTATTGTAAGCCTGTATTCCGTCGATAGTGTAGTTTGTACCAAACATTTCATTGTAATCCAACAAAGATTGTTTCATTTTCTCTTGATTTACTTGGGATGCTTCTTCATTTTCTGTTACAGAATAAGTGATTGCAAATTTGGGAAAATCAGGCATGGCCTTATGAATTTCCTCATTGATCTTCAACGTATCGTTTCCCTCTTTTACTTTTTTCAGTAAATCATAATAATGCTGTGCCTTTTGAATGGAATTAACTGTTAGCATACCTTCATAAGTCTTACCTTTGCTATTTTGCAATCCTAGTTTGGTATAGGATTTATTTAAAATAACATCCAAGACTTCTCTCATGTGAGTTTCACTTTCAAATACAGACTCATCTAAATTCTTATTTCTTGGGCCAAGATTTTCTACCATAAATCCAAGAACAGCTTCATCATGAATAGCTTCCTTTATAGTATAGGAATGGAGACATTCTCCATAGAGTTGTTCCGTTGTTTGAGGGAGGTCACCTGCTTGTTCATATTTGTTTTCATCAAATATAGGGGTGCCAGTAAAGCCATACCATAAAGAGTTTATAAAAAAGCGTTCTATTTTACGTTTTGTTTTAGGAGTAACTGTGCGGTGGCATTCGTCAACGACAAAAGCCACTTTAAGTTTTCGTATTTTATCAAATTTTTTATTATTTTCTTTTTCGCTTTTCCTTAATAATATCTGTATCTTCTGGCGGGTGGTAACAATTAACTGTTGCTTTCCATCAGAGAGCTTTTCAATCAGTGTGTCAACACGATCTGTATCATCTACGGTAATTGTATCGTGTTTTGCGAAAGATTTAAAATCAATAGTAGTCTGTGTATCCAAATCCTTCCGGTCAATTAAAAAGATAGCTTTTTCAATGGAAGGAATATCCATTAATAGATTTCTGGCAGCCTTATAAGAAGTCATTGTTTTTCCAGAGCCGGTGGTGTGCCATATAAAACCAGATTTGCCCTGTTTAGATGCAGTACGCATCGCCTCAATCGCATGAATCTGATAAGGACGCAATAGCATTAGTTTTTGAGAATCCGTATCTAACATGGTATATCGTGTTACCATTTCATGGGCTTGTGGGATGCGGAGTACAGAATCTGCAAAATCTATATAATCACATACCGGATGATTCTTTTCATCTAGCCAACCCGAAATAAATTTTTTGTTCAGTTCAGTATCTCTTGCTGCAGAGAAGTATTTGGTATCTACAGCATTGCTGACAATAAACATCTGTACATTAGAGAATAATCCTCGAAATTTTCCTTCTGCAATATATTTTTTAATCTGATTAAAGCCTTCTATATAGGAATGGTCCTTATTCTTTAATTCAATATGAATCAGAGGAATACCATTAATAAGCAAAGTTACATCAAAACGTCTATTTCGTTCGGGAGAATTAGATTCGTTGGCAGTGCTGGAAAATCTATCTTGTTTAAAAGTTTGGTATTGGTTGATTACCTCATAGCAACTGCTTCCACCGCAAATATGTTCATTGTTTAATACAAGTAAGTGTAAGCTTTCATTTCCTCGTTGTATATGTACATATACTTTTCCATGTTCTCCCATTAGCCATTTTCCAGCATCGAAAAATGAATTATGAGAAACATCATTTTTTATCTTAGCAAATTCGCTCTCACTTAGAGGAGTGTCATTTAATTTTGCCTTGTTATTTTGCTCCAGAATATATTTAAAGTTAGCCCAGAGCTGTTCTTCATTTTTTATATCTGGTCGATATGTCCATTGAGATTCGCCATTACAAAGCTGATTAATCAATCTTTTTTCTAGTACAGATTCTAATTCTGGCATTTATTTTCTCCTTTCTGTGGGAACATATTTTGTAACATATATTTTTTGAATTCTTTTAATGCAGCGCACTTCTGTTGGTGAAGAGTGATGAGATGGTCAAGGTTAGAGAAATAAGATGAAATTTTATTTTGTTCATCCATTTTCGGAACAAATACTACCATCGGTTTCAAATCGCTAAAAGGGGGAATATTTTTAATCGCAGATCCGTTACTATGAACTCTAGTAAAGTCATCAATCATGTTCGTAAAAAGTATATTGAACATCTTTTTATTAACAATTGACTCTTTAACTTTTATCCTCATCAACGCTTGATTTATTATTCCAGGCTCAGCATCCAATGGTATTTCGTATGTTTCGCCAATAGTTCCAGCACATGAAACGATAATATCTCCACCTTCGACTCTAAATCCAGAAAGTTTATTTGCATATTCCTCAGTGATAAAATACCTTTCCAAATGCCAATCTTTATTAATAGCATTTTGCTGTTCATATACTTTGACAGTCATATCAGATTTCGGAACAAACATATCTTTCTTTAGGGCACTTCCAAAAGGTCCCTTCTTATAATCAGCTAAATCATCAAACTTACGCTGTTCCCAATCTCCAGTAAATCCAGCAAATCTAATTTTAGGAACTTTTTCATCTTTTTGTGGAAACATATTTTGAAGCATATATTTTTTAAATTCTTTTGTTTCATCGCACTTCTGCTGGTGAAGAGTGATTAGGTTGTCAAGGTTAGAAAAATATAAACCGATTTTTTCTTGCTCTGATTTATTTGGAATCTTCAAGCAAAGATTTTCCAACACTGTTTGACTGATATTTTTATTTGCACTATTAGTAGCTTGTGCCATAATTTGATTTCGTACAGATTCTATTCCGAATAAAAACCTTTTAAAATTATTATCCAATCCATATTCATCTCGAAATCTTATAATAAATCCAGAATATGTTGTGTTTTCAAGGTTTTGTGGTACTAAGGCGGCTTCTCCTACACCTTCCAATTTTACCGAAGAGCGTACAAACAATACATCGCCATTCAGCAAATTATAATCTTTCAGCTGTGAATCAGATGCCATTGCTTTCCCTAAATTTGTAACATCAATTACATTATTTCCGAATATATTTTGAAGATTTACAAATGGAAATCCTATTCCCATGGCTTCTTTGGAAAAGTTCATTCCATTCTTCAATGAACCAAGTTCCCCCAGCTTACGCTGTTCCCAATCTTCAGTAAATCCTTTAAATCGTACATTTGGTGTATTCCCCATGATTTACACCTCCTCCAGTACATTGATAAACTCTTCTACAGCTTCTTTGGTTTCAATATTATTAAAAGTTAAATCATTCAGCATATTAAGTAATTCAGAATTTCCTTTCTTGATTGCTTTATCCGTCTCTCTGATATTTTTTGTCAATGCTTTTAAATCTACTGGCGGTTCTTCTTCTATAGTATCTACATATCTTGGGATATTTAAGTTAAAGTCATTTTCTGCGATTTCATCAAAGGATGCGAGATAAGCTTCTTTTTCTACAGGTTTTCTGTTTTTATATAAATCAAGGACATATTGAATATGCTCTTCATTCATTATATTTTGCTTTTTCTCTTTTACAAAGTGTTTGGATGCATCAATAAATAATACATCTCTGCCATCACGCTGTTTTTTTAATACAATAATACAGGTTGGAATAGAAGTATTATAAAACATATTGGAAGGAAGCCCGATGACAGCATAAATAGAGCCATTTTTTAATAGAGTTTTTCTAATAACTCCTTCTGCAGCCCCTCTAAATAAAACTCCATGGGGAAGAACGATTGCCATAGTACTTGATTTTGCATTCTTTAAATGATAAAAACCATGCAGTAAAAAGGCATAATCTGCTTTAGATTTTGGTGCAAGTTTACCTTCGTAATCCATAAAGCGTTCATCCTGTTTAAATCCTTCTGCCGCAGACCATTTTGCAGAATAAGGAGGGTTCATTACAACAACATCCATGCCAGTATCTACATCTACAGGCCAATCGGCATCTAATGTATCTGCATTTCTTAAATGCTGATTTTCTGGTTGGATTCGATGTAAGAACATATTCATTCTTGCTAAGTTATAAGTGGATGGCATTAGCTCTTGGCCATAGTAATGAATATATTCCGGCTGTTGGGAATAATTTTTACAACTTAGCATTAAGGATGCGGAACCCATACAAGGATCGTATACTAATAATCCTTTTTTGTTTTCTTGCCCCAGCATAGCAATCTGACAAAGAAGTTGCGCTGGGCCATGTGGCGTATAAAATTCGCCAGCTTTTTTCCCTGTTTCGGAGGCAAACTGACCAATTAAAAATTCGTATGCATTTCCAAGAACATCTCCTTCTGTGTGGATAAGGTCTGCATCTGCTAAAACAGCAAGAACATCCGCAATAGTAGCACTTTGTTTCTGATCACCGGTGCCAAGACGATTAGAATATAAATCTACATCTGAAAACAATCCATTGAATAACTCGTCAGATTCCTCGATACGATTAAAGGCTGCCTGCAATTTTTCTCTATTAAAACAATTTTCCTTCACATCCTTAAGCATACTAATATAAGTCATATTCGGTTCAAGAACATAATGCATTGTTTTTTGTAATTCTTCTAATAAATCTGCTACATCTTCGTCTGTCATTGCTTCTTCATAGGCCTTCTGTGCCTCTTCTGTACTTTCAGGTATTTTATCATACAGAAAGTCATAAGCCTTTGCTAAATAAGAATCAGATAAATATTTATAGAAAACTAACCCTAAAAGGTACGTTTTATATTCATTTGCATCCATCTTTCCGCGTAATACATCTGCGCCATTCCATAAAACCTGTAATAAATCTTTTCCTTCTGCCATTTGTTAATCCTCCTCTATTTTCCTTATAATTTCAATAGATAATCGCTCTATATTTTTTGTCTGCTGAACCATTAAATGCTTTTGCATAAGCATCTGTTTATAGATAGAGCCAATAACTTTCTGTCGCTCTATATTTAAAAAGGGGATTTTTAATTCCCTTATATTTTTAACTGTCAGCTTTTTTACACTTAGAGTTGTTCCCTGATGGAACATATTGATCTGTTGCAATAGGTGTTTACTCTCATTAAACTGATAACAAAAAAACCAAGGGTCTAGTATCTGTGTATCAAAAGAGCATTTTAAAAAGTTGGCTGTTATACATTTTTTACTGTTTGCTTCCGATAAAGGAGCAGCCTTCGATTTTATCAGATTAATAATACATTCAGTATCTGTCGAGAGATTCTTAGTACCCTGCAAGTCTTTTTCAAAATCTTCTTGCGTATAAACAACTATATCATCTGTATTTAATCGAGAGGTATTTTTTCCTAGAGAAAAAAGCATTATGTCTTCCAGTTTCTTTTCTTTCACTTATTATCCTCCTTTCAATTAATATGAAATTTAATTAAATTACATAAACTGTATTTTTATAATAAATCAGAAAATACATAATGTCAATGAGTAATTTAATTAAATTTCAATTATTTGTTTTGCGAGATATTGATTTAGATAGTCGTTTTTTGTCTGATATTGGAATACTTTCTTTTTATATAGCATATTTTATTTAAAGAGCTTATAATGATTTATATACATTGATAAAGGAGAGGTTTTTTTGATTCAAAAATTTGGATGGTATTGGTATTTATCAGGTAATGAAGATAAATTAAGAGAAGATAAGTGTGGAAAATGGATGTATTTTTTTACAGATCAAGGCATAGCACAGGAGCTTTGCCAGAAGGCTATTGATAATAAAATCTGCTATGAATGTAAATGTACGGATATGGAGGTGGCAAATACAGATTCCGGGGTAATATGTTTTTACGTAAACGGAGATGATACAGAGAATCATAAAAGAGTTATTCGATTTATGATGGAGAATAATTTAATACGTAAGACAAAAAAGGGTACATATTATAATATCAGCTTTAAATTCGATGAACAGACTTCTTGTCGGGAATATGGAGCAGATTTTGAAGGACGATTGAAGTTAGAAAACTTTATAGATTTACAAACCGGAGAATTTAGATGAGTATTATAAATATGGAAGTATCATCTATAACTCAAGCAGCATTACGAGACTATATAAATAATATTAGATAAAGCTCAAAACGAATATTTGAAGTTGCTGCATAATGAGAATATCCCCATCACCGGAATAAATCCTGTGATGGGGATTCAAATTTAAACAGATAGACTTATTCATGCGAATTTTTTAGAATTTAATAGAGGATAGCTAGAAAACTCAATTTGTAAATATCTAAAATAACTATATAACAAAAAATATTAAATTTGATTGTGAATATCCCTTAATTATGTTAAAATATAAGTATTAAAAATAACTAAAGTTAAAATAAATACTTATATTTGAGAGGAAGGATAGTAATGGGGAAGATATATGGTTATGCTAGAGTATCAACGAAGAATCAACGTCTGGATCGGCAGATAAAGAATATAGAAGATTATTGCAAAGATAAGAAAATTGAACAAATTTATCGTGAAAAGTATACCGGTACAAAAATGGGGCGACCGCAATTTCAAAAACTTCTTGCAGTTGTTTGCACTGGCGATACAATTATCTTTGATTCTGTATCTAGAATGAGTCGTTCTGCAGATGAAGGGTATGATTTATATATGCAGCTTCTGCAGGAAGGCATTGATTTAATTTTTATAAAGGAACCTCATATAAATACTTCTTATTATAAAGAAATGCAGAGTAAGAAGACCAGGATAGCCAGTACCGGCAAAGAATCTACAGATAAGTTGATAGATGCAATTATGGAAGCTATCACAGAATTTCAGAATGAAGAGACAAAAGAAAAAATCCGGATTGCCTTTGAGCAGGCGGAAAAAGAGGTACAAGACCTTCATGTAAGAATTTCGGAAGGTATTAGAACTACACAGCGTTTGAATGAATCTTTGCCAGAGATGCAAAGAAAGCAAATTGGCCAGAAAAAAGGAGCTACATTTGAGACAAAGAAGGCGAAGATAATGAAAGAGCGCATTCAAAAGATGGCGAAAGATTTTGATGGTAGTATGAAGGATAAAGAGGTTATAGAGATACTCGGTATCAGTCGGAATACATATTATAAATACAAAAAAGAATTGTTACTCAGCAATATTAAGTAATATAATAGTATGCAATGTTGGAATTAGAAGCTTTTATCCTCTTTGTAATTATGATATAATGACACCTGTTGTCACACCCAATCCGACAACGGAAAGGGGGTGTTCTAGCTTGAGTATAGTAATCTCTTTCTTGGTTTCTGTTATGGCAGGTATCGTTAGCTACTATATTTGCAAATGGTTAGATAGAAACGACAGTGACAATTAACCTACAAACGGAGACTTCACCGTTAAAAAAAGAAGAAGAACCCCCGAACAGCGGCCACTGTTCGGGGGTTCGTTTGTTGTGTTCTGCTTGAACGCAATCTCTTTCTTAGCTACTGCCAGTATAGCATATGCAAGTAACTAATTCAAGTATTCTCTTTTTATTGTATTTTTACAACTATTTTATATTTTTGTTATGATGAATAAGTATAATATGCAGTGTGATATTACATTGATTTATTCAAATATGATATCTTTAATATCCTCGATTTTTCCCGCAAACATCGCAGATAAAAGACTTTTTAAAGTTTTTCATAAGTATAACCCTCCGACATTAATTTATACATGCGGTTCCCATGACGACAGGCGTCTTTTCATTCCACCAAAAGCGGAAAGGATGTAATAATATGTATGTCAAGTATTCCCCATAGTTTATCAGCGTCACATCCGGAAGAATGAATAAGCCGGAAATATAATAGGATGCAAGCAGCATAATTAGCAAGAGCAGATATAACATCTGCCAGGGAATCAGTTTCTTTGTAGTCAGGCTATTCACCTCCTATCCAAAAAAGTTTATTAGAGAGATTCTTTTAAAGTTTTTTGTTAAATTTACAATATGAACAATGTGTCATCTGATATTCAGGATTACCTGAATTATAGGATGACGACCAATTACACAATCCTTGTAAAAAAGGTACAGCAGATCTTCCCTTATCAGTAAGTGAATATTCGACTCTTGGTGGAATTTCATCATAAGAAGTTCTTCTTATAATGTCATTTTTCATAAACATCTTCAATGCAGCAGATAAAGCAGAATCTGTAATATCAGGTAATATATCTTTTAACTCTGTATATCTTAAAGAAGGATTGTTTACAAGGCTGCAATAAATCCAGGCATTCCACTTCTTTCCAAACAAATTAAACACATACTTTAAGGGACAGGGTTCTATTTCCTCTCTTTTCTTCTGATACAACTTTTTTCACCTCCTGTGTGGGCTTTATTGTAGCACACAACTCAAAATTATTGAATTAACTATAAAAATTTATAGTTAATATAGAATTTTCAAACGACTTACAAATAATGCTTTAATTATTTATAATATTATCAACATGATATGCTTTGGTTGATTTATAGGAAAAACACTTTACTTCACCACACTGAAAAAGGAGGATTAACATGCCATATCTCAACATTACAACAAACGTACCCGTGAACAAAAGACAAAAAGAGACTATCGAACGTGCAATTAGCAAAGCAATTCTTTTAATTCCGAAGGAAAAAGAAGAGCTGCTTATGGTTAATTTTGAAGATTGTGCTTCTTTATCACTTTCTGGAGATTTTTCAACTCCTGCAGCAATGATTGAATTAAGAGTCCATAATGTCGTCATTGAAATGAATGAAGCAGAGCTGCTTGAAAAAGTCATGTCTCTTGCTACAGAGGTTGTCAACAAGGTGTTGGATATTTGTCCAGATAGAATATACTGTACCATGCCAGCCGTTCCTTACTGGACTGCTGCAGGGCTGGAGATTCTAAAAGGAATTCTAAAATAGATTCACTGTAATTGATGAATACCTCTGTTTATAAATAAAGAATATCTTCCAGGAGGTTACCGTAAATGATACAAGATCTTCTTTCAAATCATTCTGTGCATTACGTTGGGACAGCCCCATGTCATACTATTGGAATTGTGATAGCAAATCTCGACCCTATTGTAAGATACCTGTTGCAGATTCCTGAAGAAATTTCCAGCATAGGTATCTTGTCGACAAGGATAGGAACCGGGACCGTTGTCGTTGCAATCGATGAGGCAGTAAAGAGAACAAACACAGTTTTTTTGAAATTTGAATTGTCAAGAGATACAGAAGGATACGGAGGCCCGGGAACATTATTAGTGATTGGTTCGCAAGATGTAAATGATTGCTATGAAGCTATCCATTATTCGTTGGATTACGTAACGAAATACGCAAGAAACATTTTTATAAATGAAGTCGGACACTTGGAAATCGCGACAACAGCAAGAGCAGGCGTAGTGCTAAATGGAATATTCGGTATTCCTTTAAACAAAGCTTTCGGCTTTACTGCAGTTGGGCCGGCAGGAATCGGTCTGGTAACTGCAGATAGTATTTTAAAGGAATCTCCAATCAAAATCACTTTTATAGAAACTCCAGCTACTCTTACTTATAACAACCAGGTAACTGTGACATTCACTGGTGACTATTCTGCTGTAAAAAAGGCTTCGACTCTTGTTTATGATAAATGGTCTGCACTGGCAGCAACATTAGGTTCAGAACCTGAATCAATCTATACATTTGGACAACCAGATAGTTCCTGCCAATGTATTATGTTTTAACAAGCAAACAACAGATTTCTTTTGGGAATATGTACCTTAATAATTCCACAAGAAATCTGTTGTTTTTCTATGTGTATGATTTTTATTCGTTTCATTCCCTTTAATTTTTTTCATAAACCAGATAATCATACCCATACCTTTGACCACAGTAGTCGCATTTATCTTTGAAATACTGATCATAATCCACTCTACGTATGATTTGCTTTGGTAAATTGTCCCGACACCCTTATAGCCTTCTTCAACAAATTTATTCTGGCATAAATTAAATGCTTCTGAAAATTTTGTCATCATAATCACCTGCCTTAACAAGCATTGTACCCGGTCTGAGATACCGTCAGCGTATCTATCCACCAGTATTTCTTTCCGCCTCTCAATATATCATCAATATCTTTATAATTATTATACTATCTGTTTCTTTGAGAGTCAATCAAACCTAAATGCTTAAACTATTTTACGTAAATTATACTGCTGGTTTACTAATCCTCGCTGCTTAAGGAGGAGATTTTGTCCACGCTTGGCAGTCTGTTTTACATCCATCTGGAAGCCCAGTCTGCAAGTTCCTTTGCGGATGTTCTGGCAGGGAAGCGTTTTTCCTCCTCCAATTTCGCTCCAGGAGCCAGTGCCTGCATGTTGCTTCCGGAATCTCCAATGCCACTCATGCCGGATGTTGCAAAGGGAACCACGGTCTTTCCGGAGAAATCATACTGCTCCATAAAAGTATCTATGATTGAAGGCTCTCTGTACCACCACACCGGGAAACCAACAAACACAATGTTATACTGTCCCATATTATCTACCTTCGATCCAATCGCCGGCCACCATCCTGGTCTTAGCAATTGCTAAGAAATATGCAGTAATAATTAGCAGGCTATCCTCCGAATTCATGGGTTTCAGGAATTAAAGACCCTTAACAGGAGATGATTCCATACTTCCTGCTAATAATTAGCAGATTTCTGAAAATTCCGGTTTGTTAAAATCAACGCATCTATTATACCTTATAACGACAGAATTGCATAACTATGTTTTTTAATTAAATAATAGTGATATTTTTTACTATAACTTATTTTACATAAATTTGAATATATGATAATATTATAATAAGTTATTTTATTATTTGAAGGAGAAGAGTATATAATGAAACAAAAGATTCGACTTACAAAAAGTGAGCGAGAAATTATGGATGTTTTATGGAAACAAGGGGAAGCGTTAACATCTTCAGAAATTATAGAAGTTAGTACTAATAGGTCTTGGGGCAATACATCTATTCATTTATTATTGAAGTCATTACTAGATAAAAGTGTAATTGAAGTAGATGGATTAAAAAGGATTGCTAAAAATTATGCCAGAACTTTTAGGGCTGCTATTTCTCAATATGATTATTTTTTTCAAGAAGATTTCCAAGAAATGTCTTTAGAAAAAAGGATGAAATTTATAGAAACAATCATACAAAATGCCTCATTAGAAGAACTGGATGAAATTAAAAAAATAATATATAAAATACAATAATTAGATAATTTGTAATAAAAATGGAGCCACACTATGAGATATATAGTGTGGTTTTTCTTATATAGATTTCTTTACTGCTCATCATGAGAAACTGTAAATATTAATGCAATAGCCCAGAATATTACAATATTTACATATTACAGAATGACGGATATTAATTGATGGACAATAAATGTTGGACAATCTTAATACTGTTATTAAGAATATGAAGTAAAGATAATTTAACTTTTATAAAACTGTTTTTTTTCGGATTTCGGATTTTGGATTTATGAACTAAATATTTTGAAAACTAGCTAAAATAAACACTATTGCATATAGCCCTCTATTATTGTTGTTTTAGTATAAGTTTTTTCACCATAATAAAATTTATTTTGATGACAGTACTCTTTTGTGATCAGGTTTTAAAATCACTTATAAAGAATATCCTCCGGGTACCATTTTTTATCTATCATCTGACTCTATAGGTGTAGTAATTATTTTTTATATTTATTATAGGTAATGCTATTCATATAGGTAACACATAATATATTATCTTATACATCACATATTCTATATAGGTGAAATAATTATTTATCATATTGTTAGTGCAAATAATAATATTTTATTAACTTCCGTAACAATAGAATAAAAAATATTATAAACGAATTCATTTTGAAGCAATTTGAATGAATTCGTAGCAAAGGAGGACGCTAATGTTTTTCATTCACACTTTTTCCATGATAAAAGTATTTAAGAAGAGAGAAGAGGTTGAGCAGTTATGGAAGATATATAATCAGAAGAATATTACAGAAAAGAAAGTCTTTCGGATTAATGAGTTTTCGGATAAAGGAGTCCGGCTTGTTATAAGGGATTTAGAAAAGCAGCGCAAGCGATTCGAGAAAGTAACAACAGAAGTTGAGATTATTGTTACTCCATATAAGTTATTACATAATGGCGAGGCATTGGGCCGTTTAACTACAGAAGAAGAATATACCGAGGCCATTCAGGAATTAAGAAAGATATTACATGAAATTTGGGATACTACTGGAGTTGATTTGCAAGATACAGAACTCAATCGAATAGATGTGACCTATGATGTAGTCACACCATCACAGAAATATACTAGAGAGATAATTGCGGCATTAAAGGTGATGCATCTGAAAAACGGATATACTCCTATATCAAAGGAGATTCTGGATAAAAATAATTGGGATCCATCTATTTCCTATTGTTACTGTATTTCAACAGGTAAGCATAATGCACAGATTAAAATATATGATAAAGCGAAGAATTTAAAAGATTTTGGCTATATGGATGCTATGGATAGTATCCAAGGAAAAGGATTACTGCGGTTTGAAGTTACTTTAAACAAGTTTAAAAAGAAATACAAACAATATGATGCTAATACCATTGAAAAAGCTCTTTCTAAAACGCTGCGTCATGCAAAAGAGATTTATTTTGATTATGTCATTCTTCCTTTACAACACACACAGGAGCTATTATCCAAGGAATTATTGTATCGTTTGATTGAGAAAAGAATAAACGGTATGAAAAAACGTGAGAAAATGAAAGAATGTATTAAAGTCTGTGAAAGGAATAAAGCACTGGGGATTCAGTTAGATATTGATTTTATGGGGACATATAAGAAGACAAAAACAATTCTATCGTATTTTAACGATTTATCACTATCTCCTATTCCATTGGTATCAGATTGCCCGTTTATTCCCAGTTTATTTACTCTAATCTTTGATTCAGATAATACAGATGCCTATGAATATTTATATTATGCGAAAAAACATACCAGAGGAAAGGAGTACTGGTCTTATGAAGAATATGACAAATGATGAAATCTATACGTTTGATGAAGTTCTACAGATATTAAAAACCAGTAAACAGCAACTTCGCAAATTGCTGAAGAACGGTGAAATTAAAGGATTTAAGCTAGGAACGTATAAATGGAGAATTCCGAAAAAAGCATTAGATAACTATATTCAAGAAAAAATGGGATAGGCATCCAAGAACTAAAAAAATCAGCTCTAATAATAATTGGAGCTGATTTAATGCATTTAGTAACATCTACTGCAAGGTTCATATCCTCTGGCAATAGCATCTGATTTTTTTACTTTACTCGGATTTTTCATATTACTGCACGAAGATCGAGAATGGTATTTACTTCCTGTGCGTGGAATCCACACATAAGAGGAAGAAGATGTCTGTTTACTGCTATTCTTCTTTGTATTAGAAACTTTTTTTGTTGTAGTTTTCTTTGTAGTATTCTTGTTAGAAGAACTCTTACTATCTGGGAAGGCTGCCTTGTAATTCTTCCAAACACCCAGTTTTTTTCGCTTTGCAACCTTTTCAGAAGCTCTTAACTTATTAGTATACTTATATTTGCCATATACATAATAAACACGCGCATAGCCTTTCTTAACAAGTTTATTCTGTAATAATTGACCGTCTACAAAAATCCAAGCTAGTTTCCGACCATATTTATCCGTTCGGTTACCATCATACTGAATTTCGATTTTTTTTGCTTTTGCTAAGGCTGATTTAGTGTAGTTCGATGCTTTTTTCCCCATAAAAGCTGGAGGAGTATTAGGCTTTACAGTTTCAGGCGTATCTATTGCCAAGAAACGGAACGTATATGTCGTACCCTTTACAGAAAGCTTTGCAGTATCTCCGTCTACAGCACGAACAAATTTTGCAATTTGTTTCTTGGATACGGCTGCCTCTACAGTTGTTGCTTGAATACCTGCTAAGTTAGAAACAGGTGTTATACCACTGACTAACACCAAGGTTAACAGGAGGCTAAGAATCGTTTTCTTTAGTTTTTTCATATTTTTTATTCTCCTTTCTTTTCTGTAAAATAATTATAGCATAAAAAAATGCTGCCAAAGCCTTTTTATGACTTTGGCAACATTTTGTTTGACTAAATTACTTATTTTCTATTATATCCTGTACGTCTTTAATATCCATATCCAGCATATCACTTACCTGCTCTATAGATACCCCTTTTTTGATTAACTTTAAAACTGCCTCAGCTAACCCTTCTTTTTTTCCGATTGAAATTCCGTTTGCAGTACCTCTCTCAAAAGCTCTATCTTCTATTCCCTGACTCAAATTACACATTTCACTCACATCCTTCCTAATATCACTTTCTAAAGGAATTTGAAATTCATTTCCTATAATATCAAGCTTTTCATCCACTTTTAGCTTGGAGGATAATAAGGCTCCTAATAGGCGATGTAATTCATATTCTTCAGCCTTCTCTGGTAAATCTTCCGCAAGCCCTAATAGTACAATATTTAATAAATCAATATCACCTTTCCAATTATGAGATCCGATTATATCATCCCTCGTAAGATGAATATGACTCATACTGTGTTCATCTACATTCATACAAATCCAAATAGAATATACACGCTTAATATCATTATAATTAGATTTTACAAAGTCTCTGCCTTTCTGTGAAGAAATCATGCGACTTACATAGAAAATTGCTCTATTTAATATATCATAGCTTGATGGTTCGGCCTTTTGTGCTTCCACATTTACAATGATCTGAGAAAGACCATCCTTCATAAATAAAATCCTTTCGTTTGCCATAGGCGGAAACCCACTACCTTTAGGTGGTGGGAGGAGCCTTGTTAACTGTTACCCAATATGCTACAATAGCCG
>ENA-OPXH01000405-OPXH01000405.1-human-gut-metagenome-genome-assembly--contig:-NODE-405-length-39400-cov-9.360935_pt1 | contig 39400 bp, 46 predicted proteins | sample MGYA00241521_ERZ502034 | MGnify/ENA primary metagenome ERZ502034 (study PRJEB25962, sample SAMEA2042103) | human gut metagenome | biome: human gut; feature: human-associated habitat; material: faeces... | reverse complement strand
GAAGATATAAAAAGATAGTTAAAAAGACATATATAATTTATTTAAAAATAATATATATTATATATATTTACTAGCATGCATAGCAATATACAACTATGGAGTTTTTACAAAAAGACAGAGAGTTTTAATAATATATTTAATGTCATATGGGTTGGTATTTTTTAATATTGTTGGAACGTGGAAAATTATAGTACTATTAACGGTTGTTTTGTTTATATTTGAGGAATACCTAAATACAGACATTGGCAAAATAGAGTTGATAAAAAAATTAACATATAAAATATTGGATTTTATATATTATGCAATTTTTCAATACAGTATTGTTTATATAATTATTGCATTTATATTGAATTATGATAATTGCTTATGGAAAATTGAAGAGAGAAAATTTATTTCTTTTATTATATTCGGTTATGCACTTCAAAAATTAAATAATCCCAAATTTGAATTGAATACATTTACTTCAATGAAAAAAAGATTTGATGAATTTGCATTTAAGTATATTGATCTTGCAAATGATGATTTGTTTGAAAAAATGATAATGTTGAGTGAGATAGAAGATAAATCCTATTTTTCCAGAGAAAAAACTTATAATTTTTTATCCACGGAATTTATAAAGTACAAATTGGAAAGAAATATATTAAGTTGTACAGATAACAAAAAGAGAAGTAAATTTTCTGTAAAAAGAGCAGTGAAAAAAATAAGCAACGATTTTAAAGAAGGTTTAGTTTTAAGAGGCTATTCAACGATAGAAATGCAGCTTATAAAAAATATAGGGATAAAGAGAGGTTTTTTGAGGAAAAAACACTTGATAGCAAGGAAAATTTATGAACTGATTTATACTAAAATCTTTTTCTCAGAATTAAGAGTATATTATGAAAGTAATCAATATGGTAAAATCGAATATTACAAGAAATTTATAATGTATGTTTATTTACATAATGTGCCTACTACTATTAATGGTAAAAGGTATTCAAGATTTGTTGATGCATTTAATGGTAAAAAAATAGAAGAGATAAGCATGGATGCAATGTTTGTAGCGTGTTTAGGTTTGAATACAAGACGAATATATAAACAAAGAGTGCAACTATATTTGTGGATGTTTCCAGAACATAATTTAGATATGGAAAAAATATTAGATATGGCTGAACATCCTGACAGATTGGGATAGGTATGGAATGAGCATGACAGATAAAAATATAATGTGTGTCGTCAAACTGTCGTCATTTCACTTCGCAAATAAAAATAATGGCAGTACAAACAGCCAAAATGAGCAGTGAAAACAACTAAAATCAAACAAAATATACCAGATAATGATGAAATAATTCCGTGAAGGTGGTAGAACAGTAGGTTCAGGTAAGGTTGCTACAATTATCGAATAATACGATATAATGGCGAATAGCCTATAAATAAAGGGACTTAGGAGATTTTCTTAAGTCCTTTTTCTTTTAGTGGTACTAAAATGGTACTACTTTGTTTAACTTTTCTGCTAACTCATCAGCTCTGGAAGGGTATAAATGACTATAAGTGTTAAGGGTAGTTTCAACTTGTTCATGCCCTAATCTTTCAGAAATCAGTAATGGATTAATACCCATATCAATCAATAAACTTGCATGAGAATGACGGAAGTCATGTACTCTTATTTTCTTTAAGTCTGCCTGCTCACTTTTAGCCTTTAGCTCATTATAAAGAATGGCTTTGGTATATGGAAAGACACGGTCGGTTTTCTTGTAATCATATATATGTTTAATGTAATTGTTTAAATCATTAACCAGTAGCTGGGGAATAGTTATTTCTCTGTTACTCTTAGGTGCCTTGGGTGAAGTAACATTGACTTTTCCCCCGTTGAAATTTGTGTGTTTTGCCAGTTTCTTATGTCAGCCGGAGTAATTAAATTAATTGGTTTATTTCCTAAATAAGGAAGTATTCTGTTTTCCAACAAATACTTATGTCCGTCATAAGTTATTTCTTTTAATCTTGTTTTAATATCTTTTAAATACAATTCAGCAAGTGAGTTTAATGTCATATCAGGCTCTCCCTGAGTTTGCAAAAGAAATTCCCGTTCCCAATTAACAGCATCTTTTTTTAGTATGAAGCCACCCAATATCAACGCAGACTTGAAACATCAATGAGAAAGTACAGGCAGGACATTAACTTATTAAAGCAATCAGGTTTAGCATATGATTCAGACGAGGTAATAGCTGCAAGGTGCAAGTATCAGACCCTATCAAGAAAATACAGTGATTTCAGCAAGAAGATGGGATTACGTGAGCACAGGGATAGAATTAATGTTGATGGGTTAAAGGATATTGGTAAACACTACAATAGAACGCTAGTAGCGAGAGAAAACTTACCTGGAAAAGAAGTTAGTTTTGATGAAAATAAAAACTATCGTATTGAGGTGGAAGGACGAAGTGAAAAAATTAATAATGCAATGTCTGAAGCAGCACTATAAGTAGCGAAAGAGGTTCAGAAGATAGATATGAACATATGTGTTTAGTTGATTTGGATAGTGGTGATATAGTATGTCATCATACTGATGAATTACCAGGTTCAGTAGGTGGAAGTACTTTATATAAGTATTTGGAGGAACATCCTAAAAGCAAATTTGCTTTCATATATAATCATAATAATGCTACAGAAATGTCGTTGGCAGATGTGGAGTTAATGGAAAATAATGTTCAATTAGAAACAGTTGCAGCAGTAAGAAATGATGGTATAATAACATTAACAGAGACTAATGGAAAACATAGTAATGATTTTATGTCATTACGATATGATGAACAGAGAACACGATATCGACAAGAACATTATGGATATAGAGTTCCACATAAAATGGCTCAACACTATAATATAGAAATAGAAGTATTTACAAGAGATTTAGTCATACAAGATTTTGCAAAAGGAGTAATGAAAGAATATGAGTGAGTTGTTTGAATATGATGGAGTACAATATACAAAGGAACAATGCGATAAAAAGGCTTCAGAGTTTTTTAATCCAATCCTTTTAAATCAGTATCCTTTTGTTTTTGAAGGAATGACAGTTGGAGAATATTTAGAAGAAAAAAAGTATTATCTAAATCATTGCAAAGAGGTTCGCAATCGAACATATAAGCCGTTGCGGAAACAGAAAGAAGCAGAAACCGGAAAAGTATAATTCAGCATTGTTAAAACACGAAATTATGGAAAAAGAACTTATGAAAAGGGATAATCGCAAGCACAGGCACATTCTATAACCTCAGGGAGGTACAATTATGGTAAGGAGGCAAATGAGTTTTATGATAAAAAATATAAAAAAGAATAACGATAGAATAAAATGTTGTATTATTCCAGAAGATTGTAGAGAAGAGGGTTATTTATCTGTGAACTTGAAATCTCAAGAAATAGAAAATTGTGAATTACCAGAAGGATATGAATGGTGTACAAATCATATTTCACATGCAAGGCGTGAACTTTTAAAAATGGTAAAAAGAGACAATATTCCAAACGATAAATTAATAATGTGGTATTAAATTATTAGGAGAGCGAATAATATGATTTTACCAAAAACACCAGAGATGAAGAAAATATGGGATGAAATAGAACCATATTTGCGTTTCTCTAATGAGAAAGGATATGAAGTAATAGAGGGTTCACCAAGTGATGCGTATGAAAAATTAGAAGAGTATAGGCATTTAAGAAAAGAACAATCGGACTTTGCAGAAAGTTTAGAGATGTAGATACCATCTAGTCAAAAGGCTAGGTGGTATTTTTATATTCCAAAGGAGGCAAAATGGATAATTTCAAAGCGGTGTACAAGATTCTTTCAACCTTGGAAAAAGCAATGGATTTACCTGAATTTGACATATCAATAATCGATTATAGAGCACTTGGTGTATCAAAGGAACGTTGGTCGCGTTACATAGAAATGATGGCTGATGTTGGTTATATCAAAGGTGTAAGAGTTAGTACAAACATTACAGGAGAAACCATTGTGGAATTTAATAATATGCGAATCACATTAAAGGGATTGGAATACTTACAGGAAAATTCCATAATGAGAAAAATCTATAATGCAGCCAAAGGCATTAAGGAGATAACACCGGGGTTATAAATTTAATAGTAGATAATTAAGGAACTTAGAGATAGGTTCTTTTTTTATACCCTAAAATAGTAAAGGAGGTACATTATGGCAACATCTGTGCAGATAACATTGCTCATATGCATAACAATCATAATACTTGCCAAGTCAGGTAAGCAGAAATAAAAAATAGCTAATCAGGCAGTCTTAGGACTGGAAAAAGATGTAATCGAAAAGATTATGAATGAAAACGGAGTCGATATTGAAAAGGCTAAGGGAGAAGTTGAAACATTAAGAAATCAGTTAAATGAAACACAGGATAAACTTAAGAGTTTTGAAGGTGTGGATGTTGCAAAGTTAAGAGAGATTTAGAAGCAAGGCACAGCAGGATGAACTTTATGCTCAGGGAAGAACCAAGAAAGGCAACATTGTAACCAATGCAAAGGGAAGCGATTATTCCAGTCAGCACAAGTGGGGCATTGCTTTTGACATTGCCATTAATGATAGTAAACTACTTTATGATGTAGCTACAATCAAAAAAGTTGCTGCCATTGCCAAATCTAAGAAAGTTGGATTAGCCTGGGGTGGTGATTGGGTTAGCCCTGTGGATACTCCGCATTTTTATCTGGGAAAGTGGGGAGATACTCCGGCTAAGTTAAAAAGAACTTACGGAACATTTGAAAAGTTCAAAAAGACTTGGACTAAAGAAGTTTTTGGAACAAAGAAAGGATTGAACATCTAGAACAAAAAAAGAACAAAAGTCCTAAAGAAAAAACTTCCAAACAAAACCAAAGTCAATGTAATGTATGTTAAAAAAGGATATACAAAAGTTGAGTGTAATGGTGTAGTTGGATATATGAAAGCTAAGTACTTATTTTAAATGGTACTAAAATGGTACTGGAAAAAGTTGAAAATACAAAAATTAAGCGTGAAATGTGAATATATATCAAGAAAAAACACCAAAAATAATATGAAAATGTTAAAAATAATCATATTTAGTCAGGTAGAGACTGTTGGAAAGGCTAAGACACAGGGGATTATGAGCGTTGAGGCTTCCGTTGATGAGTTGTATGGAGATACAAAGGATGAGGAATGGAAAAAAGAAGAGGTTGCAAGATTAAAAGCAGAGCAGGGAATAGCAGAAGAGGAAGAACCGGCTTTAAATTTGGAAGGAGAAAATACAGATGAAGGTGATAGTGGGGAAAAAGGTTTACCAGATGTCGAAGAATAAGGCAATGAATTTGCTTAGACTGGCAAGTGAGCAGGTTCCAAGAGGAGTGTATGCACTGGAAAAAGATAATGTAATTGAAATGCGTAATGATAAATGCAGTTCAATTACACAGGTAAAAAATTTGAAAAGACAGTTTAAGAAAGCTGGCTTTAAAGTATATGCCAACGGAGTTGATTAGAAACGCCAAAAGATTATGACATTGAGGAAGCTTTTATAGCCATTAAAAAAGGGGCAAAGTTAACACATAAAGCAGGAAGCACCATGGAGGGTGCTTTTTTTCGTGTCAATGATAGAAAACTGGATGCGCTATTAAGTGAAATAAATGGTTCTATGCATAGAGCTGAAACTGCAATGCTAAGAATGGCAAATGACCAGTACAGAAAATCAATATTCAATGCACAGGTGTATTTCAACACAGGAGCAGGAACATATGAAAAGGCAGTGGACATGGCTACAAAGGATTTCCTAAGTCGTGGAATTAACTGTGTTCAGTACAAGAATGGTGCAAGAGTTAACATAGCCTCATATGCGGGAATGGCATTAAGAACAGCCAATACCAGAGCATACTTGCAGGGTGAAGGTGAAAAACGTAAGGAGTGGGGAATTTCCACAGTTGTGGTTCATAAGAGAGGTTTACCTTGTCCAAGATGTGCAAAATGGATCGGAAAAATACTGATAGATGATGTTTGGAGTGGTGGAAAAGCAAGTGACGGTCCATATCCGTTAATGTCTCAGGCGATAGCAGGAGGTTTATATCATCCTAACTGCAAGGATGGTCATAGTACATATTATCCTGGCATTTCTGATAAACCTGAAAAGGTAACAAAGAAAGAAATGAAACAGGCTATTATTGCAGAGAAACAGGAAAGCAGGGACAACTTAATACAGAGAAATATAGACAGATTTGAAAGATTATCTACTTATTCATTGGATGAAGATAATAGAAGTGTTTGGAGAGAACGAGCAGATGAATGGATTGAAAAGAAATTCAGACTTGTTAATTTTAAAACGGGTGGAGATGTTTTCAAAAATGACATAAATCCAAGTACAGGATTTGAGGACATTACTGCAAGATTGCTAAAAACAAATAATGTTGGATTTGAAGAAAAAATTGTTGAGATAAATAAATATGAAGTGGATGGAATTACATATGAGATTGATGGCATAAATGTTAAACAAAACAACACCAAAAGAGAAATGGAAGTAGCTAAGATGTTAAGTTCGAAATTGGGAGTTGAAATTAAGTTAGTACCTGAAGTAAATGGTAAATATAAAAATGTTAAGACACCGGACTATTTGATAAATGGCGAGAGATGGGACTTAAAAGAATTGACTGTGGGAACAAGTAAGGAATTACTAAGGAATATAGCACACAAAAAGAAAAAGCAAACAGATAACATAATATTTGATATTACCAAATCTAAATTATCATTTGAAGAAATCAATAATCAAGCAGAGTGGATATTTAATAGATATTACAATACTGACCATATTAATGGAGTGATGCTTGTTAAAGGAGATAATATTTTAAGAATATTAAAAAGAAAATAAAAGAAACCGCCCAGTCCCCAAGTGGAGAAAGCGCGGTTTCTAACAAGATATCTTACTTGTATAATAACATTATATGAAAAAAAGTCAATACAATATATAAAAAATTGAAATGAATTTTCGATAAAATAAAAGGAGGTAACAAATGTTAATCGCAAAAATCAATTTTTATGACAAGGAAAACAACCTTGCCTTGGTAAAAGCCGGGGATGAGGTTAGGGCAAAAACAAAAGAGCGCAAGGAGTATTTATTAAGAATTGGCGCAGTAATTGAAAAAGACGAACCAAAGGCATCTACAAGTAAGTAGGTGCTTTTTATATGCCCAAAACGTGAAGGCACTAAACTCTCGGAATAAGCTGACGAGCTAAAACGGAAAGGAATATACGTAATGATGTTGAAATCAAGAGAAACAGGAAAAATGCCTATGAACCTTCAATTTTTTGCAGAAGGTTCAGGAGAAGGCGGAGAGGGTAACGGCAACCAGAATAATAATGCCGGAAATGGTAACAGTAACCCAAATACTGGAAACAATAATCAGGGTGCAACATACACTCAGGAACAGCTTGACGGAATTGTAAATAGTAGAACTGCAAGAGCTGAGCAGTCGGCCTTAAGGTCGTTCTTTCAGCAGCAGGGAATGTCTGAAAATGAAGTAACACAGGCAATTAACAGTTACAAGGAACAGAGAGCAAAGAATAAACCTGACGTAGCAGGAATGCAGACACAGCTTGCACAGGAGCAGAGCAGAAATTTACAGCTCACAATTGAAAATTCTGCAACATTACAGACAGTTGAACTTGGCATTGATTCAAAGTCGATTCCATATGTAATCAAGATGGCTGATTTTGATGATAACCTTGAGGCAATGACAGAGGCAAGTGTTCCACTTGACAGAGTTATTCTTTATTGCACACCGGCTTATTATAAGCTACTTAAGAATGCTGAAGGTATTCAGAGAACACTTGAAGTAAGTGGAGCAAGTACTTACTTTAAATGGTACTAAAATGGTACTGGAAAAAGTTGAAAATACAAAAATATAAGCATTCCCGAAATTTTCGGGGATGCCTTTTTTTCGTGCTTTTGAATAATTTTTTGTAAAAGTGTCGTCATAAGTGTCGTCAAAATTCATCTAAAAGTAAGAAAGAGGACTTATATAAGGCTCTATGTCAAGAATGGGATGACGCAAGTTTATAAATTGAGATAGACAAATGTTGACAATGGTAACATTCACTTATATATTTATGAATGTCAGAAATATGTTACTGAAGAATTTACCTTATATTTAAAGTCAAAAGAAGCTGAGAAAAAGAGGAATGCATAGGAGAATATTAGGACACTTTCATACGCTTATATTAATTTTTATATTGAACACCCGACATATTATAATTTTATGTATCGCAATACATATATAAAAATAGAATTTACAATGGAAAAAAAGGAGGAAAATTATCCTCCATATAATGTTTTTCGTGAGCAGTATGGGCGATTGGCAGAAGAAATTGGAATATCGTTTGAAGAGTCACTTACTAGGTTAACAAGATTATGGACTTTATTGCATGGACTGATAGCTTTTCTTATTTCTGATAACGTACAATGGAACAATGAGTGGCAATCATGCCTGGAAAAAGAATTTAACTAAATGTAATGCAGAAAGAATTAGAAATAATAAGAGAGCGTCGTAAAATGTGGGAACAACGTCTTCCAGATGTTTATGATATATTGTATCAAGGAAGTATGAAAGCTAAAACAGTAGCAGCAAATACACTTGAAGAAGTAAAACATTCTATGAAAATTGATTATTTCGAAAATAAAAATCTTCTAAGTAAAGAAAATGAAAGATAATACATTTTTAGAAAAAAGTGGATTGCTACAGAAATTCCTTTACAAAAAGGCTTACAGTAGTAATAATAATTCAAATAATAGCATTTAAAACGTATAAATGGTATAATTTGAGAATGTATGTTAGAAAACATAATGATTTTTTTTTTACTATGGATTGCAAGATTCAAGTAGATGAATTGCAAAATAATATTATAAAAAGTATTAAAAGGGAGTTTATAATGAAAAAATTAACAAAGGAAGAGAAGCATAAGCAGTGTCTTAAAGAGATTAAAGCTACAATGTTAGTTGTGGTCGTATGTTTTTTGTGGCACGTGCTTACAGCATTTTTACTGAATTCTAAAGGAGGCACTTTATTCCATATGCCTTTATGGTTCGTGGTTTCTGTGTTTGGCACAATAATTTTGGCAATTATTGGGGTGTTCTGGTTGTTAAAATTTGTGTTTGTAGATTTCTCTTATGATGAGGAGGAATGCGAAGATGAACAGTAATCAGATTATAATTTTATCAGTTTTTCTGGTCTACTTATTATTTAATGTGGTAGTAAGTTTTGTTTATAGCAGAAAGGCAGAAAAGAGTTTGAATACTTCTGAGGAGAAGAAGTATTTTATTGGTGGAAGAAATATGAATGGTATAGTTCTTGCCATGACTATTATGGCAACTTATACTTCAGCAAGTTCTTTTATTTCAGGACCGGGCGCAGCAGGACTTACATATGGCTATGCTCAGGCTTGGATTGCAGCAATTCAGGTGCCGGTTACTTTTTTAGTGCTTGGAGTGCTAGGAAACAAGTTGGCGCTGGTTTCAAGAAGAACAGGAGCAGTAACTGTAGTTGGATATTTTAAGGCAAGATACAAAAGTTCAGCTCTTGTAATTATTACAAGTGTTGGTCTTATTGCTTTCTTTATTGCGCAGATGATAAGCCAGTTTACAGGTGGAGCCACACTTATTGCTTCAATAACAGGATTGGACCACGTAACTTCGCTTTTGATTTTTGGAACCGTTGTTGTATTGTACACAGCTGTTGGCGGATTTAGTGCTGTAGTAATTACAGATACAATTCAGGGAATTGTAATGTGTGTGGGAACATTTTTATTTATATTTTTTGTTCTTAAAGCAGGTGGAGGCTTGGCATCAATTGATGCAGGACTTGCCAATAATTTGCCTAATGTTTATAATGATATTTTTTCAAAATACACACCGGGAGGATTGCTTAGTTTCTGGATTTTGGTAGGTTTTGGAACATTGGGACTTCCACAGACTGCAGTTCGTGCCATGGGATTTAAGAATACGAAGAGTATGCATCAGGCAATGTGGATTGGTGTATTAACATGTAGTTTTGTAATTGTTGGCATGCATCTTGCAGGAACTTGGGCAGGAGCATTTGTTGATGTGGATAACCTTCCAACATCAGATTATTTTATTCCATATATTGTTCAAAAAATTATGCCAACAGGAGTTGCGGCAATTTTCCTTGCAGCTCCAATGGCTGCAGTAATGTCTACGGCTGATTCGCTTTTGATTCTTGCCACAGCCGCAATTGTAAAGGATTTATGGAAGAATTATGTTGTAAAAGATGATCCTGAAAAAAATAAGTCATACGAGAAAAATGTTAAGTCGATAAGTACAGTTATTACAATTATATTAGGTATAGTAGTTATGGTTCTTACAATTAATCCACCTGATATTATTTTCGTACTTAATATGTTTGCATTTGGTGGTTTGGAATGTACTTTCTTCTGGCCACTTGTTGGCGGTTTGTTCTGGAAAAAAGGAACAAAGCAGGCTGCAGTTTGCAGTAGCGTAGGTGCAATTGCAACTTATATTTTTGCAACATATTTTATTAATATTGCAGGACTTAACGCAGTTGTTTGGGGACTTCTTGTAGGTGGAATTTTGTATTTTGGAATTGGAATGGTAACAGGAAGAAAAGGTTTGGATCCGGATATTTTGGACAAATGTTTTTAATAAGGCCATAGGAGTTTTGACACTCTAATTAAATAAGAAAAAGCAGGTACAAAAATGAATAAAGTAGTGAAGAGAATTTTAAAGATAGTTGGCATTGCCATAGCAGTAATTGTGGTTGTATTAATTGGATATATTATTTACTTATATGCAAGTTATCATCGCATTGAAGACAATAAGAAATTAAAGGTTGAAAGCCGTATTGAGCAGTCTAAAGCTAGCGAAAAACTTTCTACAGGAAAGGAATATTCAGCACTTACTTATAACATTGGTTTTGGTGCGTACACACCGGATTTCAGTTTCTTTATGGATGGCGGTAAGTCATCATGGGCAAAGAGCAAGAAAAGTGTTATCTCAACTGTTAACGGTGCAGGTGAGCTGGTTAAGTCATATAATCCTGATTTTGCCTTAATCGAGGAAGTGGATTTAAACTCGACCAGAAGTTATCATGTAAATGAGTATTCATTATTAAAAAATGTTATGAAAGATTATGATTGTGTGTTTGCACAAAATTATGATTCAGCATTTTTGTTTTATCCGTTTACCCAGCCTCACGGAAGCAGTAAGTCAGGACTTGCGTTGTTTTCAAAATATAGCATTACGGATTCTTTAAGAAGAAGTTTTCCGGTTTCAACATCTTTTAGCAAGTTTTTTGATTTGGACAGATGCTATAGTATTTCAAGGGTTCCTGTAGACAATGGAAAGGAATTAGTTATTTTTGAACTTCATATGTCTGCTTACGGAAACAGTGATGAAATACGTGAGGGACAGATTAATATGTTGGTTTCTGATTTGGAAAAAGAGTACAAGGCAGGCAATTATGTTTTGTGTGGCGGGGATTTTAATCACGATTTGAAAGCCTCTGAAGATGATTCAGAAAACAGGGAATCATGGGCTTATCCTTTTCCAAGAAAGAAACTTCCAAGTAATTTTTCTTTCTGTATAGATCAGTTATCTGATGAGAAAAAAGACAATCTTTGGAATAGTGCAAGAAATGCAGATATGGAGTATAAGCCGGGAGTAACTTATACAGTTACGCTGGATGGTTTTATTATTTCCGACAATATAGAATGTGTAAAATACGATAATATTAACACAGGCTATACTTATTCAGACCATGATCCGGTTTATGTAAAGTTTAAATTGAAATAAAAAATAAAAGTTAATAGAAAACTAATTTAAAATAATATCGAAATGATTGGTAAATTTTTAACGAGATTTTTAAATTAAATAATCTTGACATAGTTAGTGAAAGTTGTATCATATTAACTAGTTTTATATGACTAACTTGATTAGAATACATATAAAAACTAAGTTAATTAGGTTCGGCATAGAAGTTTACTTAGTATTATTTGAATATTTGATTATGGAAGGGAGATTAATAATGTCAGAAATTAACAGTATTGATGTGGAAGAAGATCAGTTTGCATATCGTTACGATACACAGCTTCTTATAGATAGAAGAGATGAAGATTTGGATGAAGATGAAATATCAGATTACATTACAGAGCATTTTGAAGGAAACTGTTTAATAGCAGTTGGTGATGAAGATTTGATTAAAATACATTTTCATACAAATGAACCTTGGAAGGTTTTGGAATATTGCAACAGCATAGGCGAGATTTACGATATTGTTGTTGAAGATATGATAAGACAGTCTAATGGATTGCAGGGCTAGAATTACAAGAATAATAAATATACAGAAATTGGAGATGCGTTTGCGTTTCCGATTTCTTTTTTTCACGGATTCACATTTTTTCTTTTGAACCATATAAGTTTTTTTACGTATATATATAGTAGAAGATTAAATCGGAGATTAGTTTTATGTGTAAAAATACAAAAATATGGATGAAAGCGGCAATAATGCGAGCAATCAGAACCATAGCCCAGACCTTTGTTGCAACAGTGGGAACAGCAGCAGTTTTGTCAGAAGTAAACTGGAAAGTTGTAATTTCGGCTACAGTTTTGGCAGGATTTTTGAGCATAGCTACAAGTTTAACAGGATTGCCTGAATGCGAAGAAAAAGAAAAATCTTAAAATGATTTATATTTGTAAATGAATATTTAGAAAAAAAGTGGTAAAATAAGCAAAAGTGTTATTAAAAAACGAAAGAGGAAAGGATGGAGAATATGAGAAACAAAATCAAACAGATTTTAACTGTGTGTTTTGTTATTGCCGCAATAGCAGTTGTATGGAATGCACCTGTTTGGGCAGGCACAGCAACACAGGCGGAATTAACCGGCACACAGGAAGACATTGAACTTAACAAAGAAGTTACAATTAATTGGGAAAAGAATGGTAGTACAGTTGACTATTACTTTACACCAACAGAAAACAAGAGATATTTATTTGTGTTAACAGATAATGACGACAGATTACCAGGTTTATATCAGGGAGATGACAAGTTAAGTTGGTTTAGTTATTATTCAACAGTAGATGGAAAGATGTATCTTCAGACACCTGTGTTAGAAGCAGGAACAAAATATGATATTTATTTTACATCACGTGAAGGTGAAACAGAAATTCAGTTTGGATTCTACGATGATATCTGGCATGGAGCAGAAGAAATTGACAATGCTGCAACAGGCATAATGAAAAAAGGATATATTGAAGATGGAAAAAATTATTCACGCGCTAAAATTTATAAAATAACAGTTCCGGAAGATGGAGCATACGAATACAGAGTATCAGGATTAAACCCTACAGGTATTGCAGATGACGACTATGATTTTGATGTGGATATTTATGATGAAGATGGAAATTGGAATAGTAATCAGGACAGTGTACCTAACTGGGGTGGCAGTAGTGATGCATGTGCATTTGCCAACTTAGAAGCAGGAAAAACTTATTATCTTGTTTTGACAAACTATTCAGTTGACAATGCATATGAGTATACATTATCGAGAACAAATTTAGGCATAGAATTAAATAGTGAAAAAACGTTAAATTGGAATGAAATAGGAGATTATTTCTATTATCATTTTATACCTGAAAAAACACAGTCATATCTTTTTACAGTTTCTGACAATGGTGATAGAGTTCCACAAATTGGAAGAACTGATAAAACATGGAAAAATATGATGTATGATGTAGATGGCAAACTTAGATTGGTAACACCAGTATTAGAAGCAGGAAAGGAATATACACTTTATGTGCCTATTGCAGCAGGTGAAAATAGCGTACAGGTTGGTTTCTATGATAATTTATGGACTGATGTAAATACTCTTGAAACACCTTGTTCAGGTACAATAGGAAAAGGAACGAAAAGATTTGATGGAAAAGCTTGGTATCCAAGTAACAGACTTTACAAAGTAACAGTTCCAACAACTACAAATTATGTATATAAGGTAACTGGTTTCAATAAAGAAAAAGAATATAGTGCTTTACTAAGATTTTTAAATGAAGACCTTTCAGAAGTTGAAGGACAAAGAGAAATAAATGACATTAAGCTTACCGGTTCAATTTATACAACAGTAAAATTAGAAGCAGGAAAGACATACTATTTGCGATTTTCAAATTACACGCTAGATAGTGGAGTTAATTACAAAATAGTTATTAATAATCTTAATATTGAGAACGCAAAAAATTTAGGTGAAAGCGCAGAAGGAAAGTTAAGTGCTTCAAGTGACACAACATACAAATTTGTTGCCACAGAAGATAAGGTATATAACTTCACAGATACAAAAGTATCAGAAGATGTAAAAGAATTTTCAATATATGATAATGATTTAAATAATATATCTACTAATAGTATTAAAAAATCAAAAGTAACATACAATGAAAATAATGAACCTAAAGTAGATTATGTTACTTACAAGATTTATCTTAAAAAAGGAACATATTACATTAATCTTAATAACACTTCTGATAAAGAAACAGAATATAATATTAAAGTAGAAAATGAGGAACTCGTTGATATAGGCAGCATTAATTTAGATTCTAATTACATTGAAATTGAAGAAGGTGTAAAGAAAGCTGTTAAGTACACTATAAATCCTGATAATGCTACATTTACAAGTGTTGATTGGAAAGTTTCAGATACTAGCATTGTATCACTTGGATATGTAGGTAATGTTATGAATATTGAAGCTTTAAAAGAAGGCGAATGTGATATTACAGTAACAGCTAAAAATGGCAAAAAAGCAGTTTGTCATATTGTTGTAAAAAAAGCCGGGGACCATAAGTATGACAGCACAATTGAAAAAGCTAGCACATCTAAGGATGGAAAGATAATTGATAAATGTAGCCGTTGTGGAGATGTAAAAGTTTCACAGATTATTTCACATCCAACAAAGGTAGTTTTAAATAATAGCAATTTTGTTTATGATGGCAAGGTTAAGACACCAACAGTTACTGTTACAAGTGCAGATGGCAAAACAGTTGATTCTGCTAATTATGATATTTTATATGCTAATGGCAGAAAAGATGCAGGAACATATGATGTGAAAGTTACTTTTAAGGGCAACTACACAGGAAGCTTAACAACTAAGTTTACAATAGCAAAGGCTAACCAGAGTTTAAAAATTAAATCACCTAAGAAGAAAATGAAGGTTGGTGCAAAGGCTAAAATTAAAATAAAAGCTAACAAAGGTCATGGAAAAGTTACATACAAAGTATCTAACAAGAAGATTGCAAAAATCAAGAAAGGTAAGTTAGTGGCCCTTAAAAAGGGAAAAGTAAAATTAACAGTAACTTTAAAGGCAACTAAGAACTATAATCAGAAGAAAGTTACAATAACAATAAAAGTTAAATAATAATTTAAAGGGTGCCACCTTTCAACACAATTAGTTGACAGGTGGTATTTTTATACCCCACAACAGTCAAATGTTGTGGCATTTAACGTTACAATCAATATCCAACCACAATTTTGAACTGTTTTTACTTACAAAATAGAGAAAATGCGAGAGAAGGAAAGGAAAGTGAATTGAAAAAATCGCGTTTCAATGAGAATAAAGCTTGGAATCTACCCCCATAGTATGCATAAACTTGCTTCTATGGGGGAATTACTTATTTGTTACTTGAATTCAACTTGTATATTTACACAGCCTTAAATCCACATTCAAATTTTGTTTTTGCCTCCTGCACTTTTTTTGCTTCAGCGGCAGGTGTAGGATAGTAGCCCATTGTATGCATCTGATTAAAAACATCAACCTGGATATCATGTTCCTTGGCAAGTAAGTCTAACATTGTTTCGCGAAGATTATCGTGAACACATTCGTTAGCTCCAAGGTTATAAAGTGTAGTCGCGTTCTTTTCTGAATTAAGAGCGTCGCCTAAAATTTCTTTTTCTGTATATACTTCATTCATAGTTAAACCTCCTGATTTTCAAAAAGCAAATTATTTTACATAAGAATAAATTGAGTTAAAGTGTCCCTGATGTTTCTGTGAAATATCAAGCATTTGCTGTTTTATTGTTTCGTCCTGACTATGCTCAGCAAGCATCTGAAACTTTTTGACCAACAATTCCTCTTCATTTAATAAATCCTGAATAACTGAAAGTTCTTTTTCTGATAAATCCATTATAAAAATCCTCCTAAATTATTTTTCCTAATTAGTATTAATATAAAGCCTGAAAATAATGCTTTGAAAAATATGGAAAAGGGTAGAATATGATTTTTCAAAAAAAATAAATAAAAATGTGATATATTTGCTTTTTGAATTGTTTTATAGATAGAAAGATCTTTCAGAGTAACACGGGAGGAAAACAATGGATACAAACAGGTACGCTGATTTAGTAAATATGTATGCAAACAATGTGTACAAAATTGCAGTTTCCTATTGTAATAACAGGTCGGATGCAGAAGACATTGTGCAGAATGTATTTATTAAATTGCTTAAATCAAAAGAAAAATTTAAGGATGATGAGCATGTTAAAAGATGGCTTATAAGGGTGGCAATTAACGAATCGAAAAATATGAATACATCATTTTGGCGAAAACGAATTGTTCCATTGGAGGACTCCGAACCAATTATTAATACAAGGGACAAATCTGATGAGAAAGCTGTTTTGCTGGGAGCTGTCATGAAACTAAAAGAGAAAAACAGAATAGTGGTGCAGCTTTATTATTATGAAGGGTATTCGGTTAAAGAAATTGCCGAAATACTTAGAATAAAAGAAACAACAGTTCAAACCAGATTAATGAGAGCAAGAAATGCTTTAAGGGAAATTGTAAAGGAGGATTGGTTAAATGAATAATTTATATAAGGAAGCAATGGATGAAATAAATATTTCAGACCAGTGCTTAAGAAAGGTGAAAAGTATGAATAATAATAACAAAAAAATAAAAAAATTCAGATTAAAATACGCAGTTGTTTTTGCAACATTGGTGCTTTCATTTTTTGCATTCAACATTGTGTCATATGCGGCAACGGGGAAAGACTTAACAAGCCATATTTCAAATGTTATAGAAAAGAGTCAGGATAATGATTTTGTTAAGACTAAGAAATATAAAGTTAACGATGATACAGAGGTTGAGGTTGAAGAACATGAGGAAAATCTGGACAAAAACAATCTTAAAGTTAATACCGATACAAGCAAAGATGGAGATGTTGAAGTAGAAATCAGAGAGAAAGATAGTAATAAATAATAACATTATCTTAAGGGGCTGTCGCATTAGCGGCAGCCCCTTGCTGTTTCGGAAGGAATTACGTGTCGTATGGAAGAAATGTTGTGTGACACGTAAATTGTTGAAAAAACATTGATGTTCGAATGAAAATTACGTGTCATTGGGCAGAAATACCATATACACACGTAATTCATGGCTATTACGGAATTAGCGAACCGAAACTCTGTAAAATCCGTAAATGTAGGAGTAAAGCTTGTCCATTCGACTAGTTTTACGGATTCTCACAACAAAAATTCCTCAGAATCCATAATTGCTAAAATCATCCTAATTATACTAGAGAACAGGTAAGTTCAGATTGAAATCCAGCAAGTTTAAATTGAGTTCAGGGAAGACCCAGGGCAAGTTTAGGTTGAGTTCAGCTCAAAAAAGTTCATATCACGTTAAAGCTAAATTCAGATAAACAAAGTTTAGACAGTAAAACAAATTTTTTTGAAATCTTTCCCCTAAGTATGTTAGAATAATAAAAAGATTTGAAGGTGTAATATGAAAAATTTAAAAAGCAGATTGATTATGTTTGTCCTGCTTGTGGGACTTGTTTTTTCCGGATATAAAATTGTAAATTATTTTTATACTTCATATGATGAAAAGCAGAATTTCAATAATGTGGAGAAGCTTGTTGAAAGTGAGTATGAAGATGAGAAGATTCAATATAATGATTTTGAAATATTAAAGAAGTATAAGAAAGTATACGAGAAGAATAATGACTTAGTTGGCTGGATTAAGATTAAGGATACGAATATTGATTATCCGGTTATGCAGACTAAGGATGATTATTCATATTATTTAAAGAGAAATTTCAATAAGAAGTCTTCCATCTATGGGACGCCTTTTGTAGGAGAGGGGTGTGGCATTAATCCCAATTCTGATAATGTGATTATTTATGGTCATAACATGAAGAATGGAACTATGTTTGCAGATTTGAATAAGTATAAAGACAAGGAGTTTTATGAAAGTCATAAAGAAGTGCAGTTTGATACGTTGACGGAAGAGGGGACATACAAGGTTGTGTATGCTTTTGTTACGGAAGTGAATAAGAAGGATTCTTTTAAATATTATGAAAAAATAAATTGGAACAGTAAGGATGAATTTAATGAATATGTGTCAAATTTAGAACAGAGAAAGTTGTATGACACAGGTGAGAAGATTAAAAAGAAAGATAAATTATTAACACTTTCAACCTGCGAGAAGGCCAGCGATAATAGTCGAATGGTAGTAGTGTGTAAAAAAAGCAAAATCAATGACAGATAACGGACAGGAGGATTTATGAAACAGAAAACAGTTGTAATAACAGGTGCAAGTTCAGGTATAGGAATGGAGTTTGCAAGAGCTTTTTCTAAAATGGGGTGTAGGCTTATTTTGACAGCAAGAAGAAAGGAACGCCTTGAAAAATTAAGAGAAGAGCTTGGAACTCCGTGCAAGATTATTGTTGCGGATTTATCAAGAGAGGGCGAATGCTATCAGTTTTTTGAAAATATAGCAGATGAGCCAGTTGATGTTTTTATTAACAATGCAGGTTTTGGAACTTGCGGAAAGTTTGATGAAACTGATTTAGGAAAAGAAGTCTCTATGATAAATGTTAACATTAAGGCTATGCATATTTTGTTTAAGAAGATGGTTATAAAGATGAAGAAGCAGGGCTATGGAAGAATTTTAAATGTGGCTTCATCAGCAGGGCTTCTTCCGGCAGGACCTTATATGGCAACATATTATGCTACAAAATCTTATGTAGTAAGCATTACAAAGGCTGTTGCCGAAGAATTAAAAGAGCAGGGAAGCAATATTTATGTAGGGGCACTTTGTCCGGGACCGGTTGATACGGAATTTAATGAAAATGCAGATGTAATTTTTGCTTTAAGAGGAATTACACCAAGATTTTGTGTAAAAGAAGCAATTCACGGAATGAAAAAGAAGCAGGTAATTATAGTGCCATCACTTAAAATGAAGCTTGCAGTTATGGGACAAAAATTATTGCCTTCAAATATTTTAATGAAAATAGTTGCAAAACAGCAAAAGAAGAAGACTGAAAATTCATAAAATCAGAGTATAAATTTGTAATTTGAAGAAGTATAAATTAAAAATAATGGTGAATATCAACAGGAATAATAAAATAAAGTATGTTTATAATAAAAGCGGGAGTTGCAATTTATGCGACTCCTAATTTTGTATTATAAAATAAGCGAAAATTAGAAAATTGCACTAACTAAGTGAAAATCCGTCATAAATTTCTTGAATGAAATGAATGATGATGATTGACTTTGAGTGAGTTTGAAGATAAAATTATATCAACAACAGACAGAAAATAACATACAAAATATCATAAAAGGAGGAACATTAAATGATTTATACAGTAACATTTAATCCATCACTTGATTACATTGTGTCGGTAGATGATTTTAAATTAGGACTTACCAATCGTACAAGTTCTGAATTAATTTTACCGGGAGGTAAAGGAACTAACGTATCAACAGTTTTAAAGAACTTAGGATTTGAAAGTACAGCTCTTGGTTTTGTGGCAGGTTTTACGGGAAATGAAATCGTTAAGAGATTAAATGACATGGGAATTAAATCTGATTTTATTTCTATTGAAAATGGAATCTCAAGAATTAATCTTAAACTTAAATCTATTGACGGAACAGAGATTAACGGAGCAGGACCTGACATTAGTGAAGAAAAGGTTAACGAGTTAATGGACAAGCTTAATCAGCTTAAAGAAGGAGATGTACTTGTTCTTGCAGGAAGTATTCCTTCATCTATGAGTGACAATATTTATAGAGACATAATGGCAGATTTAAAAGACAGAGGAGTGATGATTGTTGTTGATGCAACAAAGGATTTACTTTTAAATGTTTTAGAGTACCATCCATTTCTCATTAAACCTAACAATCACGAATTAGGCGAAATATTTGATGTTAAGCTTACAACAAGAGAAGAAGTTATTCCTTATGGAAGAAAGCTTCAGGAAAAAGGAGCCAGAAACGTTCTTGTTTCTATGGCAGGAGAAGGGGCAGTTCTTATTGCAGAAGATGGCCAGGTATTTGATGCACCTGCACCAAAAGGAAAACTTATTAATGGCGTAGGTGCAGGAGATTCAATGGTTGCAGGTTTTGTGGCAGGTTGGATCGAAAAACAGGATTACGAATATGCTTTCCATATGGGTGTTGCATCAGGAAGTGCAAGCGCTTTTTCAGAAAATCTTGCAACAAAAGAAGAAATTATAAATGTTTACAATCAGGTTATGGGAAAATAATAAAAGAAAAATAATTATTATAAAATAATGGACAAAAAATAATAACTAACAGAATTTAATTAAAAATTAAAATAAAAAATATGTAATTAATGAAGAAAGATTAATTACGGAAATGGAGGCTATTATGAGAATTACAGATTTACTTGATCCAAGAAGTATTTCCCTTACAGCTACACCTAAGACAAAAAGTGAAGCCTTAGATCAGTTAGTTGATTTAATGTGTGCTAGTGGGAAAATTAATGACAAGGAAGCTTATCGTAAGCAGGTTTATGCAAGAGAGGAAGAAAGTACAACAGGTATAGGACTTGGAATTGGTATTCCTCACGGAAAATGTGATGCAGTTGACAAGCCGGGACTTGCAGCAATGGTAGTTAAGAATGGAGTTGACTTTGAGGCATTAGATGATGCACCGGTAACATTACTTTTCTTAATTGCAGCACCTAACACAGAAGATAATGTACATTTAAGTGTTTTAAGTAAGTTATCGGTTATGATGATGGATCAGAATTTCTCAGACTCATTAAGAAATGCAGGAAGCGTTGAAGAATTTCTGGAAATTATTGATCAGGCCGATGATGAAAAGAAGAGTATTGATGAAAGATTGGCAGAGACAGGTGAAGCAAAAGAAAATTCAACAAAAATTTTGGCAGTTACATCATGTCCTACAGGAATTGCCCACACATACATGGCAGCAGAAGGTCTTGAAACAGCAGCTAAGGCTAAGGGATGTTTTATAAAAGTTGAAACAAGAGGTTCAGGTGGAGCTAAGAATGTTCTTACAGCTAAAGAAATTGAAGAGGCAGATTGTATTATAGTTGCAGCAGATGCTAAGGTTCCAATGGACAGATTTGCCGGAAAGAAAGTTATTGAATGTCAGGTTTCAGATGGAATCAGTAAGGCAGACCAGCTTATAGACAGAGCAATTGCAGGCGATGCACCTATTTACAAAGCAGGCTCTGAAAGTAGCAGTAATACAGAAGTTAGTAAATCCGGCAAAGGTATCGGACATCAGATTTATACACAGCTTATGAACGGTGTATCACACATGCTTCCATTCGTAGTTGGCGGTGGTATACTTATTGCAATAGCATTTCTTATTGATGGTTTAAATGTTGATATTAATTCACTTCCTGCTGATCAGAGAAGTAATTTTGGTACAATTACACCTATGGCAGCAATGTTTAAGAGCATTGGTGGTACAGCATTTGGCTTTATGCTTCCTGTTCTTGCAGGTTATATAGCAATGGCAATAGCAGACAGACCGGCACTTGCAGTTGGTTTTGTAGGTGGCATGATTGCAGCAAACGGTAAGTCAGGTTTCCTTGGAGCATTAGTTGCAGGTTTCGTTGCAGGTTATTTAATAATCGGTTTAAGAAAATTATGCGACAAGCTTCCTGATGCACTTGAAAAAATCGCACCGGTACTTATTTATCCTGTACTTGGAATTTTGATTATCGGAATATTTATGACTTATGTAGTTGAACCTATTATGGGTGGAATTAATACAGGAGTTAACAGTGGACTTGAAGGAATGGCAGGTTCAAGTAAGATATTACTTGGTTTGATTTTAGGTGGAATGATGTCAATCGACATGGGTGGCCCATTCAATAAGGCAGCATACGTTTTCGGTGTTGCACAGATTGCAGCAGGCAACTACGACATTATGGCAACAGTTATGATTGGTGGTATGGTTCCACCTTGCGCAATCGCACTTGCAACATTATTATTTAAAGATAAATTTACAAAAGAAGAAAGAGAAGCAGGACCAACAAACTTTATTATGGGACTTGCATTCATTACAGAAGGTGCAATTCCTTTTGCAGCATCAGATCCATTACATGTATTACCTGCATGTATTATCGGTTCAGGCTTAGCAGGAGCATTATCAATGGTATTTAATTGTACATTGATGGCACCTCACGGTGGAATCTTCGTGTTCCCTGTAGTTGGAAACGGATTAATGTACTTTGTAGCATTAGTTGTAGGCACAATCGTTTCAGCAGTATTACTTGGAGCATTAAAGAAAAAAGTAGCTTAAATTAAAAATATTTGCAGTGCTCAAAATTAACCTTGGGCACTGCTTTTGTGGATTCTTTATCCATCACGGAGGAAAAATGTTAACAGAACAAAGGCATAAATTATTATTAGAGTTGGTAAATAAGAAGAAAAGCATTACAGTAACTGAAGCAAAAGAAGTTCTTAATGTATCAGAATCAACTATCAGACGTGATATTATTGCATTGCATAATGCAGGGAAGTTGACAAAAGTTTTCGGTGGTGCAATCGCTCTTGAAGAAACAGTAATCACTGAAGAACCATCGGTTGATCAGAGAGTTGAAAAGAATAAAGATGAAAAAAGCATTATTGCAGAATATGCTGCAAGTCTGGTTGAACAGGGAGACTTTGTATATATAGACGCAGGAACAACAACAGGCTATATGTTAGGTTACTTAAATAACAGCAAATCTGTTTTTGTAACTAATGCAGTAACTCACGCAAAAAAACTTGCGTTGCAGGGAAATAAAGTTATTCTTATTGAGGGAGAATTAAAAGGTTCAACAGAAGCTCTTGTTGGAGGATATGCAGCAGCATCTCTTAAAAAATTTCACTTTTCGAAAGGTTTTTTTGGAACAAATGGTTTAACAAAAAAAGCAGGTTTTACAACTCCTGATACAAGTGAAGCACTTGTAAAAAATAAGGCAATGGAGCAGTGTAAAGAATGCTATGTTTTGGCTGATCAGTCAAAATTTGACAAAATAAGCCCGGTAACATTCCAGCAGTTTGGCAGAGCAACAATAATAACAGAAAGAAAACCTGAAGGCTACATGGAATGTGAAAATATAATAGTTGTTCGGGAAAATTAAAATTTATAGAATGGTTATAAAATAATTAACAGAAATTAAAAAAATTTAAAAGGTAAAGATTATTAAAAATAATGAAAGGCAGTTTGTAGCTTGATATGCTATGGCTGTCTTTTTTTTGGGACTTAATAAGAAAATTCTTTGAAAATCCATTAATTAAAATCCAGTTGAGAATTGCAAGCCAAGTTTTGATAAAAAAGTTGAAAAAAGCATGTGACATTTTGCAACTTTTTTGGGAAAGTTTTTCTTTGATTTACTGCATAAAAACTGAATTTTTACAAAAACATCACATAAACAGCTAACAACAAAATGTAATAAAACATAAATAAAGTGTTGACAATGAAAAAATGAGGTGCTAATATCGATTTACCAAAAGAACACAACGTAATATATGAATAGATGAAGCCAGTATAAGTGACATTTCCGTAAAAGTCGTATTATCTTAGACAGTCATAAATTCATTTGTTTATTTTATGTTTGTTCTTAGGAATAAGTTAAGAAAGGAGAAATACAATGGACGTTTTTTTGCAGGAACATGGTAAGACTGTTTTTATAGCAGTTTGTATCTTACTTTTAGTAGGCGTTGCATATGCAATTGGCCCGGTTATTAGCAAGGCAGTACAGGATGTAGTTGGAAGCTACACAACTTCTGTTACATTTGACAGCATTGCAGGAAAGATTCCTACCGCAGGACAGTAGGTAGGTATACATTTGGATGTGTTTATAATTGATTAATTAGACGATGGGGGAAGTAGGAATGAGGAAACTTTCATTGCCAGATAAGGCTTATGGAAATCTTTTAAAATTTATTTTGGATGAGAATATTACGGATATAAATTGGAGTCAGGGATTATGGGTTAATGATTTAAATAAGGGAAGGTATAAAATTAAAGGCTTTACATTAGACGATAATTTTATTCAGCAGTTTTATACAAGAATAAGCAATTTAATGAACGTACAATTTAATAAGAATAACCCATTACTTGAGGCAGAAACGGATAATTTAAGAATATCAATTTTGCATGACTCAGTAACAAACACGGGGATTAGCATAAGTATCAGAAAGACACCGGCAGTAAGAAGAATTAACAGGGACAGCATCGTTAAAGATGATTACTGTAATGGGGATATAGATACTTTTATGGAGAATGCCATACGAGCTCATTGTACAGTAGTAGTGGGGGGATTACCGGGGGTAGGAAAAACAGAATATGTAAAGTATTTAACCCAGTTTATTCCAGCGTATGAAAGAGTATATACCATAGAAGATAACCTTGAACTAAGATATTCAGCAATTAATCCAGGCAAAGATTGCGTTGAAATTAAAATAAGCGATACATTTGGATATTCAGAAGCATTAAAGGCAAGTAAGAGACAGTTACCTACGTGGGTTTTGCTAGCAGAAGCAAGAGGCGAAGAGGTCCGGTTCCTAATGGAAAATATTTCTGCAGGCGTACATTGCCTGACCACAGTGCATCTTGATGATGTTAGCAAACTCCCTGATCGTTTAAGAAATATGGGACAGACAATTAACGAAAATGATGTGTATTCTTTTATTGACATTGGAGTACAGATACGGTCTGTTGTAAAAGAAGGAGAAAAGATAAAAAGAAAGGTGGCACAGGTTATTTGTCTTTCGAGAGAGGATGAGAAAAATGGAAAGACAATGATATATGAGGATGGAAAGATATTAACTAAAGATTTGCCTCTTGATATAAAGAGAAAATTTGAATTAGCGGGAATTAAGAATCCTTTTTTAAAGGAGAATGAAGAATGAAAAATATAAAAAATTTATTAAAGAGAGTTAGCGTGGTGGCAGTCATATGTTTAGCGTACAGACTTAAACTTATACCGGGGCTGATATGTGTTCTGACAATAGTAGTATGTAATGTTTTTTTAGAGAAGCAGGACAGAATAAAGAAGCAATATTTAGCCAAGTATAATGATGTAGTTTTGTATATGGAACAAATGATTTACTCTTTTAAGAAACAACCAAAGATTAGAATGGCATTATTAGATGCCCAAAAAGTAAGTTCCATAGAGATGAGAGAAGTAATTGAGGAGGCAATAGTAAATATTGATTCTAACAAGTCAGCGAATATTTATGAGGACGCATTGGCAATAATTGAGAAAGAATACAACTGTGGAAGAATTAAATCATTACATAAATTTATTATAAAAATAGAAAATTATGGTGGAAATTATGAAACGTATATAGATATTTTGTTGGAGGATATAAAAAATTGGAGTGACAGGACTTTAACATTTATAAGAAATGTGGATAGAACAAGACGAAATGTTTTAATATCCATTGCATCAACACTGATAACCTGTGGATTTATGGCATATTTGATACCTAAGGATTACAAGTTTACCGAGCATGGATTATATCAGGTATGTTCAATGATATTAATAATGGCAATGATATTTACTTATCTTGCAATAACTAAACGATTAAATTTTGACTGGTTAAAAGAAGAAAGGGCTTTGCCTGACAATATGGTTATAAAATACTATGCCTTAGTAGAAAAAGGGTACAATAATATATCAGATTTAAGTTTTATGGAAAGAATAAATTACAAAAAAGCAAAGAAAAGACTGGAACGTGAAATATACAAGATTTTTCCTGATTGGATAAGAGATGTGGCTATTAATCTTCAAAATGATACAGTTCAGTCAGCAATAGAAGGATCATATGAGGATACACCATTTATATTAAAACGACCGGTGAGAAAATTATTGATTGATTTTGAACGATATCCTGTTGGAATTGAGCCATATGATAATGTTTTAAAAGAGTTTGACTTACCGGATGTGAAATCATCAGTAAAGATGTTTTATTCAATAAACGAATTGGGCAGAGAGCAGTCAACTAAGCAGATAGGTGCAATAATAGATAGAAATAATAAGCTGTCAGGTCAGACAGAAGAAATGAAAAACAAAGACCGAATCGGAATAGCGGCAATGTATTCAGTTATACCAATGTTTCTTGGAGTATTAAAGATTATAGTTGATATGTTGTTAATGATTTTAGTGTTTACATCTTCAATTTCGGAGGTGGTGAAATGAAAGAATTATTATCAGAGGCAGGACAGTGTCTGGTATACGGAATAATATTTGTACTATTAATAATGGGATTTTATGGAATATTTGTATCGGTAACCGTTTAATAAGTATATATTAATCAAAATAGCAGACAGGTTTTATGAGAAAAAAACAAGGGGGATATTATGGAACAGTTTATATCAGAACATGGTGGAGTTATTGTAAGCGGAATAGTAACCATAGCATTATTAGGAATAATAATGACAGTAATCTTAGCTGTTGGAAATATGGACGCTTACGAGATTTCAAAAATAATAGGGGGATAGTAGTGGAAGTATTTTTAGAAGAACATGGAGAAAGTATTATATACGGATTAATAGGGCTGGTTATGGTAGTGACCATAACAGCGGTAATAAGCAGAGGCATTGTTAATATAGTTCCGGATTACAAAAAAGAACTTAGCAGGAACAACAGTTATCAGATAGAGAAGAATGAATACAAATATCCCACAATAATAGCAGATGAGGTTATATATGCAGATTATGGAGATACCACTTTTAATTATATGGACTACATAAGAGCAAGAGATTACAGAGGAGACAATATAACCGATAAAGTGAAAGTATATGGAAAGGTAGATGTTAACCAAAAGGGCGTGTACAGATTAAGATGTACAGTAATATCATATTTTAATCTGGCATGTACTAAGTACATAAATATTATAGTGGAATAGAGATAAGAAAGAGGGGGAATATATGAGATTGGCAATAGAATTATTTGCTATGGCAATAACCATTACATTAGGATGTCTGTTATTATCATCTATGATTACCAGTGGAAATCAGGTGGCTGACGCAAGAGATTATTACAACGTGGTAGTTAACAGAATTGAGGATAGTTATTGTAACGAAGATGTTATAAGAGAATGCATTAACGAGGCGGAAAACAAAGGTTATCAATTATCAGTAAAGGATGTAACAATGTATAATGACAACCCAAGCAAGCTTGTTGTTTTATCTTATAATGTAACCTTTCCAATTCTTAATATGTTTAACAAAGATAATAAAAAACAGGCGGTGATAGAAGGATATGCGAGATAAAATTAAAGTATTAATCATAACGTCAATAATATGTTTATTTTACTGTGGAGTTGCCTTTGGATATACGGGAGGTGGCACAAAGGGTAATCCTTACATAGTGTCAAATGTAGACGAACTAACAACAATTCTTGATGAGAAAGGAAGTAACGATTGGGTATACATATCATTAAAATCTAATATAAAAATTAAGAAAACAATAACTGTTAGAACTGGTTATTTTGTTATAAATGCAACAAACGGTGATAAAACAATTAAACGTAGTACATCTTTAAAAGATTCCATTAATGATCAAAGTAATCCGGGATATTGTTTTAGAATATTAAATACTTCATATGTAATATTTGGATTAGGTGGAAATATGCTTACATTAGATGGAAGTTGGAAGGATTTAGGAAATGCAAATATGTCAGGCTGGATAAATGTAGAACCGGGCGGACGGCTTTATATAGAAAGATTTGCACGTTTGATAAACACATTTAACAACGAAAAAAAATCCGGAGCTCCAATTATGACATATGGAGATACGCAGATTAATTGTGAAATTGGCAGATGTAAAGGATACAATGGTGGAGCAATTAAAAATATAAAAGGAACTTTAAAAGTATATGGAGATACAAAAATACATGATTGTGTATCTGTAACCGAAGGTGGGGCAATACATAATTCACAAAAAGGAACACTAAGTATAGAAGATTCGAAAATTTGGAATTGCGAAGCATTAGAAGAAGGGGGAGCGATTTTTTCAAAAGATGCAGATAGTTCGTGTGTTATTTATTCAGGGAAGATACATAATAACAAATCAGGTGAAAGTGCCGGAGCAGTTTTCTCAGGATATGGAGCGACGCTTGTTATAGGAAGGTCAACATCGGGACCTGAAATATTTGAAAATACTTCAGGAGGAAGCGGAGGTGGAGTAAGATGCAACGGAGGAACAGGTTCAGATGCAGGTGGAATAACAACATTTATAAGAGGGACAATAACAAATAATACTTCAGGTAAGCATGGTGGAGGCATTGCCTGTGGAGAAGCAGGAGAAAATGGTCAGTCAAAACTTTATATGTCAGATATGACTGTTAGTAATAATACTTGTACAGAGTCAGGTGGTGGAATTTGGACACCAAACAATATACAGGGAACAGGAACAGAATATGCAATTATTCAAAACAGCCAGATTACATCCAATACTTGTCATAAATATGGTGGAGGTATATCTGTCCATGGAAAGGTTTATGTATCAAACTGTTCAATAGAACATAATTTTACAGATGACAGGGGAGCAGGAATCCATATAACAGAAGAAGGTACGTTAAAATATGATATGGGAACAATTTCTGACAATAAAACCTTAGACAGTATTACAGGAACGGGAATATATGTAAATGGTCAGCTTAAAATTAATGAATCGGCAAGAATAGCTGAAAATAATGTAGTTTACCTGCCTAAAGGAAAATATATAGAAGTAACAGGTGAACTTTATAAAAATTATTCAAGTATTGCAAAAATAGAATCGGAAGACAAAAGTAATGGAACAAAATTAGTATATATAAATTATGAAAATGGAACAGGCGAGAAAGAACTGTATTATAAAGGAACTTCCAGTGATGAATATGAAGGAAAAGAAGTGCAAAAGAAATATAGTTGTGTTGGAATAGGTTCGCAACAATTGCTAAGAACGGGAGAAAATGTTTCAGGTATCGGGAAAAATTGGATTATTATAAGTGAAAAATACTTAATAAAATATGATTCAAATGCAACTGATGAAGTTAAAAATATGCCTTCAGATCAAGTAAAATTTTGGAATGAAAATATTAAATTAAGCAGTGAAGGTCCTAAAAGAGAAAAATATATAATTGATACTAAAAAACATTGGAATTACTCAAAAGATGGAAGAGGAACAAGAATTTCAGCGGGAGCTTATTTTTATGCCAATGAATCAAGAGTTCTATATGCTCAGTGGAAGAAACGTCCACCTAAGGAAATATATATAAATGCTAAGGACAGATATTATTTTAAAGGACAAGGCATAGTTATAAATAGAGAAGAATTGCTGAAAAAAGTTACAGTAACTGACGATGTTGATAACGGAAATAAGTATTATGTTAGAATAATAGAAATAACCCGAACCAGTGATAATCTTGTCAATAATGATAGTAGTGACGATAAGAACGATAGCAACAGTAATAATAGCGATAGTACTAACAATAAAAATGATAGCAGCAGTAATAAGAGCGATAGTGCTAGGAATAAAAGTGACAGCAGCAGTAACAAGAGCGATAGTACTGACAATAAAAGTGATAGTAAAAACAATAACAGTAGCAATAAAAGTGACAGTGGCAGTAAAGGTGATTACAAAGACAACAATTTATTAGCAACGGGATCAAACCTTGTTCCTGAAAAGTACATTAATACGTCAAAGGTTAGTGTATATAAAATAAAGATATACACTGAAACAGAAACAGCAAGTGTAAATGCAACAGCAACGTTTAAAATTTATGTATTAGATAATGAAACAGCTATTGGTTCTGTAAGATTTATAAGCAGTAAATATCTTTATACATTATCAGATACTTCAAAATGGAATAAAAAGCGAAATGAGAATTTGAATACAAGGTTAACTAATGCGTTAAAAGATTCAAATCCAATGCTTAAAGTTGCGTATACAAGTGATGAAATTGAGCAGATAAGAAAGACTGTAAAAGGAAAAGGCTATAGAATAACCAATAGTCTTAATAAAAATATTACAAAGGAATGGTAGTGTATGAAACAGATAATAATTATTGTGGGAACCATAGTTATAATTTTCATAGCTGCAATGACAATAGTATCTGTGGAAAGTAAGGACTTAAGAACAGACGAATTAAACAGAGCAGTTTCTGCATCAATTAAGAAAACAGTTTCAGACAGTCAGATTGAAAATCAGTCGACTATATTGTCTAATAAGGAAATGGTAGCATATTTTATTCAGTTGTTAAGTGTTAACATGAAAGGCAAGGGAGATGTTACCGTTGAAGTATATGATGCAGACTATAAAGAGGGACTTTTGTCTGTTGCAGTAACTGAAAAATTTAAATATGTAAATGGAAAAAATGGAGAAATAACAGTTAGAAAGTCAGCAATAGCTGAATAAAAATCAGATGTGTCCTAAAGTCATTATCCCACCATTGTGCAGGCACAGGTGGAATAAGACAATTTAACTTATAATCTATAGTATTATATTATTTTTGAATTTTAGTGCTGACTTCGCCGGAGTTTAGCCATTCTTCAGAACCGTCTTCATAACGAACTTTAAGATGGCATTCCTTGTCTATTTCAAGAGCCAGTGCATTTCTTGAAGTTCCGTTAGAAAGAACGCTGATAGGTTGCCCAATTATCATTGAACGGTTAATATATTCGTCAAGATAAGCTCTTTTGTCAAAGGATTCATAGTATTCCATAAAATAGTTTAAAAGGTGACCAACAAGTATGCTTCGCTTATTTACGGCATCACTGCTTTTTTCAAAAATAGCAGTTGCAATTTCTGAAATATCTTCAGGAAAACCGCCTTCAGGTGGGCATACGTTAATGCCAATTCCTACTATGGCATAATCCAACTTTGATGTTTCAATATTAAAGGCAGCTTCGGTAAGAATGCCACAAACTTTTTTACCTTCAATATAAATGTCATTAACCCATTTAATGTCAGCTTTTTTGTTAGAAACATCTTCAATGGCTTTGGCTGTTGCTACAGCAGCGGAAGTTGTTAAGAATAAAGCCTGATCAGCAGGAATATCAGGTCTTACTAATATGCTAATGTATAGGCCTGTGTTTGATGGAGAGTAGAATTTCTTACCCATTCGTCCTCTGCCAAGTGTCTGTTCTGTGGCGATAAGGACTGTGCCGTGTGGCGCACTCTGTTCAGCTTTTTCTTTTAAAACTGTATTGGTAGATGTAATGGTTTTATATACAGACAAATCAAGTGGATAATTTAAATATTGTTCAATGCTTTGTGGTGAAAGAATGTCATTGTCAGGCTCTAAGCAATATCCTTTGTTAGGAATTGCATTTATTGAATAGCCGTCTTTTTCAAGAGTTTTAATGGCTTTCCAGATAGAGTTACGGCTTACGTTAAGATTAGTTGCAAGCTGACCTCCTGAAATGTATTCACCTTTATTTTCTTCAAGCTGTTTTAAAACTTCGTCTTTTATGCTCATGGTAACAGAAACCTTTCTTAATTAGTATGATTATGCAATAAAGAGTTATGCAATAGAAGTACATAACAAAATTTATTTTATGCAATGAAAATATAATGTCAAAAATATGACGTAAAAAGTATAACATCAAAAATATGTTTATTCAACAAAACAAAGTGAATGAATAATAAAATGTTAGCCGAAAAATAAAATGGGTTGACAATTGAAAAACGTTGTCTTACAATGGTGACGTTGAAGTGCGCATATTCAGAGAATATTTAGAAGGGACATAGGCATAAATTTAATTACTCAATTGATGCCTTTTATAAAAAATGAATAATAAGAAATTTTTAACTGTTCAGGATATGGTTCTTATAGCTGTATTTGTAGCAATAATAACTGTATGTTCATTTATACAGATTTCAGTAGGACCTGTACCATTTACATTACAGACATTTGGTGTTTTTGTAACAGCAGGCATACTTGGAACTAAGAGAGGAACATTAGCAGTTATAGTTTATATTTTGCTTGGTATTATTGGTGTACCTGTATTTTGTGGTGCAGGCGGACCGGGAGTTATTGTTGGAACAACAGGTGGTTACATAACAGGATTTATTTTTACTGCACTTATTATTGGCATAATCACTCATTTCTTCGAAAAGAGTTCTACATGGTTAAAACTTGGAGCTACAGTTGTAGCTATGATTTTAGGTGATGTTGTATGTTTTGTTATTGGAACAATTCAGTTTATGTTTGTAATGAAGACTTCATTGACAGTGGCATTGGGATACTGTGTAATACCATTTATTATTCCTGATTTAGTTAAAATATTAGTAGCAACAATTATTGTTAATAGGATGAAGAAATATGTCAAAATACTTAATTAGACCACATCATATGTTGTGTATGCAGTTCTTTGAGGGCAAGGGATACAGCGATGGATTTGTCGCATCTATGGCAGCAATAAAAGAAAAACTTGAAAAAGAAGATCCTCAGGTTGAGATTGTTGAAGGAACAGATGATGTATGTAAGAATTGCCCACATAATATGGGTGGGGTATGTGAGAATGAAGATTCTGTAAGACAACATGACAAGAGAGTGTATGACAAAGTAATTGAAACTGTAGGAAACAGTGCCAAATGGTCAAATATTACCAAAGCCATAAGAGAGAACATTATAGACTCAGGTAAGATGAGAGAAACTTGTGGCAAGTGTCAGTGGTCAGATATTTGTTTTAAAAATTAGAATAATAAATATATATTTCAAACAACCAAAGGGTGCGTGGCTTTATGCTATGCACCTTTTGTGTTATATGCGATTAGACTTGATATTTGCGATAGCTAAACAACATAGGTATAAATCTGCAACTAAACAATATAGGTATAAATCTAGATAGAAGAACCAAAATATGTTAGTATATAATGTATTAGATTTAATTTTGGAGGAAGCAATGACTTTAGAGGCAAAGAATTTAAATGAGCAGATAAGCAATTTAAAAGAATATGAAGTGATTCTTCATAAAAATATAGAAGAAGTTGATTCAGAAGGATGGTTTCTGAAACATAAGAAAACAGGAGCAAGAATAGTACTTCTGGCTAATGATGATGACAACAAGGTATTTAATATAGGATTTAGAACACCTGTTAATAATGATACGGGAGTTCCGCACATTATCGAGCATACAGTACTTTGTGGTTCGAAGAAGTATCCTGTTAAGGATCCTTTTATGGAATTAGTTAAGGGGTCACTTAACACATTTTTAAATGCAATGACATATCCGGATAAGACAATTTATCCTGTGGCAAGTTATAATGACAAGGATTTTAAGAATCTTATGGAAACGTATATGGATGCAGTTTTTAATCCTAATATATATGATGAAAAGAAGATTTTTCTTCAGGAGGGATGGCATTACGAACTTGAAAACAAGGATGGAGAATTAACTTACAACGGAGTTGTATACAATGAAATGAAAGGCGTTTATTCATCAGTGGACGGCGTAATGGATAGAGCAACATTACATTCATTGTATCCGGACACATCTTACAGTTATGAGTCAGGTGGAAATCCTGACAATATACCGGAATTATCATATGAAGAATATTTGGATTTTCATAGAAAATACTATCATCCGTCTAACAGCTACATTTATCTTTATGGAGATATGGATATGGTTGAAAGACTTCAGTGGATTGACAAGGAATATCTTGGCAAGTATGATATGTTGAAAATTGATTCAGAAGTAAAGAAACAGCCTGCTTTTTCACAGTTAAAGGAAGAAAAAGTGGCTTATGCAATTACAGACAGTGAATCATTGGAAGACAACACAGTTCTTACAGTTAATTATGTAATTGGCGATAGCAGTGATGTAGAATTAAATACTGCAATTCAGGTTTTGGAATACGTTCTTATGGAAATGCCTGGAGCTTTTCTTAAGCAGGCTTTAATTGATGCAAAAATCGGGAAAGATGTTTATAGTCAGTATGAGGACGATATTTGCCAGCCTATGTACAGCATTGTTGCAAAATATGCCAATGAATCAGACAAAGAAAAATTTATTACAATAATAAATGAAACACTTGAAAAATTAGCAAAGGAAGGTCTTGATAAAAAGGCACTTTTGGCAGGATTAAACAGCCTTGAATTTAAAGTGAGAGAATCAGATTTTGGCAGAATACCAAAGGGATTAATCTTTGGAATAAATATGCTTTCAAGCTGGTTATATGATGACAGCAATCCTTTTGTTTTATTAGAAACAAACAAGGTTTTTGAAAAACTTAGAAAGATGATTGACACAGATTATTTTGAAAAATTAATCACAGAATATTTTATAAAAAATACTCACAAATCAGTGGTAATATTAACACCTGAAAAAGGATTGACTGAAAAGAAAGAACAGCAGTTAAAAGATTCATTGGAAGCTAAGAAAGGTACAATGACAGATGAAGAAATTGAAAATATAATAAAAGAAACAAAGGAACTAAAAGAATATCAGACAACATCTTCTTCACCTGAAAATTTAGCAAAAATTCCTTTACTTGAAATCGAAGATATAGGAAAAGAACCACGAAAAATCATTGGACAACCGGAAACTAAAGAAGGCATAACAATGCTTTACAACGACCTGTTTACTAATGGAATAGGATACCTTGACATAGTATTCGACTGTACAGATTTGCCTGAAAAATATCAAAGTTATATGGGACTTTTGAAACCTGTGTTAAGTTACATGGATACTGAAAAGCATTCTTATACAGAACTTAATACTGAAATTGATTTGGATTTAGGCGGTTTCGCTTTTGATTCAGGAATTTATGTTAATAAGAAAACAGGAGAACCAATGCTTACAGGCGAGGTTCACGCAAAGATGCTTTATGACAAGATTCCAAAGACTTTTGATTTGATTAAAGAAGTTGTTTTGGAAACTAAGTTTGATGACTATAAGCGTTTAAAAGAAATTCTTGAAGAATTAAAATCAAGAGTGAAATCTTCAATAATAAAGACAGGTGACAGTGCTGCAATGCTTAGAGCAATGTCTTATTATTCAAAATCATATTATTTAAAAGAACAGTCAACAGGACTTGCATTCTATCAGTTCTTAAGTGACATTTTGGATAATTATGAAGAAAAGAAAGAAGATTTCGCAAAGAATTTAAAAGATACAATTGAATATGTATTTAGCAACCAGAAAATGTACTTGAATTATGCCGGAGATAAGGAAAGTTATGAACTTGTGAAAAAACTTGTTATTGACTTAAAGAATAGTGTTTACAATGTTCCAAGAAATAAGGATTTGTGGCAGTTTAAATCTGAAAAGAAAAATGAAGCAATAAAAACATCAGGTCAGGTCCAATACGTTGCAAGAACAGGTAACTACAACAAGGATAATGACAAGGTATTTAGTGGAAGCTTTATGGTTCTTGGAAATATTATGAGAAGTAAATATCTTTGGAATAACATTAGAGAATTAGGTGGAGCTTATGGATGTAACGCTTCATTTACAAGAAATGGTGATGTAATGTTTACTTCATATAGAGATCCAAACCTTGGAAAAACTAATCAGGTATATTTAAAAGCAGCAGATTTTATTGAAAATTTTAATGTAGATGAAAGAGAAATGCGTAAATATATTATAGGAACAATTAGCGGAATTGATACACCACTTAATGCGGCAGACAGAAGTGGAAGAGAGTTTAGCTGTTTTATTACAGACACAGATTATGAAACATTAAAAAGAGAACGTGAGCAGATTCTTTCAACCAATGTTGAAAACATTAGAGAGCTTGCACCTTTGGTAAGAGAAGCTATGGCAGACAATAATATTTGCGTAGTAGGTAGTGCAAGTGCAATAGAACAGGACAAAGAACTTTTTGAAAAAATAGTAGAATTAGTTTAAAAAGTATTAGTTTAAAGTTATAACTAAAAATATCAGACAGATATATTGGAACTAAAGAGAATTATTAGTTGCTTACCGAAAGAAAGGAGAGCATCCAGGGGATGCAATAAGATAATGAAAGAAAAATTTAAATCAGGATTTGTAGCTCTTATAGGCAGACCAAATGTAGGAAAATCTACATTAATGAATCAGATTATTGGTCAGAAGATAGCAATAACATCAAAGAAACCACAGACTACAAGAAATAAGATACAGACAGTATACACATGTGATGAAGGTCAGATAGTATTCCTTGACACACCAGGAATCCACAAAGCTAAAAACAAGCTTGGGGAATATATGGTTAATGTGGCAGAAAAAACATTAAAGGAAGTTGACCTTATATTATGGCTTGTAGAACCTGACACTTTTATCGGTGCAGGGGAACAGCATATTGCTGAACAACTTAAAGGCATTGATGTACCTGTAATTCTTGTAATTAACAAAACAGATACAGTTAAACGTGAAGAGATTTTGACTTTTATTGATGCATATAGAAAAATATATGATTTTAATGAAATCATTCCTGCATCAGCTCTTAGAGGTCAGAACACAGATACAGTTGTTGAGGAAATATTTAAGTATTTGCCGGAAGGTCCTATGTACTATGATGAAGATACAGTTACAGACCAGCCAATGAGACAGATTGTAGCTGAATTAATAAGAGAAAAAGCTCTGCACGCATTAAATGAAGAAGTGCCTCACGGAATTGCTGTGACAATAGAAAGAATGAAGCAGAGAAAAAATGCTGAAATTATGGATATTGACGCAACAATAGTTTGTGAAAGAGATTCACATAAGGGAATAATAATTGGCAAAAAAGGCAGCATGCTTAAGAAAATCGGTACAAATGCCAGATATGAAATTGAGCAGCAGTTGGAAATGAAAGTTAATCTTCAGTTATGGGTAAAAGTTAGAAAAGACTGGAGAGACAGCGAATTATTAATGAAGAATTACGGATATATTGAAGAAAAATAATTTCCAATATATTCTTACAAGCCTAAATAAGTATACAAAAATTTCTATGGAGAATCCTAATTATAGACATATAAAACATGGAAAATAAAATATAATTTTATATAGGATTACAGTGTCAAAAGGTCTTAGCCCACGGTGTCTGCATAATGGTGGGAATGGCACTGAATGAAATTAGTTTTAGAATTGGTACTTAGGAGGGAATATGGAATATCAGGGAAGTTCTAGTGCTTTTTGGGCAACAGGAAAGATTGAAGATTATTTGAAGTATTCTGAGGAGAGAAAAAGACAGGCTTGCGAAAAATTTATTTCTGCAATAGAAGGTGAAAAGGCAAATGATAGAAACAGTAACAGTAATTGGGATGGTAATATCCTCCATGGCTATAAGTGAATATGACAAAAGACTGGTATTGTTAACAAAGGAATTTGGTAAAATCACAGCTTTTGCAAGAGGTGCAAGAAAAACAACAAGTCAGTTTCTTGCAGGAAGCCAGCCAATGGCTTTTGGTGAATTTACCTTGTACAGAGGAAGAAATGCATATACGGTAACATCAATGAAAATAAGTGACTATTTCAGCAGTGACATGAAAGACATTGACAGTATGTATATGGGAATGTACTTTTTGGAACTGGCGGACTATTATGGTAGGGAAGGCATTGAGGCAGGAGAAACACTTAAACTACTATATATGTCTATGAAGGCACTATCCAAAAATATGCTAAAAAAAGAATTGATTAGATGCATATTTGAATTAAGAATTCTTGTTATAAATGGTGAGTATCCAAATGTGTTTACTTGTGGCAATTGCGGAGAAAAAGAGAATCTTGATTACTTTGATGAAAAAAATAGTACAATGATATGTAGCAACTGTCATGGAAAAGTATCAGAGAAAAATATAATTGACAATTCAACAATTTACGCACTTCAATATATAGTTACATCACCTATAACAAGATTATTCTCCTTTGACGTGACAGATAAAGTACTGGAACAGATGAAGGGGATAATTAACAAATATATAAAGAAACATATAGATAGGAAGTTTAATTCTTTAGAATTTCTGGAAATTTAATATTGAAATTAATTGCTTAAACGTATAGAATTACTAACTAGAGAAAATAAATAGGAGACTAAGAGATGAAGAGAATTATGGCAATGCTAATGTCAGTTGTTTTGACATTAGGGCTGACGGCTTGTGGTCATACTGTTGGTGATGTTGATTTGGAATCAGGTCAAAGTGCTATCTACATACAGAAGGACGGTATGGTTTCATATGCTGTAAGCGAATCGTTTGATAAGGATTATTATGATAAAGATGAACTAAAGAAGGAGATAGAGGCTGAAATTAAGGCATACAATGCTAGTAGTGATGCTTCAGTAGATGATGCAATTACACTTGATAGCTTTAGTGTGTCAAAAAAGGTTGCAACATTGTCTCTTGATTTTACAACAACATATGATTTACTTAATTATATGTTAAATGATAATAGAGTGGAAAAAGACAAATTCTATATTGGAACAATTGATTCTAATGACGATTGCAAAATAAGTGGTAATTTTGTTGAACCAGGCAAAAAGGATAAAATCAAGGCTAAAACTATTAAAAGTATGACGGATAGTAATATTTTAATAGTGGATGAACAGTATAAGGTTCAGGTAGAAGGCAATGTTTTATATACAAGTGATAATTGTAAGATTGATGATGATGGCATTGTGACTACAGCAAAGTCAGATGATGAACTAAGTTATATTGTGTATGAACTTGAATAATAATCATATTTTTTAGAAAATATTTTACCAGTTAGCATAAAATAATTTGACAAATAAAAAAATAAAAGTTAAATTAAGAAAAATCATAATAGAAAATAGAAAAAGTAGAAAAGGAAGAAATGACATGGAAAAGACAATGGAAAAAATTGTAGCACTTGCAAAAAGCAGAGGATTTGTATATCCGGGTTCAGAAATTTACGGTGGACTTGCAAACACTTGGGATTATGGTAACTTAGGTGTTGAATTAAAGAACAATGTAAAAAAGGCATGGTGGAAGAAATTTATTCAGGAAAACCCTTATAACGTAGGTGTTGACTGTGCAATTTTAATGAATCCACAGACTTGGGTAGCATCAGGACATCTTGGCGGATTCTCAGATCCATTAATGGACTGTAAAGAGTGTCATGAAAGATTTAGAGCTGACAAGATTATTGAAGACTATATGGCTGATAATGGTATTGAAGCTGAAGGTTCAGTTGATGGTTGGACACATGAACAGATGGCTGATTACATAGAAGAGCACAAGAT
>ENA-OPXH01000402-OPXH01000402.1-human-gut-metagenome-genome-assembly--contig:-NODE-402-length-39705-cov-3.175889_pt1 | contig 39705 bp, 36 predicted proteins | sample MGYA00241521_ERZ502034 | MGnify/ENA primary metagenome ERZ502034 (study PRJEB25962, sample SAMEA2042103) | human gut metagenome | biome: human gut; feature: human-associated habitat; material: faeces... | reverse complement strand
AATCCTTCCATTAACTCTGGTGTATAACTACTTCCTCCACCAATTGTAACAATTTTTACAGGTTTCTTTTCCATTATTGTTTCCTCCTTGTATTTACTACATATAGTATAATATCAAAAGGCTCACTTTGCATATTATTTTCATTTCTTGAAAAGAGTTTCATCAATAAATATTGATTTTCCGTAATATAGTGTTAATAAATACATATAAAAATGAATTTATAAGTTACAAAATCAATACTATAATTAAAAAAGTTCTAAAAGAAACTAATACGTTTTCTCACCTCTCATGACCACTCCTTTTTCTTTTATATTGTAGCTTTATGATTGATATTAAACTTTTCTTAATTATGTCATCATCTCTAATAAAAAAAGATATGTTTGATTACCGACTTTTCCATAAAATGTTGAAGCTGACATATTTAAGCATTTTGCCATTTCTTCATATAAAATGTTTTTCCTCATTCTTCTTTTAATAATTCTTAATCCATATGTTTCCCTATGTATGCAATACAATGATCATAATTTTTTTATTCATATACCAGGATATTTAATGATAGGAAAAGTACCACTCTACTACTCTATAATGGAAGTTTTAAAAGATTCTACTATTAATGGAATCTATCCAGTAGGCACTTTCCATTATGTAAAGCTTTACATAAAGGTAAAACTTATATCATTAGAAAATTTGCTAAAAACAATTATAAAAATCTAGTTGAAATTAATTTTAAAAGAGATAACGAATTTCAAGAACTTTTCAAACAAACAAAAACTTCTCATGATTTATTACAATATCTTGAATTAACATATATAGATATTCAGTTTGATCAGGATACTTTACTCTTTTTAGATGAAATTCAAGCATATAGAAATGCTTTTACAGCTTTAAAATTTCTTTCTGAAGATTTTCCATGTGATATTATCTGTTCTGGAAGTATGCTAGGTATTGCTTGTAGCGTCAAGTTCGTCTTTCCCAGTTGGTTACGTTGAAATATGAGATATGTACCCCCCCCTGACTTTTTTAGAATTCGTAGATGCAATGGGTATTAATCAATCTGTCATTGATATTATTTATCAATCGATTGAAAATCATAAGTCTATTCCTACTGGAATTCATGAAAAATTTAATCAGTTCTTTAAAGACTATATGATTATTGGCGGCATGCCAGAAGTTGTCCAGACCTATTTTCAGACAAAATCCTATAGAGAGGCTTTGATGGTTCAAAGACAGATTGTAGATGACTATAGAAATGATATGCTTAAATATGCTCATGGTTCTGAAAAAATAAAAGCAAGAGAATGTTATGATTCTATACCTCTTCAACTTGCTAAAGAAAATAAGAAGTTTCAATATAAATTAATCAAAAAAGGTGGAAATGCACGCTATTATGAATCAAGTCTTGATTGGTTGAAAGACAGTGGACTTATTATCAAAACATATAGATTAAAAAATCCAGAGATTCCGTTAGAAGTCAACAAAGAATTGCATATATTCAAAATTTATATGGCAGATACTGGTCTTCTTATATCTCAATTTGATGAAGCTGTCATTAAAGCATTGATTTCTGGAGATTTAGGATATTTCAAAGGTGCTCTATATGAAAATATCGTTGCCCAGATACTTCATTCAAAAAAGAAAGAAACTTATTATTATGAACCTTCGCAATCACAGGAAATCGATTTTATCATTTATTATCAAGGAAAAGTGACTCCTATTGAAGTCAAATCATCACGTAACACAGTATCAACATCATTTAATAATTTTATAAAAAAATACAACCCTTCCTTAGCTTTAAAATTTTCTCAAAAAAATATTGGTGAAAATTCTCAAAATGTACATTATTACCCATTATATACACTTGAATTTATTCTTAATAAAGAAAAACCTATTTTGCCATGAAAAAAGAATGTCAGTTGAAATGACATTCCTTTTTATTTATCATTTTTCTTTTTCTTATTAGCATAATAAGCACGAACAAGCGTCTGTGTTTTTCTAATATGTTTTTGAATCGTTTCTTTTGCTAATTTTTTATCTCCAGATACAATCGAATCCAAAATCGCACGATGCTCTTGAATGGCTGTTTCTAATCTTTCTGGTTGTGTAATAGAATGACGACTTGTCACTGATACATAATAATGAACATCTTTTAATAATTGTTCAAAATATTGAGATTGTGTCGCTTGATAAATTGTTTCATGATATAAAATATTTAAATCATTAATTTTTTCCTGATCCTTTTTTAATGTATAAAACTCCATGAGTTCAAAAACATCTTTAATCTTAGCCAGATGTTCTTCATCCATTCTATCAATAGCCAACTGAATAGCTAATCCTTCTAAAGCACAACGAATTTCAAACATATCATCAATATCACGTGGAGAAAATCCCTTCACATAGACTCCTTTATTAGGAATACTTTCAACAAGTCCTTCTAATTCCAATTGTTTTAAAGCTTCACGAATTGGAGTACGACTAATCTTCAGCTCATTAGCCAAAGCTAATTCATTTAACTTCTGTCCATGCTCATATTCTTCATTTAAAATACGATCCCTTAAAATATCAAATATCTTATTTCCTAAAGAGCCATGTGATACATGTTCAAATAAACTATGTGATGGAATAGCTTTCCCTCCTATAATTCATCTATAATTGCTTGAACAAATTCTGTAGTTGAAGCATGGCCACCAATATCAGGAGTGACAACTTCCTGTTTTTCAACAACTTTTGCTAATGCATCTCTTAATGTCTTCGCTGCTTCAATATTCCCTAAATCTTCTAACATTAACGCAAAAGCCAATAATAATGCACTTGGGTTCGCAATATTTTGTCCAGCAATATCTGGGGCACTGCCATGAACAGCCTCATAAATACGATATTCATCTCCAATATTTCCACTAGGAGCAAAACCAAGTCCTCCAACAAGTCCAGCACATAAATCAGAAACAATATCTCCATATAAATTAGGAGCAACCAATACATCAAATGTTTCTGGTCTTAAAACAAGCTGCATACACATATTATCAACAATGACTTCCTGTGCTTCAATATCAGGATAACATTTAGCAACATCTCTAAAAGCCTCCAAGAAAAGTCCATCCGTATATTTCATGATATTGGCTTTATGAACAGCTGTCACTTTATGACGCTGATTGATTTTCGCATATTCAAAGGCATAACGACAAATTTTTTCACTTGCTTCTCTAGTAATTAATTTAATACCATGAGCAACATCATCACCCACCATATATTCAATACCTTTATAAAGGTCTTCTGTATTTTCACGAATGATGACCAGATCAATATTTTCATATCTTGATTCAACACCCTTAAAAGAACGAATCGGTCTAACATTAGCATATGTGGCAAATTTTTGTCTTAAAGCCACATTCACACTTCTAAAACCAGTTCCAATAGGTGTTGCTGTTGGACCTTTTAATGCCCATTTATATTCTTTAATAGCATCTACAAGTCCTGGTTCAAAGACTTCTTTTGTTTTAGCAGCATATTCTGCACCTGCTTGATATTCTACCCATTCAATATCTAAATTCATAGCTTTTGTAATGTCAACAACACTTTGTGAAATTTCTTTTCCAATTCCATCGCCTGGAATTAATACTGCTTTCATTAAAAGTCACCTCCTAATTCTTTAATTGCATTTAATAGACCACCATATTGAATCATTGTTTTTTCTCTTGATGATAATTTTAATTTTGCGGTAATTGTTTGATTATTTGTTTTATTGATAACAGTAATATCTTTATTACTTTCAACACTATCTAATAAATTAATTAATTCATATTCATCTTGATCATTAAAGAAATCGTAATCTTTTTGATTAATAACAAGTGGTAAAATACCATTATTAATTAAGTTCGAACGATGAATTCTTGCAAATGAAATAGCAAAAATTGCTTTGATCTTTAAATAATTAGGAACAAGGGCTGCATGTTCACGTGAAGAACCTTGACCATAGTTATCTCCACCAACAATAAATCCTCCACCATTTTCAATGCATCTATTATAGAATTGATCATCTACTTTACAGAAAGAGAATTTAGCAAGATGTGGCACATTACTTCTATATGGGAGTAATTTAGAATCAGATGGCACAATATGATCTGTAGAAATATTATCTCCTACTTTTAAACATACTTTACCTTTAAATGTATCTGGTAATTTATCCCCTCGAGGAACTGGTTTAATATTTGGTCCCATATAAACTTCATTTTGAGGATCATATTCATCAATAAAGAAATTCTTATTCTTCACAAATGGTGTATTTTCAATATCGTCTAAATACATATCATCTTCAAATTCATCCGTTAAATATCCTTTGATTGCACTTAAAGCAGCAACTTCAGGTGATACTAAATAAACACTAGCATCATTTGTTCCTGAACGTCCTTTAAAGTTACGGTTGATAGTTCTAAGTGAAACACCTTTAGAAAGTGGTGCTTGCCCCATACCGATGCATGGTCCACAACCACATTCAAGAATTCTTGCCCCAGAGGCAATCATATCCGCTAAAGCTCCACATTTAGAAAGCATTGCTAGAATACTAGAAGAACCTGGAGCAATAACAAGTGAGACATGAGTTGCTACTCTTCTTCCTTTTAAGATTTTAGCTGCTTTTAACATATCTGGAAGTGATGAGTTTGTACATGAACCAATCACTACTTGATTGATTTTCATTCCTCTTAATTCACTTACTGGTACAACAGCATCTGGACTATGTGGTTTGGCAGTTAATGGTACTAATTTTGATAAATCAACGGTGATTTCTTCATCATATGTAGCATCTTCATCTGCTTTTAATTCAACATAATCTTCTTCTCTTCCTTGTTGAATTAAATATTCTTTAGTAATTTCATCTGTTGGAAAGACAGAAGTCGTTGCCCCTAATTCAGCACCCATATTACAAATAGTTGCACGATCTGTTAATGATAATTCTTTTAAACCTTCTCCAGTGTATTCAATAATCTTATTGACTCCACCTTTGACAGATAATTGTTGTAAAATATATAAAATAACATCTTTAGCCGAAGCCCATTTTGCTTTTTTACCCACTAAATTTACTTTAACAACACTTGGACATTGTAAATAATATGTACCTGTTGCCATTGCTACAGCGACATCTAATCCTCCTGCCCCAATAGCAATCATTCCCATCGCACCACATGTTGGTGTATGTGAATCAGAACCTACTAATGTTTTTCCTGGTTTTGCAAAGTTTTCTAATTGCAATTGATGGCAAACACCATTTCCTGGTTTAGAAAAAGTAATTCCGTGTTTTTTTGCTACACTACGAATAAACTCATGATCATCCATGTTTTCAAATCCTGTTTGTAACATATTATGATCAATATATGCAACTGCCTTTTCAACCGCTACATGTTCAATTCCCATTGCCTCTAATTGTAAATAAGCCATTGTCCCTGTTGAATCTTGAGTTAATGTTTGATCAATTTGAATCCCTATTTGTTGACCAGCGACTAACTCACCACTTTTAAGTTTAGCACTTAAGATTTTATACGCTAAATTCATTATTCTACGTCCCCCTTATTACGATTGTATACAATTATACATTTCATGTGTATTATTGTAAATACATTCTAAGCAAATAAAGGGATTTTTTTACGTATATTCCATTAAAATTGTATATTGTATACAGTTATCAATCATTTAAAAAGGGAGCAAAAGCTCCGCTTTTTTATAAATCTAAGGCATATGCAATCGCAAGTTTTGTTGTATCTACGATTGAATCAATATGACAACGTTCTTTACCATGTGAATTGATCACAGCCATACCAAATGCTGCAGCATAAACATTATTACCTGCACGAATTGCAGCATTAGCGTCTGTTCCATAATGGAAGAAAACATCAACACAATAATTTAAGTTTGTTTTTTTAGCTTGGTTGATAATTCTTGTAGTAAGTTCTCTATCATATGGAGAATAGTTATCTTTAGCACAGATACTTACTGTTTTTTCATCAGCATGATAATCAGGCCCAATTAATCCAATATCTAAAGCAACATATTCTTCTACTTCTTCTGGTACATAAGCTCCACCATGTCCGATTTCTTCATAAATTGGGAAAGCTAATAATGTACGATATTTTGGTTTTAAGTTATTTCTTTTGAAGTAAGCCATTACTTCAATTAAAGCAGCAACAGCAGCTTTATCATCAATATAACGCGAAACAACATATCCTGATGGTGTATATTCAAAATGAGGATCTACAGAGATTACATCACCATGATCAATACCTAAAGCCATAACTTCTTCTTTAGAATGAACATCTTCATGTAAGATAACTTCCATATGGTCTTCATCTCTTGGCATTGTTCTAGCATCTTCAAATACATGAACTGAGTGAGCTTTACAAATAACCATACCTCTATATTTACGTCCATCTCTTGTAATAATAGTAACGCCTTCACCTTCCATACTATGGTAGTTAACACCACCTAATTGTCTTACAATTAAATGACCGTTATCATCAATATGACGAATAACTAAACCAATTGTATCTAAGTGAGCACCCATACATACTGTTTTAGAATTATCTTCACCTTCTAAAGTAATGTAAGCTGTTCTTTTACGATCATAAGTCACTTCATAACCAAATTCAGCTGCTTTTTTTTCTAATAAAGCACCAACTTCTTCATAATAACTTACTGGACTTGGTACATTAATAAATTCTTCACATAATTTAACTAATTCTTTTTTGTCAATATTCATTTCCATTTTATAATACCTCTTTTACTTTTTATCATATAAATGACATGCGCAGAAATGACCTGGTTCTACTTCTTTAAAATCGGGTCTATCTGTTTTACAAATATCCATTACTTTCGGACATCTTGTACAGAAACGACATCCTTTTGGTGGGTTGGCTGGACTTGGCACATCGCCACCTAATATTTGTTTATCTTCGATTCTTTCTTTTCCAATTCTTGGAATTGCTGAAAATAGTGCTTGAGTATAAGGATGTAATGGTTTGGCATAAAGTGATTCAGTATCTGCCATTTCCATCATATTACCTAAATACATAACTCCTACTCTATCAGCAATATGTTTTACAACACTTAAGTCATGGGAAATGAAGATATAAGCAATACCCATTTTTTCTTGTAATTCATTTAATAAATTAATGATTTTTGCTTGAATTGAAACATCTAACGCTGAAACAGGTTCATCACAAATAATCAATTTTGGTTGTAAAGCAATTGCACGGGCAATCCCAATACGTTGTCTTTGTCCTCCTGAAAATTCATGAGGATAACGATACATGTAATCTAAATTTAAACCAACTTGTTTCATAACTTCCACAACACGTGCATCACGTTCTTCTTTTGTTTTATAACATTTAGCGATATCAATTGGTTCAGCAATAATATCTTTAACTGTCATACGTGGATTTAAAGAAGCATAAGGATCTTGGAAAATCAATTTGATTTTATCACGTGCTTCTTGTAATTCTTTACCTTTTAAGCTTGTAAAATCTTGACCATCTAAGATAACCTTTCCTTCAGTTGGTTCAATTAGACGGATTACACTTTTACCCATTGTTGATTTACCACATCCAGATTCACCAACAATCCCAAAAGTTTCTCCTATTTTAACATCAAAGCTAATATCATCTACCGCTTTAACAACGCTTTTTTTACCTCTTAAAGAAGATGATTTAATAGAATAATATTTCTTTAAATGTTCTACTTTTAATAAAACGTCTTGATTATTTTCCATTTTCTACATCCTCCTTATTCCATCTTTCATGATATTTCCAACAACGAACTAAATGGTTTTCACCATGTTCCATCATTGCTGGACATTCTTGATGACAGATTTCTTTAGCATGTTTACAACGTGGTGCGAAGAAACATCCTTTTGGAAGTTCATAAAGCATTGGCACAGAACCAGGAATAACTTCCAATTCTTCTTGATCATCGCTATCGATATCAGGAATTGATCTTCTTAGACCAATAGTATAAGGGTGTAAAGGATTTTTAAATAAATCTTCTACATTTGTATATTCTACGATCTTACCTGCATACATAACGATTACGTTATCTGCCATTTCTGAAATAACACCCATATCATGTGTAATTAATAATACGGCTGTATTTAATTCTTTTTTCATTTTATTAATTAATTTTAAGATTTGTGCTTGAATAGTCACATCTAATGCTGTTGTCGGTTCATCACAAATCAATAATGATGGATTACAAGAAAGTGCCATCGCAATCATGATTCTTTGTCTCATCCCACCAGATAATTGATGAGGACAAGAAGCAAATACTTTTTCAGGCATTGGAATACCTACAAGTTTAATCATTTCTAAAGCACGTTCTTTAGCTTCTTGTTTACTCATTTTTTCATGAGTTAAAACAGCTTCCATAATTTGTTTTCCAACAGTAATAACTGGATTTAAGGATGTCATTGGCTCTTGGAAAATCATTGAGATTTCTTTGCCACGAATATCTCTCATTTCTTTAGGAGATTTCTTTAATAAATCTTCTCCTTTATACATAATTTCACCAGCAGTAATTTTACCTGGAGGAGATGGAATTAATTGCATTAATGATAAAGCTGTCATACTTTTACCACAACCAGATTCTCCAACTACTCCTAAAGTTTCTCCTGGTTTGATACTAAAACTTACTTCTTGTACAGCAGGAAGCGCTCCACGATCTGTAAAGAAGGTAATACCAAGATCTTTGACTTCTAATAATTCTTTATTTTCACTCATATCTTTTCCCCTTTTTACGATCTTAATTTTGGATCAAGCGCATCTCTTAATCCATCACCTAACATATTGAACGCTAATACTGTAATAATAATAGCTAAACCTGGAATTACTGAATAGTATGTTGCACTACGAATATATGGTTGTGAAAAACTAATCATTGAACCCCAGCTTGCCATTGGTGCTTTAACACCTAAACCTAAGAAGCTTAATGATGCCTCTGACATAATTGCATTTGGAATACCTAATGTTACAGTAACGATTAATGTTGATAAACAGTTAGGTAATAAATGTTTCATGATAATTCTAAAACTATTTCCACCGCTGACTTTACATGCATCGATGTATTCCATCTTTTTAAGACGCATAACATCCCCACGGATAAGTCTGGCTGTTGAAGCCCAACCTAAAAGACCGAGCGCTAAGTAAAGGTTAATTAAACCTGGTCCTAAAACAAACATGATTGCCATCGCAAATAATAAGAATGGAAAAGATGAAAATACTTGAATTAAAAATGAAATAACAGAATCTACTTTTCCACCATAATATCCGGCACAAACACCCATTGTATAACCAATAACTGTCGCGATAATTTGTGAAATGATACCAACACTTAAAGAAACACGGCATCCATAAATAATTCTTGAGAAAATATCTCTTCCTAAATCATCTGTACCAAACCAATGTTGTCCGCAAGGTTTCATTAAACGATCTGTAAGAACTTGTTTGTTTGGATCATAAGGAGCAATCAATGGTGCAAATAAAGCAATTAAGCATAAAAGAATAACGATGAATAAACATACCATTGCTACTTTATTTTTCTTGAAAATGTTCCAACTGATTGACCAATAACTTTGATATGTTTGATCTTTTTTCTTTTTAAACATTTTATGATGACTCCTTTCCTAAACGAATTCTTGGATCGACTACTGTATAAAGTAAATCAACTACTAAATACATAATGACACAAATAACCGCAATATACATAACGCCACCTTGGACGATTGGTAAATCACGTGTATTAATACTATCTACTAACATTTTTCCAATTCCAGGAATTGAAAATACAGATTCTACTAAGACAGATCCTGTTAAGATGTTTCCTAAATCAGATCCTGCAATTGTAATGATTGGAATTAACGCATTACGTAAAGCGTGTTTAATTGTAACAACCCAACCTTTTAAACCTTTAGCTTCAGCTGTACGAATGTAATCTTGTGATAAAACATCTAACATACTTGTTCTTGTAATACGAGCAATACTTGCTGCATATCTTGTACCTAAGGCAATACCTGGTAAGATAAATGATTTAAAACTATCAATACCTGATAAAGGTAATAGATTAAATTTCAAACAGATAACAATTTGTAAGATGATAGCAATCCAGAATGCGGGAGCTGAAATACCAAATACAGAAATTGTCATTAAAACCGAATCAACCCATTTACCATGATTAACGGCAGCCACAACACCTACTACTACCCCTAAAGCAACAGCTAATATATAAGCAATACCAGCAAGTTTAGCCGTTACTAAAAATGAACTTGTTAAAATATCAATTACTGGTTTATTTTGGAAATATGATGTTCCAAAGTTCCCTTGAAGCATATTTCCTAACCAACTGAAATATTGAATATAAATTGGTTGGTCTAATCCCATTTCATGTGTAACACGTGCAATCGTTGCTTGATCAGCGAACTCACCTAACATGATTTCAACTGGATTACCAGGCACAATGTTTAACACAAAAAATGTGATTAACGAAATACAAAAAACGACACCAATAGCTTGTAATACACGTTTTAGTAAATACTTCGCCATATTTTTCCTCCTTTTTCCTACAATAAATATATGGAATGCATTGCTGCATTCCATATATGATTAACACTTATTTAATTTCATTTACTATTTTTTAGATAAATCAATATCAATGTTATATAAATGATAAATTAAGTTTCCTAATTTAGCATTTTTTACATATGGTTTAGCAACAAATTGTAACTTACCATAATATAATGGAATTGTTCCATAATCTTCACGAGATAAGATATAATCTGCTTTTTTGTATAATTCAACACGTTTATCAGAATCATTTGATTCTCGAGCTTCTTTCATTAATGAATCGAATTCAGGATTATTGTAGAATACACCTTTTCCTACAGCGTTTTCTGAATAGTAATAAGTATACATTTGGTTATCAGCATCTGCATATAATGGGAACCAACCAAGAACTGTAGCTTGTAATTCACCAGCAGCTCTAGCTGAAGACCAAATACCTGCATCAATTGTTTCTACATTCATAGTAATTCCTGCTTCTTTTAAGTAAGCTTGTAATGCAGTAGCGATTTTTTCTTCTTTTTGTCTAACTTTGCAAGTAAATGTAGGGTTTGAAATACCTGCATCAGCTAAAACTTGTTTAGCTTTTTTAACGTTATGTTCATAAGTTTTTAATTTGTCATCATGTCCTGGAACACCTGGGTTTAAGAATGATGAAGCTGGTTCAGCAGCACCATTTAATACGGTACTACATAATTCTTTACGGTTAATAGCTAATGAGATTGCTTCTCTAACTGCTTTATTACTTAATACTGGATCATTATCTTTAATTGATAAGAAATATGTACCTAATGGAGTTACTTGAGTAATTTCATCTTTTAAATCACTATCTTTATATTGATCTAATAATGAAGTATCTAAGTCACACATATCAATGTTACCTTGTTCATATTCCATCATTTTTGTACTGTAGTCATCAATATAAACAACTTCTAAACGATCTAAGTTAGGTTTTTTACCATGATATTTTTTATTTGGAACCATTACAACTTTAGTTTGTTCATCATTTTCTTTAATTACATAAGGACCAGTACCAATTAAGTTAGTTCCTTTACCCCAGTTTTCACCAGCAGCAGCACATGCATCAGAAGGATAAATTGATGCATAGTCCATACCTAAGTTAGCAACAAATGGCGCAAATTTGTAATTAATATGTAATTTAAAAGTGTAATCATCAACAGTTTCAAAACCACTTAATTCAGTAGCTTTACCATCTAACATATCTTGAGCACCAGTAATCATGTTATACATATATGTATTTGTACATCCTGTTGCTGGTGTAAACATTCTTTCGAATGTATATTTAACGTCTTCAGTAGTTAAATCAGAACCATCTGAGAATTTAACACCTTTTTTAAGTGTAATTGTATAAGTTAATCCATCATCAGATACTTCTGGCATGTCTTTAGCAAGAACACATTCTTCTTTATTGTCATCATTCCAACGATATAATCCTTCTAATACGTTGTCAGCAACAGAAGAAGCCCCTGAGTTAGTATTAGTTTGCATATCTAAACCAACTTTTGGATTAGATTGACCAAAGCGAAATACTTTTTCGCCACTTTCTGTACTTTTGCTTGAACTACTTGAACCACCACATCCAGCTAAGGATACAGCCATTGCAGCAACAGCAAGAACAGATAAAGATTTCTTTAATAAGTTCATTTCCCTTTCCTCCTAGTTTTAACAATTCCCTACTTAAACTTTCTTAAAGTACCTTTGTATTATATCAAAGGGGTTTCTTGATTTCAACAGAATGTTGCATTTTTGTATACAATTGAAAACAATTATCTAATTTCATACCTTATTATCATACTTTTTTATTTTTTTTTGCAAAAAATGTTCTTGTTTATGCAAAAAAACAATATCCAATCCATATGGATATTGTTTTTTATATTAAAGCATACTTGTCATTCCACCATCAATAACAAGTAATTGTCCTGTTGTATAAGTACAAGCGTCACTTGCAAAGTAAATAAGTGCTCCGTTCATTTCACCTTCTCGACCAAATCTCTTAAGAGCTACTCTGTTTTTTAAAACAAGAGAACCCGGTGCATCTAAAGCATCATGTGTCATTTCTGTATCATAGACACCTGGTGCAATCGCATTAACAAGAATACCATAAGGAGCTAAATCTCCAGCCATGGCTTTTGTAAGATTGACAACCCCGCCTTTAGCCGCAAAATAACTTACTTGAGCAGGTCCAGCTTGAATACCACCAACCGATGAAATATTAATAATTCTTCCATATTTTTGTTTCATCATAATAGTTGAAACTTCTCTTGCCATGAGGAAAACACCTTTTAAATCCGTATCTAAAACTTTATCCCATTGTGCCGTTGTATGATCATGAAGACCACTTGAGTATTCAACAACACCTGCATTATTGACAAGAATATCAATTTTTCCAAAATGATCTACGACAGCATTAACCGCATTTTTAATACTTTCTTCATCTGTAACATCACATGAAACAGGTAAACAATCTTGTCCATTTTGTTTCAATTCTTTAGAAAATTCTTCTAATCTTTCTTTTCTACGTGCAAGGATAGCGACATCGCATCCTTGTTCACTCAATGCTCTTGCAAATTGTTGTCCAAGTCCACTTGAAGCTCCTGTAACAACCGCTACTTTTCCTGTTAAATCAAAACTAATCATCTTTATTATCTCCTATTCCATCACACGGATTGCATGATATCCCTCATGAATTGCAGTTAAAATTTTTCTTGGTGCAACAGCATCTCCAATAACAGCAACTTCATCATATTTTTCATCTAATAAATCTTCTAATTGATTATTAGGTCTAAATCCAACAGCATTTAAAACAGTATCACATTCAAGCGTCATTGTTTGTCCATCTCTTTCAAATGTAACACTTGTTGGTGTAATATTTGTCACTTTAGCGTTTGCTTCAACTTTAACACCACGATCTTTAACCATTTTTCTTAAATGTTGATCGTTGTTTAAACAATGGTTTGCTGTAAATAAGATGTCTGGACACATTTCTACTAATGTCACATCTCCATCTTTTCCAGCAATATCACAAGCAGCTTCTGTTCCAGCAAGACCAGCACCAATAACAACAACTTTTTTACCAACTGTTGCTTGATGTGTTAAATAATCACTCGCAAGAACTGTTGTATCAATACCTGTAATTGGTGGCATAGCAGGAGTTGAACCAGCAGCTAAAATAACTTTGTCATAATCTCCTTCAAGATTATCTTTTGTAATTGCTGTATTTAAATGAATATTAACTCCTAATTTTTGACATTGTGTTTCTAAGTATTTAATTAATTTTAAAACATCCGCTTTAAAATCAGGACCACCTGCAGGCCATAAAGTTCCACCTAATTTATCCTCTTTTTCATATAAATCAACATCAAAACCACGACGTTTTGCAGTAATGGCAGCCATCATACCAGCTGGACCTCCACCAATAACTAATACATTACGTTTTTGACCATTTGGAAGTGGTAAAGCATAAGCTTTTTCTGCATAACATAATGGGTTTACTGCACAATAGTAGTGTTTTCCACTAAATCCAGCAAGTAAACATTCATTACATCCAACACATGGAGCGATATCTTCTTCATGATGTGCTTTGACTTTTTTAGGCCAATATGGATCAGCTAACATTTGATGAGCAAGTCCTACATAATCTAAAATACCATCTTCAACAGCTTTTTTAGCCACTTCAGGATCTTTTAAGTTCCCATCACCTAATACTGGAACGCTTACAATATCTTTAATTGCTTTTTGTACATCAAGTTTATATCCTTCTTTACTATAAACAGTTGTAATCGCTTGGAACCATTCTTCATAACATCCTGTATCAACATGTAAAGCATCAACCCCTGCTTTTTCTAAGATTTTAGCCATTTCAATACCTTCATCAATGGTTCTAAAGCCTTCTACTCTTTGATGTGGTGTAAATTTAACAAGTACAGGCATTGTATCTGGAACGTTCTTTTTAATTGCTTCAATACATTCCAATGTAAAACGCATACGATTTTCAAGTGTTCCACCATATTCATCTGTTCTATTATTCCATTGAACAGAATGGAATTGATCTAATAAATATCCTCCATACGCATGTAATTCAACGCAGTCTGCACCAGCATTTACAGCAAGTGAAGCACTGTACCCTACTTTTTCTACTAAATAATGAATATCTTCTTTTGAAAAAGGTTTACAAATTAAATTTGGAAACCAGAATGCACCTACACTACCCGCACTATAAGGTGGTGTAAAAGGATCGGTAAATTGTTGACGTCCTAAACCTGGTGATAATTGTACACAGACTTTTGCTCCATAAGCATGACATCTTTCAATTAACATATTTAATCTTTCTACATGATGGAAATCAGAAAGTTCTGTACATGGTCTTGGTTCATATTTTGTCGAAACAACGTTAGCACCTGTAATAATTAAACCAGCGCCACCTTTTGCTCTTTCTTCAAAATAATCAATACCTTCATTACAATAAGCTCCATCAGCTTCTCCTGTTGTTCCCATAGGTGACATGAAAATTCTGTTTTTTAATTTCATTTTACCTATGTATGTCTTATCAAATAAACTCTTAGCCATTTTCTTTTTCCTCCTCTACCATAGTAAACGTTTATTTAACTCAAGTAAATTATATAACTGTAAAAATAAATGTCAACGCTTTCATAAAATAAAAGTGAATTTTTTAACAAGCCTCTTTCCATTAAATCTATGGTATATTATTTCTAAGGAGAATTTTATGAAAATAACAAAAGAAGAAATATCACAAACAGCTGTTCAGCTTTTTTTAGATAAAGGATATAACAATGTCACAATTCAAGATATTTGTAACGAATTACATATCACCAAACCAACTTTATATAAATACGTCAATAATAAAGAAGAGCTTATTTTAGATCTTTATGATTCAACCATCGATCATCTTGTAAAAGACACGTATAAACTAGTTGATAGTGATAGTCACTATCAACAATTACTTATTGTCTTTTCTACATTAATTAAAGATACTAAAAAATATGGTTATGATTTATTTAGTCAAATGTTTATTGCGAATTTAAAAGAAAATCGTCATAGCTTTGATATGCGTGATAATCTTACAAAACTTTGTATCATCATTATAAAAAAAGCCCAAGAACAAAAAGAAATTCATAATTTATCGAATCCAGAGATTTTATATCAAGCTTTGGCGCATGCCTTTACAGGACATGAAGCTTTATGGTGTATTAAAAAAGATTCACCTTGTTTTGATGAAGATTTTTATCTAAGCATGAATGCTTTATTAGAAGTAGATTCTACTTATCAAGATTTATACAAAGAATATTTGTAAACAACTTATTTTATTGATAGAATAGTCGAGGTGATGAAAAATGCTTATAGAATGTTCAAATATAAAGAAATCATTTCAAGGAATTGATTTATTAACAGATATTAGTTTTAAAGTAGATGACCATGATAAAATTGCGATTATTGGTGTCAATGGGGCGGGTAAAACAACCATCTTAAATATCTTAATTGGTGAAGAAAGTTATGATAGTGGTGATTTATTTAAAAGCCGTGATTTAAATATCGGCTATTTAAAACAGCATCATGATTTAGATATGAATAAAACCATTTATGAATGTGCTTTAGAAGTCTTTGATCCACTTATTCAAATAGAAAATCGTATGCGTGAATTAGAAAGTATGATGTCTTATGATCATAGTGAACAAGTCATGAATGAATATGATTCATTGACTCAAAGATTTAATGAAAAAGATGGTTTTAGTTATCCAAGTCGTATTGTCGGGGTTTTAAAAGGAATGGGTTTTGTGGAAGAGGACTTTGAAAAATATGTCCATGAATTATCTGGAGGCCAAAAAACCAGACTTTGTCTTGCCAAGCTTTTATTAGAAGAACCTAAACTTTTGGTTTTAGATGAACCAACCAACCATTTAGATAGTCAAGCAATTTCCTTTTTAGAAAACTATTTAAAAGGATATAAAAATGCTTTGATTGTGGTTAGCCATGACCGTTATTTTATTGATGTTGTTTCTAATAAGATCATTGAAATAGAAAATGGAAAAAGTCATAGTTATAATTGTCGTTATGAAGAATATTCTATTCAAAAAAGAACACAACGTGCGATTGATTTAAAACACTATATCAATCAACAAAAAGAAATAAAAAAAATACAAGAAAGTATTGATACATTAAAATCATTCAATCGTGAAAAAAGTATTAAACGTGCAGAATCGAAAGAAAAACAACTTGCAAAGATTGAACGTATTGACCGACCAGAAAATTTACCAAGTGCCATCACTGTTCAATTTACACCAGCTATTGAATCAGGTTACGATGTTTTAAAAGTTAATGATTTATCAATGCGTTATGATCAAATTGTTTTTGAACACTGTAATCTTGATATCAAAAAAGGAGAACGCGTTGCGATTGTTGGTGAAAACGGGGTTGGTAAAACCACTTTATTTAAAGCGCTTGTAGGTCAATTGCCAATTGAACACGGTAAAATTCGTTTTGGTAGTCACGTAGAAATGGCCTACTACGATCAAGAACATGAATCTTTAAATTATAATAAAACGATTTTTGATGAAATCAGTGATTGTTATCCACGTATGACCAATCAAGAAATTAGAAGTACTCTTGCTATGTTTAACTTTAGAGGCGACGATGTCTTTAAAGATATTGCAATGCTTTCAGGTGGAGAAAGAGGACGTGTTGTTTTAACCGAAGTTTTATTAAAACAAGCTAACTTCTTAATTCTAGATGAACCAACCAACCACTTAGATATTTCTTCCAAAGAAGTTTTAGAAGAAGCTTTAAGAAGTTTTGAAGGAACAATTTTATTTATTAGTCATGATCGTTATTTTATTAATAAAATTGCGACTCGTGTAATCGAAGTACAAAAAGATCAATGTCTTTCTTATAATGGTAATTATGATGATTATTTAAATCAAAAAACACCTGTTGTAGAAACAACTCAAAAGATTGTTACAGAAGCTAAACAAAGACAGATCATTGATAAAAAAACTAAGAATGAAATTAAAAAACTTGAAAGAACGATTGATTCTTTAGAAAAAGAAATTAATTCTTTAAAAGAAGAACTCACAAGTGAAGAAGTTATGAATAATTATAAAAAATATAATGAAATTACGGATTCTATTGAAGAAAAAGAAATGGAATTAATGGAAATCATGGAAAAATGGGAACAGTTACAAGCCTAACTGTCCCATTTTTTTCATAATATAAAAAAAATCAATATTTTAATATTATTTATGTATAATAGCCTTGAATTTAAGGAGGATATTTAAAATATGTTACACAAAACTTTAAAACCATTTCCTAAAGATTTCCTTTGGGGGGCAAGTACAAGTGCTTATCAAGTAGAAGGTGCAAGTTTAGAAGATGGAAAAGGTCCATCATGTCAAGATGTTAAAGTTGTACCAGAAGGAACTTCTGATTTAAAAGTCTGTGCAGATCAATATCACAGATATAAAGAAGATATCGCTTTAATGGCAGAAATGGGATTCAAAACTTATCGTTTCTCAATTTCTTGGTCAAGAATTATTCCTGAAGGAACAGGGGCTATCAACCCTAAAGGGATTGAATACTATAACAATGTGATCGATGAATGTTTAAAATATGGAATCGAACCATTAGTAACTATGTTCCATTTCGATATGCCTGCAGCATTAGATGAACGTGGATCATGGGGAAACAGAGACTCAATCGATTGGTTCTTAAACTTCGCAAAAGTTATGTTTGAAAACTTTGGTGATCGTGTTAAATATTGGTTAACAATCAATGAACAAAACATGTTAACTTTAGTTGGACCAGTTATTGGAACATTAATGATTCCTGAAGGATGTACAAATGTTTTAAAAGAAACTTACCAACAAAACCACCATATGTTAGTAGCACAAGCAAAAGCGATGGCTTTATGTCATGAAATGTTACCAGGTGCTAAAATTGGACCAGCTCCAAATATCTCATTAGTTTACCCAGCAAGCTGTAAACCAGAAGATGTTTTAGCCGCACAAAACTACAATGCTATTAGAAACTGGTTATATTTAGATATGGCTGTTTATGGTGTTTATAACAACTTAGTATGGGCTTATTTAGAAGAAAATGATGCATGTCCTGAATTTGGTGAAGGTGACGCAGAAGCATTAAAGAACGGTCATCCTGATTTCATCGGTTTCAACTATTATAATACTGCTACTGTAGAAGCAAGCGATGGAACTGAAGAATTAGATCCAGGTGCAGATCAACAAACTGCTCGTGGTGAAGCTGGTATTTATAGAGGATATAAAAACCCTAACTTACCAACTACTGAATTTGGTTGGGAAATCGATCCTATGGGATTTAGAGCAACAATTCGTGAAATGTATTCAAGATATCGTTTACCTATGGTCGTTACTGAAAATGGTTTAGGTGCTTATGATACTTTAACTGAAGATGGAAAAGTTCATGATCAATACAGAATTGAATATCTAAGAAAACATATTGAACAAATTCAATTAGCGATTACTGATGGTGCAGAAATGATGGGATATTGCCCATGGTCAGCAATTGATTTAATTTCTACTCATGAAGGTATGGTTAAACGTTATGGATTTATTTATGTTGATAGAGATGAATTTGATTTAAAAACATTAGATCGTTATAAAAAAGATTCATTCTATTGGTATAAAAAAGTTATCTCATCTAACGGTGAAGATTTAACTGATTAATAATTAAGTATTTTAAAAAGAAGTTTAACTTTGTTAAGCTTCTTTTTCTACTATTATAAAGCAAAAAATTACGAATTATTTCTTCGTAATTTTTTAGTAATATTTTAATTATTTTGTTATAGATTTTTTATTTTTCTTGTGAATATACTCTGCCATTACAGCCATACTAATACTTCCTGTTACAACATATAAATAAACATAGTTTGTATCACCCGTTTTAACTGCACTTGTTTTATTAACTGGTTCATTTTTTATCGTATTTTCTACAGGTGTTTTTATTTCATTATTTAAAGATTGTTGAGCTGTCCATTGCCATAAATGTTCTCCATTATTTTCTGGTTCGTTTTTAGCTGTATGAATCCAAGAACTATGTCCACCTGTTTCATATGTAGTTAATATAGCACCTTTATCTTTTAATAAAGTATAAACTCTTAATGCACTTTCTTCGTATTTAACTGTTGTATCATCTTTAGCTTGAATAACCCATGTTGGTATATTAATTGATTTTATCTCTTCATCTGTAATTATTCTACCTTCACCATATGTTTTTATGTTTTGTTGATCAATAGCTGGACATGTTGATACTACTGCAGCAAATAAATTTGGATTATGTACAACCATATCTAATGCCATATACCCTCCTGCTGAACATCCATAAGAATATATTCTATTTGAATCAATATTATTATTTTTTATAATATTATTAATCAATTTTGTTGCATCATCAATATTTTCTGACCATTCATGTGGAGTTTGAGGCGCCAATACATATGCTCCATTAAAAATATTTTGTGCTTCATCGCTTGCTAAAGCAACAGCTCCTCTATTTGCTTTTAATTGAGAAAGATTATTATAGTGCAATCCTCTAAATCCAGATTCTCCACCTCCATGAAACCATACTATAAGTGGGTGTTTATTCCCATCATTTGCATTATTAGGTGTATAAAATTGATATTTTAACCCATTTGATTCACCTGCGCTAAATTTATCAATTTCTTCATTTATGATTTTTTCATTTTGTAAAAATTGAATATTACTTAATTCACTTCCATCTTTTAATGGTAATCCTTCATTCAAAGTAATTGTATACTTTATATTCAATAAAGAATTACACCCTTTTAACGTTGTAAAATTTGCTGTAAAATCTAATGTGTTTTTCCCTTTTGTTTCTTTATTGGTCACTAAGTGTAAAATAATATTTCCATTTTTTTCTTCTACACTTTCAACTTCTCTTTCTTCATCATATAATCCACAATGTTGTAAACCAGATTGAGAATTAGGACCAAAAAATTCATTTTCAAGTTGACTAGAATATACTGTTGTTCCTGTTGCATGAACATTAAACATATCTTTTGTTATCTTACTATCATCAATTTCTAGATTAGATGTTTTCAAAACAACAGAATCTATAGCTTCTCCATCATCATAAACTATAGAATGTAAATCAAAATTAACGTTTTGTCCATCTAATGCATAAACTGGAATAACTGCAAAAGAGAACAACAACATCATACTAAATAAATAAGTTGTAATTTTTTTCATGATACCCTTCCTTTCTATATTTAAAATATATAGAAAATAATAGATAAATTATATTTATTTAGTGACTTTATCGTCATTAATATGTGACTTTCTATATTGTCCTGGTGTCAATTTAAATATTTTTTTAAAAGAATTAATGTATTGTGTTTCGTTAGAAAATCCTGTATTAAACGCAATATCAGTAATTGTTTTGTTATTCAATTCTAACTCAATTAGCGATTTATTTAATCTATATTGAGTTAAATAATCTTTAAATGACATACCTATTTCTTTTTTAAAAAATCTTGAAAAATACTCTCTAGAATATCCAAAACGTTTTGCTACCTCATATACAAGCAATTCTTCATTATAGTGGTTATTAACATATTCTAATATATCTTTTGTCTTTTCTGTTTTAATCATTTTACGTTCATTTTTACAATTTTCGTATAAAAAAATTAACATTTCCAATGTCACCATTAATATGTTCATATATTTGGTAGATTGATTACTTATATAAAAGCTATAAATATCCATCATATATTTTGTTATTTTCTTATTTAAAAACGGCTCGTCAATATTGAAATATATATTCTTAATATCAGGTATCATTTTCTTTAAAAATCCGTAATTTATATGCATTGTATATCCTACAATTTTTTCATCAAATTCTTTATATTGAGGTATAGAATAATGAATTTCTTCACAATTTGATATATTCACTTCATTCTTATAACGAATTCTTTTCATCCCATCATTAAAAAAAATAACTTTTCCTTCAAACACTATTGATAATTCTAAAGACCTATGCCAATGTGCTGTACAAATTTGACATGGACTTTTTTTATGAGGATAAATACTTATAGGTAAATTATTCATTGTTTTTGTTATTTCATAATATATTTTTTGCATTTTTCCCTCCGATTTAAAATTCAATCCATTGAGTTATTATTTTTAATAGCATTTTTTATATGTCTTTAATTGCAAGTTTTCTAAAACACTTATTACACGCCCTATGTAGAAAGCTGAAAATACAGTTCCTATACCAACACCATAAATAGAACTATGACAAATAAGACAAATAATGATTGTTGCTAGAATCATGCTAATATCAAAGATGTTCTTACATAAAGAATAAGGTCTATGGAAAACTTCTGAAATACTTAATACCAAACCATCAACAGGTGTCATAATTAAATTTCCTTTAATCATAAAATACACACCTATTGCACAACACGTATTCCCTATTAATAACACAAGGATTTGTGTATAAAGATTCAAATTTATTGTAGGTATTATGTATTGATATAAATCTACCAAAAAACCAAAAATAAAAGAAAACGGAATTTCTAAAATAAACTTCATACTGATTTTTCTTTCAAGAATCATTTGAATACAAACAAAGATTAAATAAAAAACAATATTTGCTTGTCCAAATGTTAGAAAAGTTAAAAAACTTACCGCATAAGGAAGGGTACTAAAAGCACCAACCCCTAAATTCGATAACGTATTACATGTAATTCCCAATACTAAAATATTCATTCCTAATAAATAATAAACATATCTTTTCATAGCATCCCTCTTTTCAAAGCTATTTTATTGAATTTGTTAATAACTTTCCAATATTATTATTTCATATTATAATAACTATAAGTTATGAGGTGATACTATGAATATTAAACAATTAGAATATTTTGTTGATTTAAGTGAAACACTTAATTTTACAAAAACAGCTCAAAATTTTTATATTAGTCAAACAGCTATTACTAAACAAATTCAGTGTTTAGAAGATGATTTAGGTATTCCTTTATTTCATCGTACAAAGAAATGTGTTTCTCTTACAAGTGAAGGCCGATCATACTTACCGTATGCAAAGAAAATATTAGAAGATATTGATTTAAGTTATAAAGTTATAGAAGAATATCAAAAAGGTAATCAAGGAAGTATTTCTATTGGTTTTATTAAATCTTTAGATGATGAACTTCTTTTAAAGTTATTACAAAAAATAAAAGATCATTTCCCACACATTGATCTTCATTATAAAGCTTATTCACGTCTTGAATTACTTCAACTCTTTAAAGAAAGAAAGTTAGATGCCATTATTACTTTTGAATATCCTGAAATAAAAAATTATCAACATCTTCTTATAAAGACATGTCATTTAAGAAAGTATTATCATCAAGATTGTTCACTTGATTCTTTAAAACTTATTTATGATGTCCGTCAAGAATCTATGGAACATTACGAAATAGAACAAACACTTTTAAAAGTATGTTTAAAAGAAGGATATGTGATTTTACATGATTTTATTGAATCAAATCAATATTCTAAATATCTTCAATATCAAGATTTAGATATTCTCTCTCCAATATCTTTATACTATCATGAAGATTCTACCAATAAGATTTTAAAAAATATTCTTCAACTTATTAAATAAAAATATCGTTAGAAATTTATGTGAGTTATGTAGAATTCATCAATTTTATTTTGACTAATTCTATTCTCTTAAATATGTTCATTATAGAGGACATATTTTTTTATAAACTGTACAGGGAAATTTCTCATTATTATTATTTATATTGACACTTATTCCCAATAAGTCTATAATCATAAATGTAATCACTTACAAACATAAAGATTACAGAGAAAGGGAAGAGGAATATATGAACAATTTAAAAGAATTTTTTGAACGTTTTCAAAAAACAATGGAAGACAAGGTTGTTCCAGTTGCAAGTAAAATTGCATCACAAAGGCATTTATCTGCTTTAAGAGATGGATTAACTATTTTAATTCCATTAACTGTAATTGGGGGTATTTCTTTGATGCTTGCCAATCCACCAGTGGATTTGGAAACAATGAAACCAACCAATGTATTTTTCCAATTTTTAATCATGTGGAAACAATGGGCAAATTGCTATGCCGATATCTTAACAATTCCTTTTAATTTAACAATTGGAATTATTTCTATCTATGTTGTTTTAGGTGTAAGTTATCGATTATCTCAATCTTATGAAATGGAAGCATTTCCTAATTCGATTACTTCATTATTTACATTCTTATGTGTTGCTGGTGTTCCAGTTGCTTTAAAACAAGGAAACTACATAGATGTTTCAAACTTAGGTGCAGGTGCTATGTTTACAGCAATTATAATTGCATTATTGTCTATTGAAATAAATCATTTTATGATTGAAAAAAATATTAAAATTAAAATGCCTGCTGGTGTACCACCAATGGTTGCTGGTCCATTTGAAGTATTACTACCAATGGTTGTTAATATTCTAGTTTTTATTGGATTAAATCAATTATGTATTGTCTTAACAAACAATGGTTTAACTAATTTGGTATTTACAATTTTTTCTCCTTTAATTTCAGCTACCGCTTCTTTACCATCTATGTTAATTATTGTATTGTTAACAGTTGTATTTTGGTTTTTTGGAATCCATGGCGACAATATGGTTAGCGCTATTACAACACCTATTTTTACTGGAAATTTAGTAGCAAATTTGGATGCTTATAATGCAGGAAAAGAAATTCCAAATATTATCGCTGGAAACTTTACTTTTATTTTCGGATTAGCTATTGTTTATCTAGCAATACTATTTAATTTAAATTTTGTTTGTAAAAACAAAAGATTAAGATCTCTTGGAAAACTTGCAATTCCTTCATCATTATTTAACATCAATGAGCCTTTAGTATTTGGTGTACCTACTGTACTAAATATTTTAACATTCATTCCTAGTTTAATTTGTGTTGCAATCGACCTAACTGGAGCTTATCTTGCAACATCAGTAGGATTTATGGCAAAAACTTGCATGAGTGTTCCATGGACATTGCCTGCTCCACTATATGCTTTTATTTCTACAATGGATTATAAAGCAATTATCGTGTGGGTAATATTATTTATTATTAATGTCATTATTTTTGTTCCATTCATGAAAAGTTATGATAAACAAATGAATTTAGAAGAACAAAATATCACACAAGCAGAATAGGATTTCTCCTATTCTTTGTGTAGTTTAGGAGGAAAAAATGAAAATAAAAAATATTATTGAATTTTTAGAAAGTCAAGGTGATTGGGTAAATAGACATTTTACCCGTGATCATATCCTTATAGGAACTGACGAAACAGAAATAAAAAGTGTAATTGTTTGTTGGGTTGCAACTTTAGATGTAATCAACAAAGCTGTTAAGAATGATTGTCATCTTATAATAAGCCATGAAAATCCATTTTATATGGCATCAACCTCTCTACCAACCGTCGTTTTACATGCACAAAAAGAAAAAATGAAATTACTTAATGACAATAACATAACAATTTATAGATGTCATGATCTATGGGATTTATATCCAAAATATGGCGTTAGAGATCAATGGGCTAAAACTTTAGGATTTGATTTTGATTTGAAAAAATCAAATAAATTTCTATGTTATGCAGATAATATCAATTTAACAACAGAACAATTAGCTCACCATGTAATTAAATGTATAAAGCCTTATTATCAATTTGGAATAGAACTCATTGGCAATAAGGATAAAGTAATTAAAAAAGTAGGAATAGGTACAGGCGCTTGTACTGATATTTTTGAAATGTATGAAAATAATGTAGACGCTTGTATCGTAAGTGATGATGGTATTAATAACTGGGTAAATGTACAATGGGCAATGGACCATAATCTTCCTTTACTTGTTATAAACCATCTTACAAGTGAAGCTCCTGGAATTAAAGAATTAAGTAACTATTTATCAAAACATTTTACCGATATTCAATTTGAGTATATCAATAATGATTATGGTATTTATCATATTAGTTAAAAAAGCTCTGTCACAAATTGTGGCTAAGCTTTTTTATTTTCTATATAAAATCCATAATAATAAGAAATTACTTCACTAAAAAAATGTAGCGTTATTCTATTATCAAACTGCTTTAAAATCTTTTTATCCTGTAAATACGATATAGTTGAAGGTAAATAAAATGTCATATTTGAATATTTTGCTAGCTGAGTTTCATTATTCATTGTAATCAAAACTACATATGCATTTTTTTTCTTAGCTTCTTTTAATAATTCCAAATAAGTCGTTGGTGAACCAGAAACACTAAAAATTATTAAAAGATAATTTTCGTTTAAGCAATTTTTCAAATAAGAAAATTGGACATCATCTGTAACTGCATCAAAAAATTTGTCATATGAATATAATGAATAAACTAACTGATTAGCACAAAATGATGAATTTCCTATACCCAAAGCTTTAACATACTGATATTTATCTATTAATTCTGATAGTTCTTTTAATTTATCATCTAAATTTAAATTTGCTAATTGATCCACTGTTTTCTTAAAATTAAGTATAATTTGTGAAGCAAGTGTATTATCATTAATTTTTTTTGGATAATCCTTTTGTGAAGAATAATATTCATTTATAGCATATTTAAATTCACTATATCCGCTATATTCTAGTTTTTTTGCAAATCTTAACATTGCCGATTTAGAAGTATTACACAAATTACCAGCTTCAACAATAGAATGTTCTGTTATAATTTTAGGATTTTTCAATATATTTGTACATATTCGCTTTTCAGTAGTTGTTAAATCTGTATAAAAAATCGATATTTTCTCTTTAAAATTCATTTTTATTTACCTCTAATTTCTTTTAAAATTATTATATCATATTTATAAAATAATTATACATATCAATATATAAAATAATTCAATATATCAAGATAATCAAACAAAAAAAGTAGCATATATAAATTATAAAATATCTATACGCTACTCTTCATTTACTCTATATTTGTAACCAATTCTACAGGTTGTTCATATTCAAAATATTTTTCTGTTTCTGCAACAATTTCTTTTCTTAAACCAATTAATCCAATTAAGTTAGGAATTGCCATACATCCATTGACAATATCCGCTAAAACAAAAATAAATTCTAAAGACATAAATGGTCCAATTGCAATAAATATAATATAAACAATTTTATAAATCTTTACTGCTTTCAAACCTTTAAGATAATACATACATCTTTCCCCATAATAATTCCATCCAATAATTGTTGTAAATGCAAAGAATACAAGACCAATATTGACAATATATTTACCAATTAATGGAATAAATAGTCCCACTGAAAATGCATGTGTTGTCATCGCTGCACCATCTAATCCTGTTGTATAAGATTGTGTCAACACGATAGCAAGACCTGTCATAGTACAAATCACAATCGTATCAATAAATGTTCCTGTCATGGAAACAAGTCCTTGTTCAACACAAGAGTCTGTTTTAGCGGCAGCGGCCGCAATTGGAGCACTTCCAAGTCCACTTTCATTCGAGAAGATACCTCGACTAATTCCCTTTTGCATCGCAATAACCATCGTAATTCCAGTTCCTCCACCAAAAACTGCTTGAGGTGTAAAAGCTGATTTAATAATTAAAGCAACGGCACTTGGTAATACGGTAATATGTGACACAAGTATTAAAACGACCCCTCCAATGTATAACACACACATTAGTGGAATAACTTTTTCTGCCACGGAAGCAATTCTTTTGATTCCTCCAATAGTAATAAAAGCAACTGCAATTGTTAGAAGAATTGCTGTTATGTAACGTGGAACATTAAGTGACATTGAAAGTCCATCAGAAATTGATTTTACTTGCGTAAATGTTCCAATTCCAAGTAACGCTACAGATACACCAAAGAAAGCAAAAATTTTTGCAAGCAAAGGACTATGTAGACCTTTTTCTAAATAATACATTGGTCCTCCTGCAATCTCACCATTTTCATCTTTTTGACGATAACGAATTGCAAGTAACCCTTCGGCATATTTAGTAGCCATCCCAAAAAAGGCTGAAATCCACATCCAAAATAAAGCACCGGGTCCTCCTGCCGCAATTGCAGTAGCGACACCGACAATATTTCCTGTCCCTATCGTTGAAGAAAGTGCAGTACATAAAGCTTGAAAGCTACTGACATCTCCATCTCCTTCTTGTTTTTTAAAGATGCATTTAAAAGCTAATTTTAATTTTGTAAGTTGGATCAATCTTAATTTGAAGGTAAAGTAAATACCTGTCCCTAATAACAGACAAATAAGTGGTAATCCCCATACATAATCATTAATTTGTTTTAATATTTGTGTTAGTAATTGCATAAAAAAACTCCTCCTAATAAATTAGTCGGAATTAATAATGAAAAAATACTATTTAGCCACTGTCCTTTTACCTGAGAGTTTCACCCTAACGGGTTTGCTCCTTCGGTGTTCAATTGAATGAATCTCTCCAATGGTTCGTCCAATAGCGATCCTTTTACCTGAAATCTTTAATTCTTCGGTGTTCTTATAGAATCTCTTTCGCCATTATCATCCGATATACGTTCTCATTATATCAAATTGTATACAATTGTAAACATTTATTTTATAATTATTATTTGTTATAATGCAGCTATGAAAAAAAATAAATACTTAATACTTACAATTCTTTGGATGATTTTTATCTTTGTGATGTCACAAACTCCAGGAAATGATTCTTCTAAACAAAGTAATTTTATTGTGGATATCATTATTCACATACTTCCAATTACAAGAGATACCCTTTCCTTCATTGTAAGAAAATGTGCGCATATGACAGAATATGCCATTCTTGCATTCTTACTTTATAAAACTTTTATACATAAACAAAATCCATTGATAAAATCATTTATATTTACTGCTTTATATGCCTGTAGTGATGAATTTCATCAACTCTTTATTGCTGGTAGAGCTGGACAATTTAGGGATGTATGTATTGATTCTACAGGTGCACTGATTATGATTTTAATTATTTATATCATTGATAAAAGAAAGGACAAAAAAATCGGTTCATAGAACCGATTTTTGTATATATATTAAATACCAAATAATAAGTCTACATAAGTTGGAATTGGCCAATAAGAATCATCTACTAATTCTTCAATTGTATCAATTGTTTCTCTTAATGATTGCATAATACCGAAGACATCATCTCTCCACATAGTAGCAACTTCAAAGATTTCAGCATCATTATTTTGAGCTTTTGAGATGTTATCTTCTAATGTTGTTAATTTATCTTTAGCTTCTTGTAATAATGTTGCAAGTTTTGTTGCATCTTCAGTTAAGAATGCTGCTGGAATACCTGCTTCTTTTGCAGCAACAACTTCTGACGATACTTTAGCTAAATAATCACAAGCTGCTGGATAAATTTGTGTTTTAACCATTTTAACTGCAGTTAAAGCTTCAACTTGAATTGTTTTAATATAGTTATCTAATAAGATTTCATAACGTGAAGCGATTTCTACTTTTGTATAAACACCTTGACGATCTAACATATCAATATATTTTGCATCTTTTAAGCATTTTAAAGCATCAACAGTGTTTTTGTGGTTAGGAAGTCCACGTCTTTTTGCTTCTTCTTCCCATTCAGCTGAATATCCATCACCATTGAAGATAATTCTCTTATGTTCAGAAATAAATTCTTTAACAACTTCTTCAAATGATTTTCCACCTTCAATAGCATCAGCCATTTGTGTCATTTCTTCAGCTAACATTGAATTTAAAATTGTATTTGGACCAGCTACAGATTGTGCAGAACCTACAGCACGGAATTCAAATTTGTTACCTGTAAATGCAAATGGTGAAGTTCTGTTACGATCTGTATTGTCTTTAGAGAATGTTGGAACAACAGAAACGCCTGTATCAAAACGTCCAAGTTCTTCATGATCAGATTTTTTACCAGTACAAATATCTTCTACAACTTTATCTAATTCTTCACCTAAGAACATAGAAATGATTGCTGGTGGTGCTTCGTTTGCTCCTAAACGATGATCGTTTCCAGCAGAAGCAATTGACATACGTAAGATTTCAGCATATTCATCAACAGCTTTAATTGTACAAGCTAATGCAGCTAAGAATGGTTTATTTTCTTCAGGATTTTTTCCTGGATTAAATAAGTTGATTCCTGTATTAGTAATTACTGACCAGTTATCATGTTTACCAGAACCATTAACTCCAGCAAATGGTTTTTCATGTAATAAACAACGTAAACCATGTTTTTTAGCGATATCTTGAGCAATTTGCATTAATAAATGGTTGTTATCTGTAGTAATATTTACTTTTGCATAAACACAAGCAACTTCATGTTGTGCTGGTGCAACTTCATTATGTTTTGTTTTAGATGGAATTCCATATTTCCATAATTCAGCATCTAAATCTTTCATGAAAGCCGCAACTTTACGTTTTAAAGAACCGAAGTAATGATCTTCTAATTCTTGTCCTTTTGGTGCCATAGCTCCAAATAAAGTTCTACCAGTTAATTTTAAATCCATACGTTCTTGATAATATTTATCATCAACTAAGAAATATTCTTGTTCAGCCCCTACTGAAGCAGAAACTTTAGTTACCCCTTCAACCCCGATTAAAGGTAACAAACGACAAGCTGCTTTACTTAAAGCATCACATGATCTAAGTAAAGGTGTTTTCTTATCTAATGCTTCCCCTGTATATGAACAGAATAACGTTGGAATATATAATGTTCCATCTTTAACGAATGCAGGTGATGTACAATCCCATGCTGTATATCCTCTGGCTTCGAAAGTAGCTCTTAAACCACCTGATGGAAATGAAGAAGCATCAGGTTCTCCTTTTCTTAATGTTTTCCCACTAAATTCTAAAACAGCTTTTGACCCATCTGGTTCTAAGAAAGCATCATGCTTTTCAGCAGTTAATCCTGTCATTGGTGTAAACCAGTGAGTAAAATGTGTAGCTCCATGTTCAACTGCCCAAATTTTCATTGCATTCGCAATAACAGTTGCACATTCTTTTGATAATTCTTCGCCTTTATCAAGCGATTCATGGAATGCTTTATATGTTGATTTAGGAATTCTTTCCTTCATAACATCATCAGTAAAAGCTAGGCATCCATAATCTTCAACTAACTTGTTAAATTCCATCTTTGTATCCCCCTTATTTAGTATATAAATTATCATTTATATGATGTCATTATACAAACGAAAATATAGGTTGTCAATAACTATTACAAAGTTTTTATCATTTTGATAATTTTTTATTTATTTTATACAAAAAAAGAGCTGCATACTATTGAGCAGCAGTTCTTTTAGCTTTCTTTTCTTCTTTTCTTCTTTTCTTTTCCCATTTACGATGAGTTTGGTTATATTCTTCAACTTGACAGTGAATTCTCTTATTTGAATGAACAACAGCATCCACAAATCCCATTTGATCTTTTGGAGCAACTGTTTGACGAGTTCCATCGTCCATATAGATTTCATATGAATGTGCATTTGTAATGATCTTTGTCATTTTAGCGATTGGATCAGTAATTGTTTCACAGTTCATTAAGTTTATTTCTTTTGTTTTTCCAATTCTTCTATGAATTTCTAAAGTTCTTCTTTTTACAACATATTTATAAGGTCTATATCCAAATAAATATCCAATAGCAACAACCCCTAATACAATAATTGCAGGTAAATCACTAAAATTACCTGAAACAATCATATACACCACATAGATTACATAAAATACACTAAAGTATGCAGCAGGTAAATTTAATTGAACTTTAAATTCTTTTTCAAATGGAGTTAATTCCGCATTTGATTCGACTTTTTTTGATTCCATAAAAACCCCTCTTTAATTCTATACTTTCAATATTTAATAAATATCAATTTTCTTTAATAAAGTCAACTCATATTCATTAAATATTTTTTTAAAAAATAAGGGACGGGGAATCCCGCCCTTATTCATTATCTTATTTAATTTATCAATATTAAGCTTCTGCAGCTTGTTTGTTTTGATATTTTTCGTAAGAGATTAAGAATGGTGTGTAAATAACTGTTGAAACAACAATTAAGATTGCTTGAGTTACTGCACCCATTACGTTAGCACCACATGCTAAGAAACCAAATACGATTGGTGGAGTTGTCCAAGGTACTGTTAAACATGCAACTGGACAGAATCCGATAACTGTTAATACATAACCAATAATGATTGTGATTAATGGAGCAACTACGAATGGAATACCTAAGATTGGGTTTAATACCATTGGAATACCGAATGTAACTGTTTCATTGATGTTGAATAAACCTGGAACTAATGATAATGTAGCGATTGCTTTGTTATCTTCACGTTTACCAAAGATCATGATTGCGATTACTAAACCGATAGTAACACCTGAACCACCGAATTCACCCCACATTTGTAATGCATACATGTTGATGATGTTTGTTGGTTTTTCACCTTTGTTGAATTTTTCAACGTTTTCAAGTGCTAATGGTGTAAATAATGCTTCTTTTACTGCAGATAACATGTTGTTACCATGGATACCTACTAACCAGAATAACATGATTACTAAATAGATGATCATAACACCTGGAATTGTAGCACCTACAGCTCCTAAAGGACCTTGGATACCATTTTTGATAACATCATTTAAGTATAAACCAGTTAAGTTATAACATGCTGATCCAATACAAGCAGTGATGATTAAAGTAATAGTAGCTGGTACTAAAACTTCGAATGCACGAGCAACTCCTGGTGGAACTTGTTCTGGCATTTTAATTTTTAATGCATCTTGTTTTTCGAAGAAACAGAATAATTCAACAGATAATACACCAATAATCATACCAGTGAATAAACCAGTAGCTCCTAATTCATTACCAGCGATACCAGTGAAAGCTTCTTTAGCTCCTTCTACCATGTGTGAAGTGTTTGTAACTGATAACCATGCAGCTAAACCTACTAAACCTGGAATGTAACCAGCTTTTTCAGCTCCCATGTTCCAAACACCGATTTCTTGGGCAATACCAAGAGTGATACCAACTGTGATACAACTGATTGTACAGAAGTTAACGGCTTGGAATGCAGGATTTAAGAAATCTAAAGCCATGATTGGTTTGAAGAATAATCCTAAACCTGTTTGGTCGTTAACTAATACGTTACACCATAAAACCCCGATTGCCCCAGCGATTGTTAAAGGCATGAAGTTTTGGAACGCATTTTTAATTGCAGATAAATATTTGTTTTGACCGCACCATGCACCAGCGCGACCTAAGACATCCGCCATTTTGTCCATAAATTTTTCCTCCCTTAAATATTTTTTTGACACTAATAGTATAATCTATTATGCAAATAAAAGTCAATGTTTTTTTAAATTAAAAGTACCATACTTTTAATTCAAAAAAACATAATCTTTAAAAAAACCGCATAAAATAAGGGTTTTTCAACGTTTTTGAAAACGGTTATTTTTTTGATTTTTTTGTAAAAAAAAGAAAACGCTATCATTTAGACAGCGTTTTTTTATGTTTTTTGGCTATTGAACCGTTACTGTTTGAAGTTCAAAATTGTTGTAATGATATCTCGTAAATGAATATTCAAAGATAATCCCACTACTTAAATATGCCGTTTGTTCAACTTCAATATATGGTTCATATTCCTTCAATCCCAAATTTTCTTGTTCTAACGGACTCGATAGATGAGCACGTATAGTTTTATGCGTACTTTGTATCTTTAATTTTAATTCTTTTTCAATATACTGGTATATCGAGCCTTTCAAATGCTCTAATTTTAAATTTGGAATAATAGAAATAGGCATGTATGTGATTTCTAAACAATACGGTTTATCATCAAATACTCTTTTTCTAATAATATGATAGACAAAGGATCCCTCTTCTATTTGTAATTTTTTAGATATATGCTCATCACTCGGTATAACCGAAAATTCAATAATTTCACTTTTTAATTCACCTTTGCCTTTTAATTTTCGTGTTAAACCCAATCCTGATTGTTTAAGTTGAGTTGCATCTTCTGAAGAAGCATCATAATCCTTTACAAAAGTTCCTGCTCCTCTTCTTCTTACAATCAATCCTTCTTTCACTAATATATCCAAGGCTTTTTTCATTGTTTCTTTATTACAATGATAAGCAACACATAATACATATTCATAAGGGAGTTTTTGTCCATATGTATATTTTTTATCAAAAATCTTACTTCTAATATCATCTGCGATATCAATATATTTAACCATAGACTATCCCTCCTACCATAACTAAAAATACCATACTTTTCATAAATTTGCACGGATTTTTTAACAAGAAGGTTATTTTTGTTTGACACTCCCCATGTCTAAAGACAGGGGATTCTTGCTACCTGCCAACATTGTTGGCTGACCAGTTCATTTCTGATAGGTCGCAGTGCAAGATAGGGGTATGCCATTACCCTTCCTAGAGCAGAACCTATAGTTCTCTAGGCAGTATATCTGTTACCAATATACTCAGTTGAGTTGCATATATTTATTGCTCCCAATAGATCCCTATGCGTATGAAATCCACATCTGCACGTATAATTTCTGTCATTTGCATGATGAACACTTCCACATATCGGACAGATCTGACTTGTATACGCTGGATCTACATACTCAACTTTTATGCCTGCCAGTTTTGCTTTGTATTCTATAAACTGTGCAAGTCTATAGAACGACCATGTATGCAGGCTATGATTGTTTTTTCGACTTGTTCTTGTCGTAGAACGTATGTTTTGAAGTCGCTCTAATTTGATTACGGATACGTCATGAGTTTTTGCTGTATTTACGATTTCACGACTTAGCTTATGATCTATATCTTTCATGATACGTTGTTCTTTGTTGTTGATCTTAACAACTGCTTTTGGCTTCTTAGCTTTTTGAAATCTTTTTCGAAGATTATTGTAGTGTCTTCTTATATATTTGTTTTTTCTACCATTTCCATAAAACTTGACACTTCCATCTGGACAATAGCTTACAGCAGGACATTTGATTCCAAGATCAACGCCCATGACATTGTCATTTGAAAAAACAGCATCTTCTTTTGCATCATAGACAATCTGTGCTACTAGATCATGTCCTTTTACAACAATACGCATCGTTCCTAATTTACTGGATGAAAAAATTGATTTCTGTCTTTTGGATATTTTTGTTTTGACTGATATACGTTTTGACTTTCCATTGATGATTACTGGAAAGCTTATACAGTCATCACTGATTCTAAAATTTTGATTGTTGATATAACAGCACATTTTTTTCAAAACAGGAAGTCTTACTTTAGTATTTGAATTTCTTAAAGCCTTATTATATTTTCTTATGATGGATTTGGCATCTCGAATACATTGATTGCATCAAGAACAAGATGATTGACTGTAGAAATATACTCTGTCATCGTTACCTTGATTAATTCTATCTGATATTTATTTGGATAAAGCTTGACTGTTTCTGTTAATTGCATAGATATCACCTAAACGTTTTTTTGATCTTCAATATACTGCTTGATTACAGAAAGGGGTGCACCACCTACTGTAGATACAAAATAGCTATTGGTCCAAAGTGTTGGGATTCTTGATTTCAACCAAGGAAATTCCTGTCTCAACACTCTGGAAGAATAGCCTTTGATTCTTTTAACTGCTTTGTGAATTCCATATTGTGGATCTACTTCCATAAGCAAATGTACATGATCGGGCATGATTTCCATTTCAATGATTTCGACATTCAATTGATTGCAGGTTTCTTTAATCAACTCCTTTAAGCGATCATCCACACCGTCTACAAGAACGGGACGTCGATATTTTGGACAGAAGACAACATGATATTTGCAGGAATAAATCACATTATTATTCGATTTGTATTTCATGAATACATTATACTACTAAAAGATATCTAATGATATATATTACTGATAAAAGCTTAAAAAAGTTGCCTTATATCTCCACAGCTAAAGCTGGGAGCTTTACGGCAACATTTGGTAAATGATCAACGAATATCCTCTGAAAACTTTATCAAGTGAGCAAATGAAAAGAGGTATGAAGTAAGAAGCTTTAAGGTTTCGAAAATGAATATTAAACCTTGTCTTGGTTGGGTTGCCTAGGGTTATGAAGAAATCATTATTACGTAATGATTTCTTTATGGACAAATATAGGATTTTATAACAAAAAAAGGGTTTAGCTGAACCCTTATTTAATTTCTATCCAATATCTTTGAATTGTTTTTCCGTCTTTAACAATTTCATTTTCTAAAATAGCACCATTGTTTTTAATTGATTTTGCAGAACCAATATTATCCTTATCACAAACAAGAAGTGCTTTATCAATATTTAACTTTTGACATTCTTTTAAAGCTAAACCGATGATTTTAGTTGCATAACCTTTTTTTCTTTCACTTGGTCTTACTCCATCACCAATATGGCCACCGTAATTTAATAAATAATCATTAAGTTTATGACGAATATTGATGGCTCCAACCATTTTATTTCTTTCTACATCTAAGGCGAAAAATGTTGAATCTTCTACCAAACCAGGTTTTGGATTTTTTAAATCAAGATTATTAATATAATAATCAAAATTATGATAATCATTTTTAAAAATAGAAGCTGGAGAAGTATTAGCTTCAGGATGATTATTATTATAATCAATCCACTCCTTCAACATATCAACAATTAAATCTTGATATTCATATGACGCTTTAATTAATTTAATTGACATAATATAATCTCCTTTTATTAAAATATTTCTATTATTATAACATTTATAGAACATAGTACAACCCTTTATTAAGTTGTACTTAATAGAGGAAAAGTGCATATTATCTATTTTATCAAATATTTTAATAAATCTTTAATAGTGACAATACCATAAAAACATTGATTCTTTAAAACAATAATATCTTCATAAAAATGTGAACTTTCATTTTCAAGATAAAGTTGACAAACATTTTTAATAGGTAAATGGGAAGGAACAATTAGAGAATCTTTAAAAAGATTTGATTCAGCTGCATCTAAATTACAAAGCATATTTTCTCTTTTTAAATAACCTAAATAATGTCCTTCATCATTGATGACATAAATTCTTTGAGCACTGTTATTTTCTTTAAAAATTTGATAAGCATTATTTATATTTTGATAGGTTTTTAATGTACAAGGGAAATGACAAAGAGAATCTATTGTAGGAATATCTAATGTTTTCTTATATTTGTTGTATAATTTTTTGATAGTTTCTTTGATATCAGGTAAAAGATCATCAAAATTATCAACAGGTTTCTTTAAATAATAACCTTGACCATATTCAACACCTAATTGAATTAAACATTCAAGTTCTTCCTTTGTTTCAATACCTTCAACAATTAATTTATAATGTGTAGCTTTACAATAGTTGACCATGACTTCTACCATCGTACGCTTATCTTTATTTAAATGAATATCTTGAATAAGTTCTTTATCTAGTTTGATATATTCAGGTTGTGTATGATTGATTCTATTTAAATTAGAATAACCTGAACCAACATCATCAATAGCAATTTCAAAACCTTGACTACGATAATGTCTAACGGCTTGTTTAAATAAGTGTTTATCTTCAATAGATGTTGTTTCCGATAATTCAAAGACAATATTATTAGAATCTAAATGATATTTTTTTAAATATTCTTTTGTAAACCCCTGAACAAAATCTGAATCTAATAAAATATTAGCATCTACATTAATAAATAACTTTTTTCCTAAAGGCATTTGTTGACTTGCCTTAATAGCACATTTGCGACAAAGTTGATCTAACTTCCATGATTGTTCAATTGTATTAGCTATCTTAAATAATTCTTCAATATTAAGAGTACATGATTTTAAAGTAATACGGCTTAAGGCTTCAAAAGATACTATCTCTCCTGTTTTTAAGGAAACAATAGGTTGAAAAACACTTTTTATTTTCTTTTCATTAATTATTTTAAAAAAATCATTGATTTTCTTTTCGTTTAATTTCATTTATCTATCCTCTATTCTTTTTAAAATATATAGAAAGAAGAATGATATTTCTATCAATAAAAACCAAGGAAATTGTTAAAAATAGGTAAAAGATTTTGTTATAATAAAACAAAGGAAAAAGCATATGAAAGAAATAGAATATAAATTACTAGGTGTAGATGATTTAGAATTATTAGTAATGAAAATTCCAAAGGAAAAGTTGGACAAATAACGAATGTTTGGGTAGATGAAAATTATCGACATTTAGGGATTGGTAGATATATGGTAGAATATCTTATTGAAAATTATCAAAAAGATGTTGGAATGATTTGTTTGAATAGTTCAAAAGAGGGAATAAACATGTATTTACATCTTGGATTTAAAAAGAAAGATAATTATTTGATTTATAGGAATAAATTATAATTAATATTTTGGTTTTATAATGTATTTTTTTGTGAAAAAAGAATAAAATAATATAGAAAGTCGTGTTGACTTTCTTACTTTTGCTTGATAGAATTCAAGTGTAAAGAAAGTATACCGCTGACCAATATGCGGAATAAAAATGGTTGGGTTGTAAGTATACCGCTGACCAATATGCGGAATAAAAATGGTTGGGTTGTAAGTAGTAGTCCTTCACTATTAAGTGAGGGGCTTTTTCCGTATTTAAGAGGGGGATAGTTATGAAGAAAGCAGGTTTTTATATGATAAAAGATAGTTTTTTTGAAGTAATGTCAGATCCTTTCCTTAAAGGAAATAAACAAGGGAATAGACCACATTATTATTGCTTTGAAGATGATGAATCAGGAATTTATTGGATAATTCCTTTATCTAGTAGAGTATCTAAATACAAAAAGATTATAGAGAAAAAAGAAAAGACAGGGAAAAAATGTGATATTCTTCATATTGCTAAATTAGATAATGATAAAGAAAGTGTATTTTTAATACAAGATATGTTTCCTATTACTGAAGATTACATAGAACGAGAATATACAATATCTGGTAATCATATGGTTTTATCAAGTGAACATACTATAAATGACATCAACAAAAAAGCTAAAAAAATAAAAGCAATGATAAAAAGAGGAGTAAAGTTTTTACCAACTCAAGTTGATGCCCTTAAAATTTATAATAAATTAAAGGAACAAAATTAATGTTCCTTTAAGCTTTCTTTATAGCTTCTCCCAATAGGAAGATGTGTTTGTTCTTTTAAAATAACTTCTTGATTTTTTATTTCTTGAATAAATCTTTTGTTAATAATGTATGATTTATGAATTTGAATAAAATCAAGAGATTGTATTTCTTTAATAAATTGACTTAATGTTTTTCTTTCAATCATTTCTCCATTAATAGAATGAATAATAATTTGATGTCTAAGTGATTCGATATAATAGATTTGTGATAATCTTATTTTTGAAGTAATTCCATTTCTTTGATAAAGATAATATTGAAAGTTTTTTTGAATTTGTTTTTGAATAAACTCATGATAATGAATAAATTGTTTTTCTAACTCATTATTAATGAAATAAAGATGTGTTTGCATTTGTAAACAAATACTTACAAGATCAAAATCTTTAGGTCCAATAATATAGATCAGAGTACTATTTAATTTTTTAAGATGATTTAAAATATTTAAATCATTCTTTTTTTCTATTTCTACAAAATAAATATCTTGAACTGTTTGATGTGTATAATTTGTAAGTTTGTATTCTATTTGCAAATCATCAAAGAATTGTTGAATAAGTGGTTCTATTTGTTGGTAATGCTTTGAAATAAGAGAAATTCTAATCATGTTTTTTCTCCTTTTCAATAGCTACAATATATTGATCAAGATTTTTATTTGAACGTATGATATCCAATAAATGATAAGAATCAACAAAACGTACACCATTTTTTTTCATGAGTTCAATGCCTTTACTAAAAGTTTCTTTATCAGAACTTACTAAATTTTCAATAATATATTGAGAACCATCCAACATATTAAATTTAAACACAATTTTATTTCCAGAACCATTTACTAAATATTTTGATGGATAAAAAGAATAACGATAATAAGAGATTTGTACAAAATCAATTTGTGAAAGTTTTAAATTGATTTG
>ENA-OPXH01000396-OPXH01000396.1-human-gut-metagenome-genome-assembly--contig:-NODE-396-length-39863-cov-3.979652_pt1 | contig 39863 bp, 29 predicted proteins | sample MGYA00241521_ERZ502034 | MGnify/ENA primary metagenome ERZ502034 (study PRJEB25962, sample SAMEA2042103) | human gut metagenome | biome: human gut; feature: human-associated habitat; material: faeces... | reverse complement strand
TCAGCCATCTTGATTCCACCGTAAGGCATGAATGCTCTCTTCAGCGGTTTGTCTGTCTGCAGACCAACGACTGCTTCCAGATCTTTCATGCTTTCATCGATATATCCCGGGCCATATGCTGTGATACCGGAAACTACTTCTGTTTCCATATCCAGAACGCCGCCTTTTGCACGTTCTTCTTTCTGCAGCTCCTGCAGTTTTCCCCACAGTTTATCTGTTGCCTCTGTAGGTCCCTCCAGGAAAGTTTCATCTCCGTCATATGGTGTGTAGTTGCACTGAATGAAGTCACGTACATCTACGGAATTAACCCAGTTTTTACCCTGGAAGCCTTCCCACTGTTCAAACTTAGCCATTGCATATCCTCCTGTGTTTGTGTGTATTTGAATTGTTATCTTTTTGTCAGGTGTAGTATAACATCACTTTTTTCAAAAAACAAATAGAAAATAATCCCAAATCCATGAAATATAGGCATGTATGCAATTTTGTACAATTTGGGGCAGATATTGTATTTATTCAGGAACAATTTCCATATCTTGTGTTTTTTATCCTTTTTTTCTGTTTTTCTTCTCTGTTTCATAAGATTTCAGTGCCTTCATGGCGATTCCGGACATCGGATAAAGCATAATAATATTAAACACGGTCATCAGACCCACGCCGACGTCTCCAAGATCCCACACCACTGTGTATGCTGCCAGTCCGCCGATAAACATCATCACCAATGCAAGTACTTTATAGAGATTCTGCGGCAGCATTCCATCTCCAAACAGATATGATATATTTGATCTTGCATAATATAAAATACCGAGAAAAGTGGAGAAACTGAACAGCCAGAGTGTCGCTGCAATGAAAATCACACCAAACTGTCCCAGATGGTAGCCCATTGCTGCCTGTAAAAGTTCCATTCCTACCGCCCCTTCGGTCAGGCTTTCCGGCGTCAGGAGCATGATCATCGCCGTACAGCTGCAGATCACGATCGTATCAATAAAAACTCCCAGTGCCTGGGTCAGCCCAAGTTTTACCGGTTGATCGCTTTCTGCTGCCGCTGCCGCACAGGGGGCTGAGCCGGAACCGGCTTCGTTGGAAAACAAACCACGTTTCACACCATTCATCACCACCGTACCAAGTCCTCCTGCCACTGCCTGACGAATACCAAACGCTTCCTCAAAGATTCTGGAAAACACTCCCGGAAGGGCAGAAAAATTCATACAGATCAAAATCACAGTAATCAGAAAATAACATCCTGCCATAACCGGTACCAGCACATCCAGCACTTTTACCGTTGCAGTTTTTCGAAAAATGATCACTGCCGCAAGTGCTACCAGAACCACTGTGGTATAGATTGGCGGAATGTGAAAGGCATTATGGAATGCAGAAGTCACGGAATTGCTGATAACCTGACTGATTCCACACCAGCAGATCAGTCCGGAGATTGCAAAAAGAACGGATATTCCCACATAACGTTTCTTTTTTCCTCCTCGCTTTTCCTGTATAAATCTGTGCATATAATAGGCCGGTCCACCACGGTAGCCACCATATACCGGGTCTTTTTCTTTATAGATCTGTGCAAGAGTTGCTTCCACAAAGGCCGTGGACGAGCCGATGAGTGCCGTCACCCACATCCAGAAAACCGCACCCGCTCCTCCGGCGGAAATTGCCGCAACCACACCGACTAGGTTTCCCATACCGACACGTGTAGCGGTAGAGACGATCAGTGTCTGTAATGCCGACAATGTACTGTTATGGCTCTCCCCTTCCGCCTTTCCCTTTTTTTCAAACAATGTATGCAGCATGTCCGGAAACAGACGGATAGGAAGAAATCTCGTCCGGATCGTAAACCAGATTCCTGCCGGAATCAGTATCAGTACGAGCAGGGAAAGCCGAAAAGAACTTTCTCCCGGAAGCGGAAGTACGATCCAGTCACCCCATAAAAATTGATATACTTTTTCAATTATCGCTATCATATGACTTATCCTTTTCTTTTTTTATTCTCCTGCTGAGAGGATTGGACGGATTACCTTGGAAGATTCCTGTGTTTTTCTGTTTTTCTGCGGATACTTCCGGTAATTGCGGTATTTTCTGTATTTGCGATGTTCCGGTTTTCTGATTTCTGCACCGTTATTCTCCTGACGGACTGCAACTTCTTTTACCTGCTGTTCCTGTTTCTCTTCTGTCAGCACCTTTTCTGCCACCGGAATCTCTGTGTTTTCCACATCCGGTTTCTGCTGCGCCGGATTCTGTGATTTTGTTTCCTGTTTTCTTGTGTGTACCTGCAGTCTTGTTGTCTGCCCCGGATGTGCATTTCCCTTCTTCTGCTGTTTTTTTCCATGGAATTTTTTCTGCTGATCAGGTTTTTCTCTCTCTTCACCGGATTCCTTTTCCGCTTTTTCCATTTTTTCTGGTTTTTCTTTCTTTTCTTTTTTTTCTGTTTTTGAAGATTTTTCTTCTTCCAGATTTTCCTTTGCTGCTGCAATATCTGACGCAGTCTTCACATTTTCTCCACGTTCTGCCCAGTAACCTGTCAGGATCGCAAGCCCTTTATCCTCAGACACAATATAATATGTCTCGTTTTTACCTTCATTTTCACTGATCAGATATCCCAGATATGTGGACAATTGAAAATCCAGTGCATTTTTCACACCGACTTCAACTTTTTGTAATACAATCTTTCCTTTTGTCTGATTCAGTTTTTCGTGAAGACCGAAGGTAAGTGTGGATGCGTTTTCACTGTAGAAAATACACACACAATCCTTCTTGCCAAGCTGATCCACCCCGTACATTCCGTCAGCTTTTACATTTTCATAATCTACGAGATAATATGCCATAATTTTTTCTCCATTTCTTCCATGTTTGTGAAGTACTATTCTTTCAACCGCACATTATTTTATTCTACCCTTTCCCGGCATTACTGTCAAACGCTCTGTGCATTTCTCTGCTACTTTTTTCTCTTACAGCTTTCCCAATGATCCATTGATAAATGCCTGTATTATTATACACACCAAATGTTTATCCAGATGTACGTACTTTAGAGCGTGTCTGAAAAATCATTCCCGCAATCTGCACGCACAAAAAAGACGAATCTACTGAAAATGTATGATTCGTCTTTTTCCTTTTTCATATTGGCTGTCGATTGTTTCCATCCATCAGAACTTTCCGGATGTTCCTCCGTGGCTTCTTCCGGAAGAGCTTGTGTGTGTGGAGCTTCCGCCGGATGAACTTCCGCTGGAGCTGGATACCACTCTGGATGTCACGTTGGATGCAACCAGAACATCCGAATTCTGATACAGGCGCATACTTCCTGCCACCTGGTAATCCGCTGCTGATTCTTTTTTCCGTACACTTTTCAGTTTTGCACTCTTCGATCTTCCTATCAGTAAAGAAATCAGGAAGCCAAATAAAAGGGAGATGGGGATATATACGGGATGGACTGTCCCTTTTGGCATATTATCCCCATCATATGGTTCTCCCGTATGGGCCTGGGTAAGGAACTTATCACAGCAGTCTGCAAAGTCGTTGAACGCATTGCCATACCTTCCGCCACTTAAGGCAGGTTTGAAATCATTTACCACATATTGCAGACCTGCATCGGTAAATGCTGTGATACCAAAACCATAGGTAGTGATAGCATAGTCTCTGTCTTCCATACTGATCAGCAACAGGATACCGTCATCGTCTTTTCCGTATCCGTAGCCGTTATAATCATAGAAATCGTCTGCATAATCCTGTGAAGTCTTTCCTTCCAGGGAATCCACGGTGACTACTGCCACTTCACATTCCTGTCTTTCACTGATTTCCTCCAGTTTATCCAGCAGAGCATCTGCTTCTTCCTCTGTCAGCAGACCTGCATCATCCACAAGCAGCGGAAGCTGTCTTTCTTGCGGAATCGCGCCGCCGGCTTCCTGAGTGTTTGAACCGGAAGCTTCTGTAGTTTCCGAAGTATCGGCACCTGCCGTCTGGTCATCGCCCTGGCTGTCTGTAGCAGCCGGTTCTGCCACTCCCTGAGAATCCACGCTGCAGATAGCAGCTGCCGCATCCAGATAAGCATCTACACAATCCACATAATAATCCTGAATGGCAAATTCGTTCCAGAGTTCATTTTCCTGTTCCTCCGTCAGTGGAGCTGACTCCATTCCTGAGCTGTAGATAAACCATTCCTGATCATCGATACTGTAGATCAGCATAAAGCCCGGATCATCGGCAAACAGTCCCTTGTACACCTGCTCAGATACCGCCGGAGTTCCCATGCCCTCCGTGGTGTTCGTGATCATACAGGTAATGCGAAGTCCCGCTTCTTCCGATATTGTTTCTGCTTTTTTGTTCAGCGTCGAAATATATTCCCCCAGCACATCGCTCTGATCAATGATATAGGTATTACTGTCTGCATATACAGGTATGCCGAAGAGCAATCCGAATAAAATGGAGAGTATCGTAATTTTTAATTTGTGCTTCATATTCTCACCCTCCTTCTTACATCAGTGCAATGATCCAAAGTAACAAATAGATCACAAGTCCGATGATACCGCCGCGAACCGATACGCCGATCCAGAACTGCTTTTTGTCCATCGGCAGGTTTCCTACCAGTTTTCCGCTCTGTCCGTTCATTGCGAAGGTAAATTTTTCACCGTTCCAGGTAGTGTTCAGGATCCATACCGGATACAGCACATACCAGTATCTGGCATTGCATACATTTACATTGCTGCTGGCCACCGTCACACGGTCCATATGAGGCAGGGTCTTTCGAAATGCATCTTCTGTAGCTTTTTTCACTCGCTCCCTGGCACGTTCCATACGTTCTTCCATGTCCATATCGTATCGATCTGCCATATATCCCGCAAGGTAAGCCGCCTGGAAAGGAACCGCCTCACGGAATTCAAAAGGCTCTATGGATTCCATCAAAGTATCATCCATTTTCCTGGATCCGTCTGCCGGAACGCGGGCGAAGCTCAGATTTCCTCCACGCTGCATGGAATACATTTCGGTTTTTGTGTACTCTGTGTCTCCATTTCTCCACTTGGTGATACGCTCACCGTTATATGCGACGCTTCCTTCCGCATCTACATCAAAAATCCAGAAAGGAACATAGACACCTTTCATCTCATCCACATGATTTTCTTTTTTAAATACCTTTGGAAGATATTTTTTCCCTTTCAGATGGTTGAAATAAGCAGCCTTTGCCGCTTTTTTATCTTTCTTAAACGGAATGATATAATCCGGTTTCAGATCTCCGGCAAACTGTCCTTTCATGACAACCCTATTTCCACAGAACGGACAGCTCGTTGCACCGGTATTGGCGTCTGCAACGATTTCTCCTCCACAGGACTGACAGGCATAGACCCTGATTCCGTCTGTCTCGCCTTCCATCCATTGATTATTTCCCATATCAGACCAGTTTTCATTGTTTCCTCCGGCATCGCCACCCGGATTACCACCGGCATTTCCTTCGGCTTTCTCCTGCATCTGCTGATACTGGGCTACTTCCATTTCCGTATCACAGTAGGGACATTTCATTTTCTGAGTCGTACTGTCAAACTCCATGGCTCCACCACAAGAAGGGCATTTGTACTCCATCATATCTGCCATAGCTCACCCTCTCCCTCCTTTTTATGCTCTGTCCCCGAAAAAGTTTTCCGGGGACAGTAGCTCAGATATTTTTGTATAATGTCGACCGCATATAATGCGGACAGACACACAGGCTTAGATTACTGATTTGGTTTTGGCTGTCCACAGAATTCACAGAATCTTCCTGTGTTGGATGCGCCACAGCTGCATACCCAGGCACCACCGGCTGCTGCAGGATTTCCCTGTACAGGCTGGCTGTAATCCTGATTTGGAACACCTGCTCGTGGATCATAGTTGCCCTGATTCATCATTCCTGGCTGCTGGCCATACATGCCCTGGTTCATCATGCCCGGCTGCTGGCCATACATGCCCTGATTCATCATGCCCGGCTGCTGGCCGTATGCTCCCTGGTTCATCATTCCCGGCTGCTGGCCATACATACCGGCATTCATATTGCCCTGTTGGCCATATGCGCCCTGATTCATCATTCCCGGCTGCTGATTGCCGTGCATTGGGGTATTTCCCATCATACCGGTCTGCTGATTGCCATGCATTGGGGTATTTCCCATCATTCCCGGCTGCTGACCGTACATTCCGGTATTCATATTACCTGTCATATTGCCGCCGGAGAGTGCTGTGATGATCTGATTACCGATCTGCTCTACTGCCATGATCTTTCCACGGTCATTTGCATCGATGGCAAAATTATGTAACTGGAAATCCATATCGTCAAACCAGGGGCTGTTGATACCGATCATCATTTTATATTTGTAAGAATATTTGTATCTTGGAGGCACATAATCTCTCATCTCGCCATTCTGATCCCGATACTGTTCTTCTGTACGATCCTGTTCCACATCCATGCGACAGCTTGTAACCTGAGAAAGATCCAGAATATCCGGATTGGTCTCTACATCCATCTTGGTGCCAATCGCAAATTTCTGATGGTTATCATCAATAAATACATGGTAATTATTGTCTGCTTTCAGATCTCTGGTCACACGGAAATTACGAACTGCCTCTTTGTTCTGTTCTCTGTATGCCAGCTGTTTCTTAATATCTTCTACTGTACTGTGGCGACGCTCCTCAAACCAGGGAGACAGTTTTTTTGCACAATCCTTACACAGATTGCCGTCATCCAGTTTTCTGTTTCCTAACAGACCAATCTTCTCACCACAGATATCACATACTTTTTTATCAAATAAACCCATATCTCTTCCTCCCTTCCTGATTACTGAATATCAGATTCGTTAAAAGGATCTCCGCATTCTGGACAAAAACGCGGTGGATTTTTCGGATCTTCCGGGGTCCATCCACATTTATCACAGCGATATAACGGTGCATCCACCGGTTTTTTTGCTCCACAGTTCATACAGAATTTACCCTGATTGACAGTTCCGCAAGAACAGGTCCATCCTTCCGGTTCTGCCGGTTTTTCTTCTGCCGGCTTCGGTGCGCCGCATTCCGGACAGAATTTTCCTGTGGCAATATTGCCACATACACATTTCCATCCTTCTGCAGGTTTGGGTTCCGGTTTCTTGGAACCACATTCCGGACAGAACTTTCCGCTTACTACATTTCCACAGCTGCAGGTCCAGGTGTCTGCTGCAGGTGTTGTTACCTGTGCTGCCTGCTGCTGCGCTGCTTCTGCACGGAGTCTTTCTTCTACCTGTCTGCGGATCTCTTCTTCCTGGGCTTTTCTCTGTGCTTCTTCCTGACGTCTGGCTTCTTCCTGCTGCTGACCCATAGCGAACAGATTCTGCGGATTCATACCGCCGCCTCCTGCGTTCATGGCCATGCCCATTCCCATAAACCCTGTCATTGCACCTGCTTCATTGGATGCTGCTGCTTTCATGGCATCTGCCTGTGCTCCAACCATAGTAGCTGCTGCCATAGTTGGATCTCTCATGATCGCAGTACGCTGTGCCTGTTTGATCATCTCCGCATCTTCTTCCGGTAAAGTTACGGAACCCAGAGCGATACTTACTACCTGCAGACCACGAAGCTGTCCCCACTTGGCAGATAAGGATTCGTTCATGGCATTTTCCAGTTCTGTATTATGAGTGACGATCTGATTCGGACGTAATTCCAGATCAGATAATTTTCCAAATGCCGGCTGAAGTGCACTGATAAATTCTGTTTTCAGCTGACTTTCCAGTTCTTCTCTTCGATATTCGTCTTCTACGTTTCCACATACGTTGCTGTAGAACAGAAGCGGATCCGCGATACGGTAAGAATATACACCGGAGCAACGGACTGCCACGTCCACATCCAGTCCGATCTTGGAATCTACTACACGGAATGGAATCGGATTCGGTGTTCCGAATTTGTTATCGATCAGCTCTTTTGTATTGAAATAATACACTCTCTGATCTTTTCCGGTATCTCCGCCATAGGTGAATCGTTTTCCGATAGTTGCAAAGGTTGCTTCGATACTGGATCCAAGACTACCGGTAAAAACAGATGGCTCCGTGGAAGAATCAAAGGTAAACTGTCCTGGTTCTGCACAAACTTCAACAATCTTACCCTGTTCTACGATGATCATACACTGACCGTCTGCAACAGCGATTCCACTTCCGTTTGTAATGATGTTATCGCTGCCTTTTGTGTTGGAGGATCTTCCTGAAACACGTTTCTGTCCCTTTTTTACCATTACATCTTTATCCATGGAGTCGCAGTAGAAAAACTCCTTCCATTGATCTGCCATTACGCCGCCTGCTGCGCCCATAGCTGCTTTTATAAGTCCCATACGATTTTCTCCCTTCTTTATACATAGTTTTTCGTAACTGTTCAGTACCTTCACAGTCACGAGCCAAAATGCATGTAAAATCCCTTTCAGTGACGGCATTTTGTCTTGTATATCTCAGGATCTTGGCATAGTCATACCAAAACACCTTGCGCAACAGTGGCTACTGACAATTACATCTTTTTCTTTTTTTGTATTATTATTATTACAGATATCTTATTGTCAGTCACTAACACTTGTGATAGCAAACGAAGTACTTATTGATTTTTTATAATGTCTACCAGTCTTTTAATGTACTTACGACCAGCTTGCTTTCCAGTACTGCAGCCAGTAATTCTTCCTTACAGGAGTAGCCGGCTTTCGCTATCATATCCTGAAAATTCCATCGAACCCCTGCTGCCGAACAGTTCATCTGTTTTCCAATCTCCGAATAGGAATAGCCTTTGATATACATTCTCAACATCTCCAGCTGCCGGGGGCTGATCTCATCGCTTTTCATCCACTTCAGTTCCACGGCCGGTGCCTTGTCCGGAAAGACATGTTCTCCCTCCAAAGTCCGGTCGATCACCTCCATAATTTCTTCCTGTCCGTGATCCTTATACCACAGACTGTCTGCGCCCCTCTCTTTTGCCCGTGCAAGGATCTCCGGATCCACCAGAGATGTGATCACGATGACCTTCACTGCCGGATGTTGTTTTTTGATAGTTTCTGCAGCCAGCAATCCGTCATGGTTCTGGAAGGTCTGCACGTCCATCAGGACAAGATCCACCACCGTATGATTACAATAAGAAACAGCCTTTTCTCCGTCGTTCAGAACGTCCACCAACAGGAATCTTTCATCCCCCTGTACCATGCTGGCGAAATATTTCTGCATGATCTTCTGGTCTTCCACAAGTAACACTCGTATTTTCATTTTTCATCACTTCCCTTTTTATTCTTCTGTTAACTGTTCAGTATCTTCACAGGTACTTCCTCTGAACCTTTGATCTCTCTGTCTTTTTCATGAGACAGTAACAAAATCAGTTCAAACTCAGGCGAAAAGATCACCTGCATCTTTCCTCCTTCCCGCTCCACTGTTTTTCTAAGAGATGTCAGTCCTCCACCCTCCTGGGATCCTTCTGCGGGTTTCTTTCCATTGTTGGTGATCTGTACCTTACAAAGCACTTTATTGTTTGTTATCTTTACAAACACTCTGGTTCCACCGGCGTGCCTTGCACAGTTGGTCATACATTCCATAATCGCCTGGTCGATCAATAACTTCTGATATTCTTCCTCCGGCATGCTTCCGGTGACAAATACAGTGATTCCAAGCTTTTCTGCCTTTTCTGTGATGGACTCTTTATTCTCGTCCTGTACTTCCTCCATATTTCCCAGCAAAATCTGTGCCGTCTGCCTTATGGTCTTTAACTGCCCTTTCATTTTCTCCGGTTCTGCTTCCTCTTCCAGAAGTTGTCGGACTGCCAGGAGACTGCGCCCGAAGCTGTCATGGATACGGATCTTCATAGCCAGAGTTTCTTCTTCCCTGATCTGATCATCGATGCATTCATACATTTTTCTTATTTCTTTATTCAGCCGGATAAGTTCCTCATTGCTTTTCTGGATCTTCTCACTGTTAAAATAAAGATTGGTCACATCCAATGCCAGCACCTGTATATAACCCTGCAGACTGGGATCCTCCAGTTTTTCCTGGCGAAAATCCCATACGGTACCATTCGGAAAATAATACAGATTTTTCTTTTTCCCTACTTTTGAGATCCCGTTGGAATATTGTTTTGCCTCCAGTGCTTCTTTTAAAAGCAGATAACTTTGCAGATTCTCCCCGGTAAGCATATAACCTAACTGATACATTTTTTCATTGCATAATACGATCTGTCCGATATCATCGCAAAAGCAGATTCCGCATTTCAGGTGATCCAGCGTCTGTTTGATGGAGTATACGGACAAGTCTTTTTTATATTTTTCATCTTCGTGCCGGATGCGACGTATCAGATAACCGTTATCTGCAAGAATAAGGAAAAAAAGGAATCCTACAGGCCAACGGGCCGCACTATGAAGAAGTCTGTTTTTCCCTTCCCATATGGCCAGATAATCGCTCAGCAGATCGGTCAGGATTCCGTAGCTGGCAATCAGTAAAAGAAAATTGACAGCCATTACCTCTGCCTTCCGCTTTCTGGAATGCTGGATACACAACAGCCGGATTTCCACCAGAATCAAGAAAAAAAGAGCAACCAGAATCATTTCCTGGACAAATATACCGGATGTTTCAAAGGATTTCATCCCTGCCTCCTTTCTCTGACAGTTGCAAAGCCAGAAACCATTCTTTTTCTTCTTCCTGCTCCATATGTAACAAAGGATATTTTTCTTGCAGACTCTCCGTCCGGCAAACACCCTCAAGATTCACTGAGATTCGAAGGACACCATCCATATCTGTCAGACGATAGAAAAGGGAACCTCCCTGTTCCAGGAGCAGTTCTACGGTCTGCTCGAAGAAATCATAAGCCTTCAGGACAAGTTCTGCCGGTAATGTTTCTTTGCCGGTTTCTATATAATACTGTCCTTGAATCTCACAAAAGATCAGATTACTGCAGGATTCCCGCAGGCTCTGGATCAGTTCTTCTTCCTTTAATTCCTTACCTTCCAGTGCGGAAAGTGTCAGATTCTTCCTTCTTTTCAGATAAGACCCTACGATCAGGATTTTCCCCAGAAGTCTGTGATATTCCCTGTGATCCGTACACTGTTCCAGCTGATCCACATATCCGGCGATCTGCTGAAATTGTTCTGCCGTCTGCTTTTGCATCAGATCGTAAAGCCGGTTCTTTTCTTCCGCCTGTTTTCTTTCTTTTTCTTTTTGATATTCCAGTTTCAAAAGCTGGTTTCGATCCCTCAGTTCTTCGCGAAGCTCATAGAGACTTTCATAAGCAGCTCGATGCTGACGGATATCTTCGATCCAGAAAGCATATCCTCCATTGATGGGGATACTGTTCAGACGGATCCCTTCTTTTTCATATCCCGGATTCTCCAGTGCTTCTTTCATCTCTTCTTTATCCAGCTCGATTCCGTCACCGGTTGTATAACGGATGTTCAGATTCCGGTCACTGATCTGTGCATTGATTCCTCTGGAAGCCTGAAACAATTCTCCGTATCGGTTATTTACCAGAATCAGCCCACACTGGATACAGCTTTCAAAAAGAGCGGCGATCAAAAGACAGCAGGCCGCCGCCATATCTCCCGCTATGATCTTCAGATACGGGACACGGAATATATTGGCAATGCACCAGATAAAAAACAGTCCTAATGGCACAAAGGGAAGCCATATTTTCTTTTTCCCGGGGTTCCTGCATTTTGCGATTAATATACCCAGCATAGTAAGAAAACCGATAGCGATCCATGCCACACAAAACACAAATCCCGGACCATAAAGATACTCATCATCTGTCCATGGTTTTTCTGCCGGAAAGCGGAATACCAGCTGATGAAGATCGTTGGTCATAACAAGCAGGATCACGCCCACTGTGATCACCAGGAAAATACCGGTCCATTGTCTCCTCTTTTGATTTTCACTTTCTCTCATCTTCAATGCCGCGATCACACTAAGGGAGGGAATAGACAACAGCGGGATATAATAGCAATACCAGCTGTAACGTCGTAATACCGGTTCATAAAATACATCATATTTCAGTGTACGAATAACAAACCAGAAAATCATAAGGGACGCGATCCCACACAGGCATCTTCGTGCTGTCCTGTTGACGATCCTTCGCTGAAGGGAAATTCCCCAGACACAATATAAGGTGATATACAGGTATGCCCTCGTCAGCTGAAAAAAGGCCAACCAGCCCGATTCTCTGTTGGCTGGAAGATGACGGCATATTATGGCAGTGATTATACAACCACCGGCAAGGAGCAGATTCCGGATTTTTTTGATTTTTTCTGTTTTTTCATTCATCTGATTTGTAGAATTCCTCTCCTGATAATGCTAAGGACTTTTGCCCTTGCTTAATGACTGCATGGTAACTGCTATACGTCACACAGTTACTTTAAGTATATACATTATACCGTATCTTCTCTCTATCTCAAGTCATAACAGACACCCGCGAACAGCAATCAAAATTGGTCCACCGGACCAATTATTGATATGCAATGCAACAAAAAGATCCCGGTGAAAATAGATTTCATCAGGATCTTTCTTCGTTTTCTTCTCTTACATTCTCTTTTTTGCGGCCCGGATCAGTTCCTCCAGCCCTTTGTTGCATTCTCCGATGGGAACATCGGCGCAGATCACCTTTTTACATTTTTCCATGACCTGTATTGCTTCCCGGAGATGCTCCTGAGTGATCTGGCAAAAAGGTTCCTCTGTGATCACCCTGGCGGCCAGAAGGCGGGCTAACTGATAATCCACATCGTTGGTGTACAGGATGCCTGTTGCAAAGGGGATATTATCTTTTTGTAATTTTCTGTAGATGGGTATTCCCCTTCCGCATCCGGCGATCACGAAGACCTCCGGCTCCCCCTCAACCTTTGGAAGCTCAATGCTGCCAAATCTTGGATCATAGAATCCGTTTTCGATTCCGTATAATTCCCGGATGGTCTGTTCTTCAAAGATCTGTTCCGGAGTTCCGTAATAGCAGACATGATCTCCTTTTACGCAAAGGATCTGATCTGCAATCTTCTGGGCCAGATCGATCTCATGGAGAGACATGATCACGGTTATGCCCTTTTCTTTTGCCATAGAGCGGAGAATGGATAACAGTTCCAGCTTATGACGGATATCCAGAAAAGAGGTAGGCTCATCCAGCACGATGATCTCCGGTTCCTGGCAGATAGCTCTTGCAAGAAGGACTCTCTGACGCTGCCCGTCACTGATGGCATTAAAATCCCGGCTTCCCAGTTCTTCCGCATGGACGATCCGCATGGCCTCATCCACTTTATTCTCGTCTTCCCGGCTTAAGATACCCAGGCGACCTGTATAAGGATAGCGACCGGTTGCCACGATATCATGACAGGTCATCAGCTCCGGCCGCATGCGCTCTGTCAGAACTACCGCCATCCTGGTGGAAAGTTCTTTGTAAGAAAGCTTGTGCAGATCATTTTCTTCATACAAAACCTTACCGCCTAGTATCTTCAGCTGTCGGGTGATACTCTTTAAAATTGTTGATTTTCCGGATCCGTTCGGTCCGATCAGTGTGACAATCTCTCCTTTATGGATACCTACCTGAATCTGATCGATCAGAGGCTTTCCGTTGTATCCCACCGTCAGCTGATCCAGATGAAAATAATATTCTCCCATGTCAGTTTCCTTTCTTCCGGTGCAGCATCATGAAAATAACCACCGGCGCACCAAATATAGAAGTCACGGTACTGATATTCAGTTCCAGCGGTGCAAATGCCATACGCGCGATCAGATCACACATCATACAGAAGACACCGCCGCCGAGGAAGGTGGCAGGTATCACGACCAGTGGTCTTGAAGTTCCGAGACTGCGTTTTACCAGATACGGTACCGCAATTCCGACGAAAGAGATCGGTCCCGCGAATGCGGTCACACAGGCGGACAGCACACTCGACGTCAGAATCAGCATGATCCGGAAAAATTTGATGTTCACACCCATACTCTGTGCATACGCTTCTCCCAGCTGATACGCACCGATCGGCTTGGACATCAGAAACGTGATCAGAATGGTGATTCCGATGACGATCACAGCCACTTTTACATTGCTCCAGTTCATGCCGGAAAAGCTTCCCTGACTCCATCCATGCAGATTAACGATGTCCGAGTCCTCCGCAAAGGTTACCACAAAGTCTGTCACTGCCGAACAGATATATCCGATCATGATACCCGCTACCAAAAGTGTTGCCATATGGTGGACTCTCCGCGATACCAGAAGGATGAATCCGGTCGCGATCAAGGCACCAATAAATGCCGCGATGATCAGCGTATACGAAGATACCACCTGGAATTTTCCAAGGAAATAGATCATCGCAAGAGCAACCACCATCTTCGCGCCGGAAGAAATACCCAGCACGAACGGACCGGCAATCGGGTTTTCAAAAAACGTCTGTAATAAAAATCCGGAAAGAGAAAGGGCTCCTCCAAGAATCGCCGCCATCAGGATACGCGGCAGACGGATCTTCCAGATGATATTGTACTCCATCTTTTCTCCTTCCCGAAGGAAGATGATCCGCAGAATCTTTGAAATGGAAATATCTACATTTCCCGTATTAATATTCAGAACTGTAATCACACAGAAAGCAGCCACCAGCACCAGAAATACGGTGGTGTATCTGCTTCTGCGCAGAAAATTTTCATAATGAAAATCGTTCGCTCCCTTCGGAGCTTCCTGTCTTTTTCCCATTATTTTCTCCATTGTAACTATTTCATACTAATTTACTTTTGTGAGGAAGGTCATATCCTTCTCATCCCCGCCTGTCAGCATCAGATGGAAATCGGTGATCAGCTGACCGACGATATCGGTTGCCTGGTACATGTATTTTCCAACGCACCATACATTGCCGTCCTGCACTGCCTTAAAGTCAGAAAACAGGTCGTTCTTTGCGATCAGTTCATCCACGGACTGGATCGGACTGTCGATGGTGGCGTTGTATACCAGATAATCGGCATCCGCTGCTGTCGCATAGAATTCTTCCATGCTCATCGATACCGAAGCACTGTTGCTCTCTTCATTTGTCAGATCTTGGAACACATACCGGCCGCCGGCGATCTCGATCATACTCGGGATATAATCTTTCGTTCTTCTGACTACGATGGAACCATCGGTACTTACAAAGAAGAAGGCTACGGTTTTTTCCGTATTTTCAAAATCTTTCAGATCTCCGATAACTTTTGCCTGCTCGTCAAAAAAGCTGTAGGCTTCCTCTTCTTTATCCATCATCGCACCGTAAAGTTTGATCCATTCTGTTCTTCCGAGCGGATGTGTCTCATAACTGGAACGGTCGATAAATACCGGGATGTCCAGGTCTTCGATCATTTCCTGAACCTTCGGTGTATGCAGGATCATGGTGGACTCGATGGCGATATCACAGTCCTGGTCGATCAGCATCTCATAATCCGGTTCGCTGTATTTTCCGGCAAACTGGATCTTGCCGTCTTCCATTGCCTGTTTTGCTTCCTCAATGTACCAGCCGGACGCATCGATTCCGCTCATCTTGATATTGTCGATAGCGTCCAGGGCACGGAACAGTGCCATCGTGGAACTTGCTGCCAGATAGATTCTATCCAGAGGTTTTTGCAGTACGATGATACTCTCATCCAGACCTTCCGGTGCTTCGGCTCCTTCCGGTACCAGCAGATACTGTGCACTGTCGTGTATATCGATCAGCTGATAGTCGTCATCGTAATAGTAGACATCGTAACACTCCGCATAGTCCAGTTTGAGTTTTCCCTGGCAGGTCAGACCGGAAACTTCCGGGGCATCCGGTGCGTCCGTCAGATATGACGTTTCGCTGTCGGCTGTACTCTCTGTATCCTCCGCCGTATCCGCTTCTTCTGCGTCTGTGGTATCGGTTTCCTGCTGTTCTTCCGTTTTGGTATCTGCTGCTTCCGTTGTCTGTGTCTCCTTAGAATCTGCGGAACTGCTCTCGCCGGCTCCTGTTCCGCATCCTGTCAGCATCAAGGCTGCCGCAAGGAAAATGGCTGTCATATGGCTGCATGCTGTGTATGTTTTTTTTCTCATCTTTTTTCCTCGTTTATGTACGATTACCGGAAAACAGTCACGTTTCCTTCTGGAGTTCTGACCGCTTCCGGTAATTCGTTAATTCACGTTTTTTCGTTGTGACTGTTTACTGAAAGTTATTTTTTCTTACTCTCCGCAGCTTTTACCACTTTGTTGTATAATTTATCGGTTTTCTTGCTGCATCCGAATACTGCACCGTATACTTTCAGCCATTCTGCTTTTGCAAGCTCTGTCTTTTCATCTCCCGAACGGTCGACGATCAGCGGTACTCCCAGCGTTGCAAAGTTATCTGCCAGAGAATCCAGTACCGTGGTTTCTTCTGTATCGGTGTCAGCAGTTGTTGTCTTGCTGTCCGCTGTCTTTGTCTTGCTGTCCGCTGTCTTTGTCTTACTGTCCGTCTTGTCTGTGGAAGTATCCGCAGTCTTCGTTGTCTTGCTGTCTTTCTCTTCCTCTTCTTTCGCTGCTTTTTCTGTCTTGCTTCCCGGAAGGATCTCAGAGGATACAATGGCAAGATCAACTTTATTCTTCACCAGTTCCCGGAATTTCAGATCTTCTCCGGATCCTGCATAGATCATGTCTTCCTCTTCCAGCGCTTCGTTGACTGCATCAATATCTGTTTCGTCCTGATCAAATCCCACTGCTGCGATCTTTTTCAGAAGTTTCAGCTCATCCGTGGTCTTCAGACTTTCCTCGGAATCCACATACGCATGTTTGACCGGCAGATTGACAACGATCATTTCTTTCTCGATACCAACCGGCAGTTCCACATCGGAATCTTCCGGAACGATCAGATATTTGACAACATTTGCCCGATACAGATCTGCGGTACGCTCTTCCTGTGTCTTTCCGATCACTTCACCCTCATCGCTGTAGGTTACGCTCTCGCTGTCTTTGGTTTTGCTGTCTGTTTTTGTTGTTTTCTTCGTGCTGGTCTTGGAAGCCTTCTTACTGTCTGTCTTTGTAGAAGTTTTCTTTGTATCGGACTTCTTCGTATCGCCGTCTTCTGTGTCTTCTTTTACCTTATCCGGATCGTTGTCCGTATCTTTTGTCATATCAATTTCCAGAAGTGTTACATCTTTGTCATAATGATAGATTTTAAAATACTTCGCATAATCCAGTTTGGTTTCGGATTTGTACTCCAGACCAATGATGTCCGGTGCTTTTTCATCCAGTTTCTTGTTGGTTCCGAAGTTCAGACCGCCGTCTCCGCTTACAGAACCGCTGCCGTCTCCGTCAGCTGCTGCCAGATAAACCAGAATACTGTAAGTGATTTCATGTGCGGCGCTCATCTTGGTTGTCATACCGATGATCGTATTGTTTTTGTTCAGTTCTACCGGAATGACAAAAATGGATTTTCCGCCGGTATGTGTCGGCAGATATTTGTTTCCGTTTGCTTTTACATACTGATAAGCGGAACTGCTGAATACAATCGTAGCCAGTGCCTGTCCGTTTTTGATCGTTACCTTGTCACAGGTGATATTGACCTTTCCGGTACCGCCGGACCAGCTGAATTTGTCCGGTTTGTATACACCGTCTTTCAGTTTCGTCTTGCTGTTGACTGCTTTGGTGGAACCACTGGTGTCGGATTCGTATTTGGATTCGCTATCCGGCTTGGTGTCCGTTTTTGTTGTGGTATTTCCGGTTGTGTTACCATTTCCGCTGTTGTTGTTTCCTCCGGTCGTACCGTTATTGTTGTTTCCGTTATTTCCGTTGTTTCCATTGTTGTTATCAGAAACATCACCGATCTTTGTCAGATCTTTGGAACTGAATGTGATGGTTCTGTCGTACCATTTGTCATGGCTTTCGGAATGGGACGCTACGGTAATCGGCTGATCGAGTGCGGATACCGGGATCTCGTATGTTCTTCCGGTCTTGGTCCCGCCGTCCAGTGTGTAGGTTGTCGTTCCATTGTATTTGATCCAGTTTCCGGTATCGGTTGCCGCATCGGCTGCGCTTCCCATATACAGGTAATCATAGCCAACACCGCTCAGTGTGATCAGTGCTGTCATTTTACCATTTTTCACGGTCAGTTTGACACCAACCACTTTGAACATGGCTGCACCGGTCTCTGCGGTAGTGTTGTAGATACCGTCTGCCGGAGCATTGGATGGTTCCTGTGTAGGTTCCTGGGATGGCGTTGCATCCACATCCGGAGCTTTTGCATCTGCATACGGATCATCCGCGCTCTCTACCTGACTTTTTCCTGTTCCCGCATCTGTGCAGGCTGTCGTCATGGTATCCGGAGCCGGAATGGTCATCTGATACGTTCCCTCGGACCATTTTCCGGTTTTCGTGCTGTAGAGTACATAAGAAAATGTCTTTCCGGTAATATCTGTGGTGAATCCATCCCAAATATATCCATACGCACCATTGGTCAGTTTCCACAGAGACAGATAATTTCCGCCGTCTCCGCTCTTGATTGCTTTGTTGATTTCGTCTCTGGTTCCAAAATACATTCTGTCATAGGTATCGCTGTCCGTAGCCATCACCACACGACCAAGTGCTCCACTGGTAACCATGTAGTAACTCTTGTCTGCGTTGATGATAAAATCTTTTGCATCGGTCGTGAGATTGGCTTTCCGGTAAATGATATCTTCCGGTACATCCCCGATCTTTGTCATAAACTGCGGGATCTCCAGATAATCCTGTTTTGTCAGCCATTTTGCTGTTCCTTTTGCGTTATGTAATACAAACGGAACTTTGGTTCCCAGCTGGGATTTTTTCAGGGTGAAGGTATATACCCGGTATTCCGGACGGCTCGGATCCGATTCTCCGAGAAGTTTTCCTTCTACTGCATTGGCATCTTTGACATCATCACTGTCTCCGACTTCACCGATATACAGTTTATCGTAAGAAGTAGAACCAGAGTAAATGGTAACTGTGATCTCGTCTCCCTTTACCGTGATCGTACTGTCATCTTCAATGTTAAATACACCATTCTGCGTATGGGCATTGCCATAAACATCATATATTCCGTTCGGATAGCTTGCCGCATCAAAGGTTTTCCCTACGTTCGGAATCTTGATAAACAGATTTCTTCCGCTGGTCAGCCAGCTTCCGTTGGTACGTCCCGGCGTAATCGGAACGTAGATTCCCTGCTGATCTGCAGATACCTGGAAGGTAAATGTGGTCTGGTCATCTTTCTGTGTTCCCTGTACCACCGGTTCTTTGGTGCTGTCATCTTTCTTTCCAAGATAAATTCTGTCATAGATCGTTCCGTCTACGGTAAATGTAACGGTTACCTGATCGCCGGAGAGTTTCGCAGAAGAACTTACTACCTTAAATCCGTTTAATGTTGCCGCAGTACCGCCCTGTTCTACGGTTACACCCGCCTCCGGCAGTTCAACATCTTCGCTTCCCTTTACTTCCGGCACAACCAGATACAACTGCTGATTGCTGTACCAGTTACCGTCCGGTTTTCCGAGAACAACCGGAATGGCTTTTCCTGTCAGGCTCTTATCCACGCTGAAGCTGAATCTCCATCCCCCGTTGTCCTGTGTTCCGCTGATCACCGGTGTCTTGTTTTCATCACTGTTTTTACCAAGATACAGCTTGTCAAACGATGTGTTTGTGGTCTCCACGGTCAGATCGATCTTATCTCCATTCATCTTTGCCTCAAAGGTTGAGATCTGGAACATCTTGAATTCTGTTCCGTCCGCTTTGATCACCTGTGCTTTGGAGGTATCTGACGGTGTCACATCCGGATCCGGTGTTTCGGTCGGTTCCGTGGTCGGCTCCGGGTTTTCCCCGTTATCTTTGAACTCCGGAATCGTCAGATACAGGTCTGCTCTGCTGTAGAATGTTCCGTTTGCTTTGATCGGTACAAACTGTAATTTTGTTCCTGCTTTGCTCAGCGGAATGCTGAATTTGTATACCTGATTATTATCCTCGTTGATCGTTCCCTCAATGACCGGTGTTTTCTCTTCATCTTCTTTACTTCCCAGGTAAATACCGGTGTATGAGAACTTTCCGGATGCATTCGCTTTCAGGTACAGTTCAATATTAATGTTTTCTCCATTCACTGTTGCGGTGGATTTTTCCACATTGAACATCGTAAATGCAGATCCGTCTGCTTTTTCTGCTGTGATACTGTTTTCCACTTTGCTTCCGTCCGGTACGGATGGTGCCGTGGTCGGTTCCGGATCTGTATCAGTGCTTCCCAGTGTCGGCAGTTTCAGTGCAATTTTACTGGAACTGAACTTCTGTGTTCTTCCGTTTCTCGGTACAAAGATGACTTCCTGACCATTTTTCTCTGCCGGTACGCTGAACGCGAATTTCTCCAGATTCAGCTCGGTATCCACTTCGCCCATTACCAGCGGTTCCTTTGTCTCGTCATCCCATCTTCCGATATACAGTGCATCGTATGTAAATCTTCCACTGCTCGCCGGACTTACATAGATTTCCACATCGATCTGATCCCCGTTCAGAGTTGCTGAAGATTTTGCAATTTTGAACATGGAATAATCCGTTCCTGCTTTGTCTCCGTTAGCTTCATCCGTCGCATATACTGCTTTGATTACATTCTCTGCTGTACTGCTGTTGTCCGCTGTGGTAACTACAGATTTCTCTTCTTTCTGATCCTCTGCCTGCGTCTGCTCTTTTGTCTCTGTCTTTGCAGATGCTGTCTGAGATTTCTCCGGTACCTGGCAGAAGACATCTTCTTTTGTGTACCACTCACCGGATGCTTTCACGCCCGGTACGATCTGTAATTTGCTGCCAAGCTTCTCCTCGCTGACGACAAACTGGAAGGTGTACTGTCCGTTCGGACTCTTCTTTCCTTCTACGACCGGGTTTTTCTCGGTATCTTCTTTCTTTCCTACATATAACTGATCATACACATCGCTGTCTGTATAAACCGTAACCAGGTATTCGTCTTTGGTTTCAATCAGCTCTGTCTTTGTCACTTTCAGATTCGGTAACTCTTTTACAGTTTCTGCATCCGCTGCACTGTCCTTTGTTTCCGTTGCTGCTTCTGCTTTTTCCTGTTTACTTTCCGTTTCCTTTTCTTCCTGTGTTGCTTCCTCTTTTACAGGTTCTTTCGTTGTCTCCGAAGTCTCTGTCACCTGCTGTGTAACTTCCACAGTCGCTTCCGGCTCTGTTGTCACCGGAACTTCCGCTTCGCTCACCTGCCCGGCCACTTCCGTATCCGGAGCAGCAGCAAATGTGCCCGACGGCATACCCAGTGCCATCATTACAGACAGAGATACCGAAAGTACTCTCTTTCCTGTTCCTTTCATCTCACATTTCCTTTCTTTATAAATGTATCATCTGTGGCGGTCAAACGAGAAGTGACCGTAAACCCGTCAGCATACAAGTTTCCTGAACATAAAAAAGTAGCCATATCCTTCTTAAAAGTCAGATACAACTACAGACACACAATCCCTGTCTTCAGACTGAAACAACATAATAATGCTTTTCGATCTTTTGGAGTTCTGCTTTCTTCGGAAGCTCATCACCAACTTTCCCAGCAGGTTTCCTGACTCACAGATCATCGCCTTGTCAAACCTTCTTACATGATCTCTCCATGCAATGGCATCCCATGACAACACTCCCTGTTCACAGTGACCGGATCGTTCAGGACTCCCACCTGATTCCCTATTATCCCCGCAACAGCAACTGCCACCTTGAGGCACTGGAAAACTCTGTCATCAGTAAGTATAACAAAGTCCCCAAATAAGTCAACCCTTCTTTCCCGCTAATTCTCCCTCCATCGAATACCTATTTTATTTGCATAATCGCTCCCACGTTTTCTAATGAATGACTCTCTTTTCACTTTTTTCACTTCACAAATACATATTTTAAATATGTGTGTAAAAAGTACTATTATTCTTTTCAAACTTATCAGTTACCACCAAACTCAGAAACGCAGAACCACCCGACAGGGACGGCAGCCTTTTGCTGGTGCTTTTAGCACAGATGAGATCCAGCTGTGCGTTACCAGCGGTTGCCGCTCCTGTCAGGTGGTTCTGCGTTTCGTCCGTCTTGAACGCCTCACACTTTTCTAAACTCTAACCCAAACCTCCATCTCATTCTCCCCCCTGTTAGCCCACGTATAATAAGGCACAAACCTCAACTCCACAGGCTTTCTCTCCTTCTTCTTATACACATGATACAACTCCCCCTCTTTCTTCGCCGTATCCACAACTCTATATCCCTCCATCAGCACAACCTTCACCTGATTTCCACAGATCTCCCCATCCGAAACTCGTGCCTCAGCCTCCGGCTCCACCTCCAGAAGATGCAGATTCTCCCCATTATCCACCGCTTCCAGACAATATACAACCGGTCCGTGCATCACTGCCACCCTGCCGGCATCCTCACGAACCCTTTCGTCCGCCTCTACCAGCCGTACCGGCATCGCAAAATGAAGCTTCACCGTATCACTTTCTCCCCATGCCTTCTTCACATACAGATACCCGTCTTTCACTGATACCTCGTCCTGCTCGGCGCCTTCCAGGGTATATGCCCCTTCACACCATCCCGGAATCCGCATCGCAAGTACAAACTCCGTTCCCTTCGCCTCTACCGTGACCGCAACCTCCCCGTCCCACGGCATCTGCGAATCCACACGCACCTGTACCTCGCGCTCGCCAACCATTTTCTTCAATGTACTTCCCATATACAGATGTACAAACAGCGTATCCTCTTTCTCCGTAAACGCATACGCCCCGATCGAACTGATCAGTCTCGCCAGATTCGGCGGGCAGCATGCACAGCCAAACCATTTCTGCCGTACCGGTTTGACATGGAATTTTCTCTCATCCTTATGACACGCTTCCGGCAGTACCTCCAGCGGATTTACATAGAAGAAACTCTTTCCGTCCAGTGCCATGCCGCTTAAAATCCCATTATACAGCGCCAGTTCCATCACATCCGCATATTTTGCATCCGGGCAGATCTCCAGCATCCTTCTTGCAAAAAATACCAGACCGATCGAAGCACAGGTCTCCGCATACGCCGTATCATTCGGCAGATCATAGGGAAAGGAAAATGCTTCGCCGATATGTGTACCGCCGATTCCACCGGTGATATACATTTTCTCTTTTGTGATGCTGTCCCACAATTTCTCACACGCTGCATACAACGATTCGTCCCCGGTCATCCTTGCGATATCTGCCATACCGGAATACAGATACACCGCGCGCACCGAATGACCAACCGCTTCGTCCTGTTCCCTCACCGGCATATGTGCCTGATTATATGCATATCTCAGATCATCCTCATGACCACGTTTCACCTCTTCCGGGTGCTCTTTATCAAAATAATACGGACGTTTTCCACGCTCATCGATAAAGAATTTGCTCAGTTCCAGATATCTCGCCTCTCCGGTCACATCATACAGGCGAACCAGCGCCATCTCCGCAATCTCATGTCCCGGATAGCCCTTGCATTTTCCTTCCTCCGCGCCAAAATGCGCCGCCGCATAATCCGCAAACCGCGCCGCTGCCTTCAACAGCTTGTCTTTTCCCGTCGCCTCATAATAAGCCACCGCACCCTCGATCAGATGTCCCATACAGTACAGTTCATGATGATCTTTCAGATTGGTAAAAATATGATTCTTTCCATTAATAATATAGTAAGTATCCAGATATCCGTCGTCCTGCTGTGCCGCACACACGATATCGATCGCACCGTCTGCGATCCTTTCCAGTTCCGGATCCGGATGCTGGGTCAGAGAATAACCCACCGCCTCGATCCATTTGGAAAAATCACTGTCCTGAAAGACAAATCCATAAAATTTATCTTCCAGATGCTCCGGATCTTCCGGCAGTGTCTCAAAACCGCGGAAGGTATATTCCGGTTCCTTAAATGCATCTCCCCGTTCTCTTCTCTCCTGATTCTTTTTTGCCGCCACCTTAAAATTCCGCATGGCAAAACTCGGAGCCGCCCCCTCGACCCGATCGTTCAACGCTTCCCACTGATACGGAATCACTTCTTTCCTTACCAGTTCCATCTCCCGCTTCCAGAAACTGTCATTGATCTGCATGCTGCGCAGTGACAGCGGATGTGAATACATTTTTTTATCCATTTGCAATACCTCCTGTTTGCGATTATACTTACGGTAGGACTTGAACCTCACGTTTTTCTGGTTCTATCCTAATATAATTTTGCTGATTTATACATTGATCATATGGAAACCGGCATGTATAAACTGGAAAGGTCTTACGATGGTACTTCTTGAGAAAATGAAACTGCATACGGTCGCAAGTGGCAACTATGTTACATCCGTCCACGGGATGCTGCACCCGGACCGTATTTTAAAAGAACACGATTTTTTATATATTTTAGATGGAACCTGGGAAATCCGGGAAGATGGCGTGATCTATCAGCTGCACAGCGACGATCTTCTGATTCTTGCTGCCGGACGTCATCATTATGGACTGGAGATGTGTAATCCAGGAAACCGTCATATGTATATCCATGTACTTCCCACCCGCGCGGAAGAACAGTATAACCCGTCTCACACCACAACGGATGACCTGCCCGGAACGGAAAACGAGCTGTTCTCCTATTCCAGTCTGCTGCACTGTCAGCAGGCTCCCCGCGTCCGGCAGTATATCCAGGATATGATCTCTGTCTTATGGAGCCAGTCCATAGAACGGGAAAACCGGCTTTCTTTACTTTTTTCGCTTCTTCTGTGTGAACTTTCCCAGTTAGAAGCACAAAAAAACAGCCGGAAACCCTCCGATCCTATGATTGAAGAGATCATCCGACTGATTCATTCTACACCGCAGACCTTTTTTTCCGCTTCGGAAATCGCCTCCCGGTATTATATCTGTGAGCGTACCCTGAACAACCGCTTTCATAAAAACTGTGGAAAAACCTTCCCTGCGTTTCAGATGGAAACCCGGCTTGAGATGGTCCGCCAGTTTCTCCTAGCCCAGCCAGACACCAAGTTGCGTGAAGCCGCTATCAACTACGGATTCTGCGATGAATTTCATCTGAGTAAAGCCTTTAAAAGGCAGTTCGGCCTCTCTCCGTCCCGTTACCGACAGATTCATGGATAACACAGGAAAAATCCTAGCCTTTCATCCGCTGATGCAGAGCTGCCACCAGATGAGCGACCTTTTCTTTTGTATCTTCCCGGCTGTACGGTACTCTGGCTGCAATCCGGTCGATATAATGATTCTCCCGGATGATCTGCCAGGTTTCCGGGAAATTGATATCAAAATACAGTGCCAGGTATGACACCCAGTAATCCATCCCCGATACGCGGTCCGCAGAAAGCACGGATTCTCCCGCCAGACAGGACGCCCACACTTTTTCAGAAATCGGACTTGCTCCCACGGTCGCTTCATCCATATCCAGCAGCGTCTCCATCGTCTCTTCCAGTTTTACCCGGCAGTTATCCAGCTTGTCTGCATCCCGGATCAGCCGTGCATGCAGCAGCGTGTGCGCATCGCTAATCCCTTCCAGACGAAAATCGCTGTGTTTTGCGATTGCTGTCTCGATCAGTTTGTCAAACGTATCTTCTTTTACAAACCGTCGTATCATTTTCTCCGGTCCGAAAAGCAGCTCTGCGCCATACGCCGCATGATCCATGGTTCCCGGCTCAAAACTGTGGAATCGCCTGATCTGCTCAAACCGTCCGATATCGTGCAGCAGCCCGATGATCTTCGCCAACTGAACATCTTCCTGTCCCAGATGCATCCGGATTGCGATCTCTTCCGCACAGTCTACCACACAGTAGGTATGTACGATTTTCAGATGAATCTTGTCATCCGTCCTGTCATATTCATCCAGATACGTTTCAAAAGCCGCCTTTGCCGCTTCAAAATCAATATGCAATTCCTGTTTCTCCACCGTTTTTTTCCTCCTGTTTTAGTAACTGTTCCGTACCTTTACAGTTACCCGTTTTACAACAATGCTTCGCAGACTTTTTCCAGATTGTCACGGATCTTGAACCGAAATTTCCAAGAATACCTTATTATTTTGTTTTCAGAATCCTTGTATATTATAACATATTTTTTTCATACCTTACTACTCTATTTTATCTTCCAAGTTCCCAGAACGCAACCGCACTCGCCGCTGCCACATTCAGAGAATCCACGCCGTGGCTCATCGGGATCTTCACAGTATAATCACACGCTTCCATCGTCTCTGCCAGAAGTCCCTCTCCTTCCGTTCCGAGAATGATCGCCAGTTTTTCCTGGCTTTTCAATCCGGGATCATCGATCTCCACGGAATCATTCCGAAGTGCCATCGCCACGGTTTTAAAACCGATTTCTCGTAACTGCTCCATCCCCTGTGCCGGCCACACCGTCTTTTTATCAAAATACGTCCACGGAATCTGAAATACCGTTCCCATACTGACTCTCGCCGCCCGGCGATAGAGCGGATCGCTGCACCCTCCGGTCAGAAGTACGGCATCCATGTGAAGCGCCGCCGCCGAGCGAAAGATAGCTCCCACATTCGTCGGATTCACAACATTTTCCAGAATCGCAATCCTCCTCGCTCCCCGGCAGACCTCCTCCACCGAAGGAAGCTCTCTCCTTCTCATCGCACAAAGCATCCCTCTCGTCATGGCAAATCCGGTAAGTTTCCGCAACACCGTATCCTCCGCCGTATAGACCGGGACTTCGTCCCACCGCTCCAGAATCTCCACCGCTTCCCGATCCATATCCCGATGCGCCACCAGAAAAGAGATCGGCCCATACCCCGCCTGCAGCGCCCGACCGATCACCTTCGGACTCTCCGCAACAAAAATCCCCGGCTTCGGCTCCGCATACCGCAGCAGCTGCACTTCCGATAATCGCGCATACAGATCCAGGTTCGGGTCGTTGAAATTTGTGATTTCTATATGATTTTTCATGATTATACCTCTACTCTTCATCTAACATCTGTTCTTCCAGCAGTTTTTGCAGAGCTTCTTTGCTCGGTAAAATTGTCTCGTACTTGCTTGCAAAAATCTGTGTATTATCTTCCGGTAAAGTTATTTCTACAACAGCATTATTCTTATCTCTGCACAGCACAATACCTATTGTTGGGTTCTCGTCAGGCAGCTTTACCTTGCGGTCATAGTAATGAACATACATCTGCATCTGACCGATATCCTGATGCTTAAGTTCACCGATTTTCAGATCAAACAGTACAAAGCAGCGCAACAGCCGATTATAAAAAACCAGATCAACCATGAAGTATTCTTTAAAAATTCCTGATCAATAGCTGGATCTTTCTTTTTATGTGATGTTTTTGATAACATATCTCCCATGCTGCGCCTCCTTATCATTTATTTTATACTCTTTCTGATTTCACATCCGTAAGATATGTTTTCATATAAAAGAGCCGAGCTTTTCCGGAATGTTGCCCATACCTGAAAAGCTCGGAAATGCACTTGCCTGCTATTATTTATTTCTCTTTTCTCACCATCGACACGATACATTCCACATGCTCCGTGAACGGGAACATATCGACCGGGCAGATTTTGGATACTTCGTATTTTTTCTTAGTCAGATATTTCAGATCCCTTGCCATTGTCTCCGGGTTGCAAGAGATGTAGACAATTTTTTTCGGAGCCAGTCTGGCTACGGACTGTAAGAATGCCTCGGCGCTTCCGGCTCTCGGGGGATCCATGAAGACGACGTCCATGCCCTCTCCGCGTTCTGCCATCGCTACCATGAATTCGCCGGCGTCTGCCTGGTAGAAACGGATATTTTTCACACCGTTTCCTTTTGCGTTGCCGATCGCATCTTTTACCGCTTCACGGTTCAGTTCCACACCGATGACCTCTTTCGCATGCTTGGAAGCGATCATACCGATGGTTCCGATTCCACAGTAGGCATCCAGTACCCGTTCTTTTCCTTTTAGATCTGCCAGACGAATCGCTTTTTTATACAGGCGTTCGGTCTGTACCGGATTGATCTGATAGAACGAATGTGGGGAGATACGGAAGGTATATCCGCAGAGTTCATCCTGAATATAGCCTTTTCCATACAGCACAATGTTCCGTTCTCCAAGAATCATGCTGGTCTTTTTATCGTTGATATTTAAGACCACAGAAGTAACCTCCGGGTGCTCTTTTCGCAATGCTTTGACGAAATTATTTTTCGAAGGAAATACCGGGGATGCAGTTACCAGAACCACAAGCATCTCGCCGGTTTTTCTTCCGGTGCGGATCAGAACGTGACGCAGCAGACCATAGCCGCTGTCCTCATTGTAAATCTTGATCTTAAAGGACTTTGCCAGTTTCCGGATCGTCTGGATCACCTCATCCGCTTTCTGATTCTCAATCTGACAGACATCGATCGGCACCAGACGGTGGCTTCCTTCTTCGTATCGTCCGACGGCAATATCGCCGGTACGCATATGCTTATATGTCGCATGTACCTTGTTCCGGTAATAATATGGATCGTCCATTCCCATGATCGGTTCCGGTTTTCCAAAATCTTTTAACAGTTTCCGTACTTTCTTTTCTTTCTCCTTCAGCTGCTTTTCATACGGAATTCCCTGATATTTGCAGCCACCGCATTTTTTCTCATACGGACATTTTGCTTTTTCTTCGATCTTCATTTCTATTCGCCCAGTCCTGCTTCTATGGCTTCCACCATTTTTTTCAGTGCTTCTTCTTCGTCCTCACCCTCGCAGATCAGTTCAATCTCATCCCCGCTTTTCACACAGGCACCAAGTACGCTCAGCACACTCTTTGCATTAGAAGTACCGCCGTCAAAAGCAAAGGTGACCTTCGATTTGAACTGGATTGCTGTCTTGCATAATTCTCCTGCAGGACGCAGATGCAGTCCCGTAGGATTCTTTATTGTAACTTTTTTACTAACCATTTTTAATTCCTCTACTCGCTTGTTTTCTCTGCCTGGTTCAGTTGTACGGTAGCCTGCACTTCTTCTACCTGTTCATAGCCGTCCGGCAGCGTAATCGTAACCGGAATCGTATATTCTCCGGCTGTTTTTCCTGTCAGGTCGATCACGGCTTTGATATCTCCTGTTTTCAGGGCATCCAGATTCGCTTCCGTTCCTTTGACACGGATCGAGATCTTATCTTTGTTATAACTTGCCCTCAGGTCAGAAGCCAGCCCCTGTATCTGGATCGCATCTGTTTTCAGATCATATTCCCTGCTTCCGTATGGCAGAATGCTGACTTTTACAGCCACAGACTGTCCCACTTCTTCCGGAATCTTCAGTTCATCTTCTTCCGAAATCAGTGCACTGAGTTTTACATTTGCCTCCAGATCCGAATTGATACCGTCTACATTGATCAGCTCGCCAGGGATCTCCAGCGTATTTCCATTATCCTCCAGTTTCTTTAACGCCGCTTCACTTCCGGCGATGGAAATCGTCTCCGGCGTTGTGGTGATCTTATCCACCTGATATCCCTTTGCCGGTGTTCCGCTGTAATTTGCCTTGATCTTTACATCATCCTGTACCCGCCACAGCTTCATCAGCACATTCACATAATGGTCATCGCTGATATTGAAAAACTGCAGGTATTCCTCCGACATCGGTTCCCCATTCTGATCGATCAGGGTGATCTTTGCTTTCTTCGTGGCATCCATCGTCATACCGTCCGCCGACACAGTAGCCACCACACTCTTAATCTTATTTACCACAGATTCCGGTCCCTGAATCTGAATCTTTTCCGGATCTGTTGTACATTCGCCTACCACATAACCGCTTCCCGGTGTTCCTGTGGACATACCGGTTACCAGAAATTCCTTCGTCGCAGTATCTTCAATCGTTACCGGGATCGTCTTCGGAATGATGGTCACATCTTCTTCCGAAATTCCGCTGACAGACTTCAGCGTAACCGGTACATATGCCGGATTCGTATCCATGTTGACGATCTGTGTCAGATCTGCTTCCACGGCAATATCCGTTCTTCCTTCCACCACCGATTTTTTCCCGGTCACATACACCGTTACGGTCTGGTATTCGTCTGCAATCTGATACGATTTTCCCGCATCCAGGATATATCCGTCATTTTTCACTTCTACTTTTACACCGGAATACCGTACATTGGTGCGTACCGGATCAACCGTCCCGGAAACAAGAATCCAGATCACACAGGCAATCAATACGGAAATGACCTTCAGGCTGAGATTATTCGCCAGTTTTTTCTTCATGCTTTGCCCGTCCTTTCCATATTCTTGCAAGACCCGTCGTCTCTTTGTGGTCTTTGCGTGTCTTCATACTGTTCAGCCGCTCTCTGAGTGCACCCGGTGTCACACCGATCACAATCTTGCCACCGTAAGTATAAGAAACTTTTCCGGTCTCCTCCGAAACGATGATCGTCAGTGCATCACTGACTTCGCTGATTCCCACACCGGCACGGTGACGGGTTCCCAGGCTCTTGTTCAGTCCCAGATTGTCTGACAGCGGCAGATAACAGGTTGCTGATACGATCCTGTTATTTCTTACGATAACAGCGCCATCATGAAGCGGTGTATTATGTTCAAAGATATTGATCAGCAGCTGACTGCTGATCAGAGAATCCATTGCAATTCCCGTCTTTTCATACTCCTGCAGAATAATGTTCTGTTCCACAACGATCAGCGCACCCGTCTTTACTTCTCCCATCGCATATGCTGCATGGATCAGTTCCCCGATCGTCCGGTCTGTGATACGCTCATCCACCTGTTTTCCATTGTCAAACGAAATCAGATTGGAAAACATCTTTTTTTCTCCCAGCTGTTCCAGCGCACGGCGAAGTTCCGGCTGAAAGATGATCAGCACACCGGTGATTGCAACCACACTCAGCTGCTGACAGATCCACAGGATCGTATCCATCCGCAGAACTGCTGCAATAATCAGAAAAATACTGACAAACATGACACCTTTTAACAAGGTATACGCCCTGGTATTCTTGATCCATACCATCAGATAATATACAAAGACCGCAATCAGCAGAATCTGTACGATATCAATGACTCTGATGGAAGACGGCAGCGAAAATTTTGTCATTCGCAGATGGTATTTGATAAATTCCATTACATTTCCCACTGATTCACTCCCCTTCCTGTTCTCTTATAACATCGGGATACACCGGCGTTTCTTCCATTTTGTATTCCCTGCTCTTTTTCGCACCTGTTATTTTAGGTACTGCTTTTACATAATAATAATATTCATCATCTTCGAACTGCAGACGTTCTGTCCTCTTATAATCCACGTGAAAGAGGAAGAACTCCAGAATTTCTCCGACGATCACACTTACAATCGTTCCTGCCACCAGCGGTATCGCCGGAATCGGTGCTTCAAGGAAAATCCCTCCGGCAGCCATAACAAGCATGTATACCATACCTCCTACGAGGATGGCAATATTCCATGCATATTCCACTTCCAGTCTCCGCACCACATGAACAATCACCAGAACCGTGACAAACGCGATGATGGTAATCATCATCTCCTGATTCTGCATCAGCCCGTCTGCAAGAAATTTCAGATTCTGTATCTTCCCTTCCTTGTCCGCTCCGATCATCGCCGAAGCATTCCCGGAAACCAGTTCCATAAAGTAATACAGGATCACGCCAAAACTTGCGCTGATCGCAGATGACGGCGTTTTCGTCAGTCCATAACCAATCGGGATCAAACACGGGACACCGAACGCAAATGCCACCGGTGTCAGAAGCATCACCAGTGCATCCTGCGGTGTAAAACGCAGATATAAAATGATCATGATCACCATCAGAGCCAGCGCAAATCCTGCCACCTCTATGCCAACACCGTAACACTGTCCGACGATCAGTCCCATCCCGCAAAATACCATCAGATTCCATGGCATGATCGAACAGATCAGTGCTGCAAGCAGCACCACAACCAGCTGATCCAGTACCTCCACATACGGAAGGATCCCATTGATTTCTTCGAATACAACCAATGCCAGAAGGAACTTAAACAGCACCATCAGATAACTGCCATAACCGGCATAGACCAGTTTCATTTTTTCTTTCAATTCCAGCAAAGCATTTTCCATCCTGCTGTCCTCCCGTTTATCTTTCTTCCTCTTCGTACAGTGCTTCCAGTTCCCCGAGTTTTCGCTCATAGGCGGCAACTCCCTTTTTTGCCCGTCCATACCGGATCGAATGTATCGTATAGGTGACCGCCGAATACACACCGATCGTCACCAGATATTCGACGACAATCAGGATACCGATCCACGCGATATTCAGCGTATGCAGGCTCTCTGCAAGAAATTCTGCAAAATAGGCAGCCGCCAACAGCAGAATCACCAGATAAGCAAGGCTTGCCAGGAAAAAATTGCGAAACATTGCCAGACCGATATAATCACTGCGATAATACCGGGCAATCCGCAGTTCTTCTTTTCCTTCTCCGCTTTCGTACCTCGCCAGTTTCGTCATCAGACGAATCCTTTTTTCATTCAGCATACTCTCACCTGACCGTTTCAACTACTTCTCTGCCCTTGTTTTCTGGTAAACTCATACATAGTTTATTCTACCATATCTTTCCTTTCATTAAAAGGGACTTTTTAAATTCCTTTGCCGATACAAATCGTCAGAACATAGACATTTTTCACCCCGACAGCCCGCAGTTTTCCGGCGATCGCATTCGCCGTGCTTCCCGTGGTGTAAATGTCATCGACAAGAAGAACATCCCGGTACACACCTGCCTCTTTTTTCACGACAAATGCCTGCTCCATGTTCTTTTTTCGCTCTTTTCTGCTTAGTTCTTTCTGTGCTTTTGTGGATTTTTTTCGCAGTACCAGATCGGTACGAAGGGGTATGGAAAACCCTCTGCTGATTTCCCGTGCAAGAACTTCTGCCTGGTTATAGCCCCGCACGCTTTTCTTTTTTCTGTGAATAGGAACCGGAAAGATCACCTGTGGATGCACCTGTCGGATGAATTCTGCTCCGTACAGCACCATCAGTCTCCCAAGAAAGACACCGTATTCTTTCCGCTCTCTGAATTTTAACCCCATCAGGGACTCTTTTAAGGGGTCTTCATAGAGAAACAGCCCCTTCGCCCTGGTAAATGCAGGCTCCTGTCTGCTGCAGTCGTAACAGTATTCCTGTTCTGTGTGAAGCAACGGTTTCCCGCATTTTTTACAGTTCGGCTCTCCGATCGGTTTCGGCATGCTGCGCTGGCAGCTGTGACACAGATACTTTTCTGTGCCGTCCAGCACCTCATCGCAGAATGCGCACCGCCTCGGATACAGCCAGTCCAATATTTTCTTACTGTTCATTCATTTCCTCGATCCGCTGGCACAGGCTGGTATACCGTTCCTTTTCCTGTTTGTTTCGGATCATCTCTTCAAACGTCACTTCACTTCCAAGGATCGTCACGCAGGTACGTGCTCTGGTGACAGCTGTATACAGAAGATTCCGACTCATCAGCATCCTCGGTCCTCCGAGAAGAGGCAGGATCACCGCCGGGTATTCGCTTCCCTGTGATTTATGTATCGTGACTGCATAAGCAAGTTCCAGTTCATCCAGTTGTTTAAAGGAGTATTCCACATACCGGTTTTCCTCGAAAACAACCGTCAGAGTCTCCGCAAACGTATTGATTTCTTCTACGATACCCATATCGCCGTTGAAAACACCGACTCCTTTTTCCACAGCGATCCCGTATTTGCCGCGGATCTCCCACTCCAGCTGATAATTATTCCGAATCTGCATGACTTTATCGCCCTCGCGAAACAGTCCTTTTCCGGTTTCTTTTTCTTTCTTCTTCGCATCCGGTGGATTCAGATATTTCTGTAACACTTCATTTAACCGTTCCACACCGAGCAGACCTTTCCGCATCGGTGTGAGTACCTGGATATCCAGTGGTTTTGCCTTCACATACGGCGGCAGTTTCTTCTGCACCAGATAAACGATACCAGCCACGATCACATCGGCATCGTACCGCTTCAAAAAGAAGAAATCTTTGCTTTTGTTATCAATCTTTACCGGTTCTCCCCGGTTGATCTTATGGGCATTCATGACAATATCACTTTCTGTCGCCTGCCGGAAGATCTTATTCAGTTTCACCACCCGGAAACACTGGGAATCGATCACATCTTTTAAGACTCTTCCCGGTCCCACACTCGGCAGCTGGTTGACATCTCCTACCAGGATCAGTCGTGTTCCCACCTGTACGGCACGAAGCAGGGCATGCATCAGCGAAATATCCACCATCGACATCTCATCGATAATGATCACATCCGCCTCCAGCGGATTGTCTTCGTTCCGTTCAAAATGTACCGCTGCGGACGAGTCATCCATCATCCCGGACAGCTCAAGCAGCCGGTGGATCGTGGAAGCCTGATAGCCGGTCGCCTCCGTCATTCGTTTTGCCGCTCTTCCTGTAGGTGCCGCAAGGAAAATATCCATGCCTTCCAGTTCAAAGTATTGAATAATCGCATTGATCGTCGTGGTTTTTCCGGTACCGGGACCTCCGGTGATGATCAGAAGACCGTTTTTTACCGCCTCCACCACCGCTTCCCGTTGCAGTTCATCCAGCTCCAGCTCATTTCTTTTTTCGATATTTGCCAGGCGTTTGCGGATCGTTTCTTCCTTCTCTTCCGACTGAATATTCAGCTCGCACAGACGGCGCGCCGTATCCAGTTCCAGGTAATAATACTGGCTTCCGTAGATGATTTTTTCCATCACCGGCTCCCCGTTTTCGTCAAATGCACCTTCCACCGGAATCTCTTTTACTACCACTTTACGCTCGATTGCCAGATCCATGACATGTTTTTCCATGTGCTGCGGCTCCACACCGAGAAGTTCCGATGCTTTTGCAAGCAGCACCCGCTCCGGCAGATAGACATGCCCGTCCTGTGCTGCCAGTGTCAGGGTATAAAACAGACCGCTCCGGATCCGGTAATCGGAGTCTGTATGGATCCCGATTCTTCCGGCGATCTCATCTGCGATCCGAAAACCGATCCCCTGGATATCTTCCGCCAGCTGATACGGATTTTCTTTTAATACCGTATAGACACGGGAACCGTATTTTCCATAGATTTTCACTCCCAGATTGACCGAGATTCCATATTGCTGCAAGAACATCATCGCACTTCGCATCTCCGATTTTTCTGCTACCTGCTCTGCGATCTCTCTGGCTTTCTTCTCACTGATTCCCTTTACCTCTGCAAGCCGCTCCGGTTCCTCATCGATGATCCGCAGGGTATCATCCTTGAACTTCCGGACGATCCTTGCAGCCAAAGCGGCTCCCACGCCTTTGATGGCGCCGGAGCCGAGATACCGTTCCATGGCGATCGAATCTTCCGGAAGTTTCGTCTCATAGGACTCCATCTTAAACTGCTGCCCGTATGTGGCATGTTCCACATAAGAGCCGTGCAGTTCCAGAAGTTCTCCCTCGCCCACATATTCAAATGTTCCCACACAGGTCAGTTCTGATCCCTTCACGATCAGATTCAGCACTGTGTATTCGTTATCTTCGTTTCGAAATATGATATGATCGACATATCCTTCGACTGTATCCTGTGACATGCTTTATTTTCCTAACTCTTCCATCACTTCAGCGTACCGTCCGGTGCCTTCTGCTACGACGCATGCCGGGTTCTCCGCTGTCATGGTGTTGATTCCTGTTCTCTGGCTGATGACTTCTTCAAATCCATCCAGAAGAGAGCCTCCTCCCGTCAGAACGATTCCCCGGTCTACAATATCCGCTGCCAGTTCCGGCGGTGTCTTCTCAAGTACACTGTGGACTGCCTCGACGATCTTCGTCGTACATTCCTGCAGTGCCTCCCGTACTTCTTCTGAAGTAACGGTGGCCGTTTTTGGAAGACCTGTGATCACATTTCTTCCCTTCACTTCCATTGTCTCTGCCTGCGGCCGTTTGCATACCGTTCCGATCTTCATCTTCACCGCTTCTGCGGTCTGTTCTCCGATAAACAGGTTATGTGCTTTCCGTACATGACGGATGATCGCTTCGTCAAAATCGTTTCCCGCCACTTTGATCGAGGAGGAAACGACCACGCCACCGAGAGAGATCACCGCGATATCCGTGGTTCCTCCTCCGATATCGACAACCATGTTGCCGAATGGCTTCGTGATATCGATACCCGCACCGATGGCTGCTGCAATCGGTTCTTCAATGATGTAAACCTCTCTCGCTCCCGCCTGATATGTGGCTTCTTCCACCGCCTTGCGCTCTACTTCTGTCACGCCGCTTGGCACGCAGATACTGATGCGCGGCTTGCGAAAAGCCTTTCTCCCCATGGCTTTCTGTATAAAATGCTTCAGCATCTTTTCTGTAATCGTATAATCCGAGATTACTCCCTGCCGCAGCGGACGGATTGCCATAATGTTGCCCGGTGTTCTTCCGAGCATCTGACGCGCTTCCTCCCCGATGGCTTTCACCTTGTCTGCATCTTTATCATACGCTACTACGGAAGGCTCTTTTAACACGATTCCTTTTCCTTTTGTATAGACCAGAATACTGGAAGTACCCAGATCGATTCCGATATCTGCTGATGCCATAATAATCCCCTTTCCTGTTCACTGCCTGTCCTTTTTCCGGTGAAGCTTCTGTACTTCTTCATCCTGTGACAGGCTTTCAGTTTATTATAATCAATTCCAGATGAAATGAAAAGTTTTTTTTAGAGGTATTTTTCGACATACTTTCCGGTATACGAGATCGGGCTTTTTGCGATTTCTTCCGGTGTTCCCTTCGCGATCACCGTACCGCCCCGGTCGCCGCCCTCCGGTCCGATATCGATAATATAATCTGCGGTTTTGATCACATCCAGATTATGTTCGATGACAACCACCGTGTTTCCGCCTTCCGACAAGCGCTGTAAGATCTCGATCAGCTTGTGTACATCCGCAAAATGCAGACCGGTCGTCGGCTCATCCAGAATGTAGATCGTCTTTCCTGTGCTTCTTCTCGACAACTCCGTAGCCAGTTTCACACGCTGCGCTTCCCCGCCGGAGAGCGTGGAAGGCTGTCCCAGACGGATGTAGGAAAGTCCCACATCGTAAAGTGTCTCGATTTTTCTTCGGATGGACGGAACATTTTCAAAGAACTTCACCGCTTCTTCCACCGTCATATCGAGCACATCATAGATGCTTTTTCCTTTATATTTCACTTCCAGTGTTTCCCGGTTATAGCGTTTTCCCTGGCAGACTTCACACGGAACATAAACATCCGGTAAAAAGTGCATCTCGATCTTGATGATACCGTCACCGCTGCACGCCTCACACCGTCCGCCTTTTACATTAAAGCTGAATCTTCCCTTTTTATAGCCTCTGGCTTTCGCATCCGCAGTTGCCGCAAACAGGTCACGGATCTGGTCAAAGACACCGGTATAGGTAGCCGGATTCGACCGCGGCGTTCTGCCGATGGGCGACTGGTCGATGTCGATGACCTTATCGAGCTGTTCCATACCGATGATGTCTTTGTGTGCACCCGGAATCGTCCGCGCACGGTTCAGCTTCTTTGCCAGGCTCTTATACAGGATCTCGTTGACCAGCGAGCTTTTTCCCGAACCGGACACACCGGTCACACAGGTAAAGACACCCAGCGGAAACTTCACATCGATGTTTTTCAGATTGTTCTGTTTTGCGCCTTTTACCGTCAGCCATCCGGTCGGCTTTTTGCGCTCGGCCGGCACCGGAATCTTGATCTTACCGCTCAGATAAGCACCTGTGATGGAATTTTCATTCTTCATCAGCTCTTCCGCCGTACCGATTCCCACCAGTTGTCCACCGTGTTCCCCGGCTCCCGGTCCGATATCCACGATACAGTCCGCTGCCCGCATCGTATCCTCATCATGTTCCACCACGATCAGCGTGTTTCCGAGATCCCGCAGATGACATAAGGTCTTTAACAGCTTGTCATTATCTCTCTGGTGCAGTCCGATGCTCGGCTCATCCAGGATATAGGCAACGCCCACCAGTCCGGAACCGATCTGTGTGGCAAGACGAATTCGCTGTGCCTCTCCGCCGGAAAGGGTTCCCGTCGCACGCGCCAGTGTCAGATAGTCCAGTCCCACATCCACCAGAAAACCCAGACGGGCACGGATCTCTTTTAACACCTGTTCGCCGATCAGTTTCTGTGTTTTGGAAAGTTCCAGTTCTCTCATAAACCGGTTCAGATTCTCAATGGACATTTCCGTGATCTGAGAAATGTTTTTCTCTCCGACCGTCACCGCCAGTGCTTCCGGTTTCAGACGCTGTCCCTTGCAGGCACGACACGGTGTGATCTGCATAAAGGTCTCATATTCCTGTTTGCTGCTTTCCGAACCGGTCTCCCGGTATCTGCGCTCCACATTTTTGATCAGCCCTTCAAAGGCAACATCGTAGACGCCCTCTCCGCGCTGACCTTTGTAATATACTTTTACTTCATGACCGTTCGTTCCGTGGATCAGGATATCGTGGATCTCCTTCGGATAGTCCTGAAACGGTGTCGACAGATCAAAATGATATTCTTTGCACAGGGCATCCAGAATGGCTCTGGTAAAGCTTCCTTTCGTAGCACAGGACTGCCAGCCGAGCACTGCGATTGCCCCTTCCTCGATGGATAATGACGGATCCGGAATCATCAGCCGTTCATCAAATTCCATCTTATAGCCAAGTCCCAGACACTCCGGGCAGGCACCGAACGGGTTGTTGAAAGAAAAGCTTCTCGGCTCGATCTCATCGATACTGATTCCGCAGTCCGGGCAGGAAAAACTCTGGCTGAAATTCAGATAATTTCCATCCATCGTATCCACCACCAGCAGTCCGTCCGCCAGAGCCAGCACGCTCTCGATAGAATCGGTCAGACGCTTTTCAATCCCCGGTTTTACTGCCAGACGGTCTACCACGATCGCGATCGTATGTTTGATATTTTTATCCAGTTTGATCTCCTCGGACAGTTCGTACATGTTTCCATCGATCTGCACACGCACATAACCGCTTCGTTTTGCCTGATCCAGCACCTTTTCATGGCGTCCTTTTCTTCCGCGCACCACCGGTGCCAGAAGCTGGATCCTGGTGCGCTCCGGCAGTTCCATGATCTGATCCACCATCTGATCCACCGACTGTTTTGCGATGACCTTTCCACATTTCGGACAGTGCGGAATACCGATTCTCGCATACAGCAGACGGAAATAATCGTAAATCTCCGTCACGGTTCCCACGGTAGAACGCGGGTTTCTGTTCGTGGACTTCTGATCGATGGAGATCGCCGGTGACAGTCCTTCGATGCTCTCCACATTCGGCTTTTCCATCTGCCCTAAGAATTGTCTTGCATAGGAGGAAAGTGACTCCATATAGCGCCTCTGTCCCTCCGCATAGATCGTATCAAACGCAAGCGATGATTTTCCGGAACCGGAAAGTCCGGTCAGCACAACAAATTCATCTCTTGGAATATCTACATCAATATTTTTTAAGTTGTGCTCATTTGCCCCCCGGATCTTAATGTATTTTCTTTCACTTTTTTTCTTCATGATTTACTGTCCTTTTTCTTTTCCCAAAAACACTTCTTACTGACGACTATTTCGTCACTCTTCACAATACAATGCTTCCTCACATATCACGCAGCATGCCCTTTAACTCCACCATCTTGTCGCGGTACTCTGCAGCAGCCTCGAAGTTTAAGTCTGCTGCCGCTTTCTGCATCTTCTTCTGGATGTCTGCGATCAGCTTTGTGAGTTCGTCCCGGTTCATGGATTCCGGGGCTTTTTTGAAGTTCATTTCTTCCTTTGCGACCTTCTTTGACACGCTGATCAGTTCCCGCACAGATTTCTGGATCGTTGTCGGTGTAATGCCGTGTTCCTCATTGTATGCCTGCTGTATCTCACGGCGGCGCTTCGTCTCCTCCATCGCAACACGCATGGAGTCTGTGATCTTGTCCGCATACATGATAACGTGTCCCTCACTGTTACGCGCAGCACGCCCGATCGTCTGTATCAGTGACGTCTCCGACCGCAGGAATCCCTCTTTATCTGCATCTAAAATTGCCACCAGCGTGATC